>JGI24111J20145_1000208_pt1 | contig 14666 bp, 13 predicted proteins | sample SubbioR11Jul_8B1_FD_20145 | JGI IMG/M metagenome (IMG submission 20145)
TTGGAATTTGTTCGTACATGGAATGGCGCACAATGGTACAACGACTCTTTGGCAACTGCTCCTGAAAGGTCTCGCGCTGCTATCTGCGCTTTCGATGAACCAATTGTGCTCTTATTAGGTGGACGGGATAAAAATTTATCCTGGGACGAACTCGCCAGTCTGGTTAAAAAGCGGGTCGATCATTTAATTGTATTTGGAGAAGCGACGCCGATCATCCTTAAGGCGATGGGTGAACATGAATCCGAGCAACGCCCTTACAGTATTGCCCAATGTACCGGGCTTGAAGGTGCTGTCAGAGCAGCCTCTAAAGTTGTGGAAAACGGCGACGTGGTCTTATTTTCGCCTGGTGGAACCAGTTTTGATGAATTTATAGATTTCGAAGAAAGAGGGGAAGCTTACCGGTCATGGGTGAACAGGCTGCAATAAAAATTGGATCGTCTCGTTTAGGCGTGGGAGCCTCTCCGCGCCCGTTACGTTTGGGAATCGACGTACCATTGGTGCTTTCGATTGCCTTTCTACTAGGTTTTGGGTTGTTGATGGTCTATTCGGCCAGTTGGCAGCCTTCGATGATGTTGAGCAAACCGACGGGGTATTATGTCCTCAACCAGTTGCAATGGGCTGCGATAGGGATTGCCGCAGCGGCCTTTTTTATGTACGTGGATTACCGCCGCTGGAATAAGTTGGTCGTATTGATGATGGTGGTTATGATTCTGCTTTTGATTGCAGTGTTGGTTTTCGGTGAAACACGGTTTAATTCCCGCCGGACGATGTTGAACGGCTCGATCCAGCCATCGGAATTGGCTAAGTTGGCGATTATCGTTTACCTCTCCTTTTTCCTTCATTCAAAACGTACCCTTCTTAATAATATCTCTTTCGGTCTTTTACCGATGATCTTTATCCTGGGGACGACCGCTGGTTTAATTATGCTCCAACCTGATTTAAGCGCAACCCTGACGATTTTAATATTGGGTGGTCTGCTCTTTTTTATGGCGGGTGTTGACCTCAGGCAGATTATCTTAATCTTGATCATTGTTTCTGTTTTGGGTTTGATGTTCGTTCTGGTTTCGCGGACTGGGGAAGTGCGGATGGAGCAATATTTCGCTGGGCTCCAGGATCCGGTCAATGCCTCCTACCACATCAAGCGCTCGATCGAATCCATAGTCCGGGGTGGCGTTTTTGGTGTGGGAATCGGGCTTGGTTCGTCAAAATTTGGCCTGCCAGTTTCGCATACCGACTCTATCTATGCGGTTATCGCCGAAGAAACAGGGCTGGTCGGAGCTGCTTCGGTGGTCATCGTCTTTATCATCTTTATGTGGCGCGGTTTGAAAATCGCCAGCAAGGCTCCAGATCTGCTTGGTCGATTGTTAGCATCAAGCCTGACCATGTGGATTACTCTGGAAGCGTTATTGAATATCGGCGTTATGGTCAGCTTGTTCCCCTTCGCGGGGAATGCCTTGCCTTTCATAAGTGCGGGTGGATCCAGTCTGACGATGTCGATGGCTGCGGTTGGTTTGATATTATCGGTTGCCAGGGTTACGAATCGAGAAAAATTGGCTCAAGAAGGGAGGTCCTTTGGTGCGGTTGTTAATTTGCGCCGGGGGAACGGGAGGAGGCGTGTATCCAGCGCTAACCGTTCTTCAGGAACTCGGGAATGAAGCTGACGTTTTGTGGGTCGGCGGGGAAGGTGGCATGGAAGCCGAATTGGTAAACCGCCACAACATTCCCTACACCGGTATCCCGGCAGCCGGGGTGCACGGAGTAGGTCTGCGCGCCTTACCGGGCAATCTGGTAAAACTGGCACGCGGAACGCTGGCATCGCGGCGCATTTTACGTAATTTCCGACCAGACGTTCTTTTATTCACAGGCGGCTATATTGCAGTTCCAATGGCAGTTATGGGGATACCGATCAACAGTCTTTTGTATGTGCCGGATATTGAACCTGGGCTAGCCCTGCGTACCCTGGCTCGTTATTCCGACTGTATTGCCGTTACCGTGGACGATTCTCGTAAATTCTTTCCGGGCAAGAAACGGATTGAGGTCACGGGATACCCAACCCGAGCTGATTTATCCCATTGGACGCGTGAGCGCGGCCTACAAACCCTCGGGTTGAACACCGAAAAACCTGTTTTATTCGTGTTTGGCGGAAGTAAAGGTTCCCGCTCCATCAATCAGGCTGTCCTTAGCAATGTGGCGCAGCTTCTCTCCCGAACGCAAATCGTCCACCTAAGCGGGCATGTAGACTGGGATGCAGTTCAACAAGCAAAACAAAAAATGCCTGCTGAATTAGCCCGCAACTATCATCCATTTCCTTACCTGCACGAAGAGATGGGCGCCGCTTTTGCGGCGGCCGACCTGGCAATTTGCCGGGCCGGCGCCTCCACTTTGGGCGAACTGCCCTTGTTCGGTTTACCGGCCATTTTGGTGCCGTACCCCTATGCCTGGCATTACCAAAAAGTCAACGCCGCTTATCTAGTTCATCACGGTGCTGCCAAAGTAATTACTAACGCCCTATTGGGTGACCGGCTTTTGCCCATGATTTTGGAACTACTTGATAACCCGGCGCAATTAGGTAAGATGCGAGTTGCAATGGGTGCTCTTTCTCGACCAGGTTCAGCTCGTCTAATTGCTGGTCTGCTGCGTGAGCTGGCGCAAACTGCGCCGCAGAAAGGGAGGCTGACCACATGGTAAGTATCAATGTTGTCTTTTGGCTGTTGGTGATATTGTTTGCCCTGATCGGCGGTGTGCGCGGTTGGGCAAGAGAAATTCTGGTTGCTTTCGCGGTCATCCTATCCATTTTTATCATTACCGTTTTGCAGCGGTTTGTCCCATTCATCCGTGACACCCTGCCCGAGACCGCCCCAGTATCGTTATTCTGGCTGCGCAGTGTTATCCTCCTTGGGTTGGTTTTCTTTGGTTACCAGACCCCCAACTTGCCCAGAATTGCCCAATCGGGTCGTTTCGCCCGTGAGCGCTTACAGGATGTATTGTTGGGTTTCTTCCTTGGTGGGATCAATGGCTACCTTGTTTGGGGCACTTTGTGGTTTTTCATGAGCCAAGCAAATTATCCCTTCGAAATTATCTCAGGACCAGACCCAAATACAGTAATGGGACAGGAAGCGTTGCGATTAATTCCCTTCCTCCCACCGCAATATTTAGGCGACCCATTGATCTTTTTTGCTGTCGCCATCGCATTCGTATTTGTTTTGGTGGTGTTCATTTGATGAGACACGTTCATTTGATCGGCATCGGCGGCAGCGGCCTTTCAGCCATTGCCCTCTTCCTCAAGGAACGGGGGTATAAAGTCACAGGGTCCGACCGCACCCAATCTCTTCTGACCCGCCAGCTCTCCAGCCAGGGTGTGATGGTATATGCTGGTCATGATGGTCACCATATCCAAGGGGCTGATGTAGTCATCCGCTCATCGGCTGTTCAGGATGACAACCCCGAGGTCCAGGCAGCCAGGACTGCCGGCATCCCGGTGATAAAACGCCAGGACTTCCTTGCGGAACTGACCTCTGGCGCGTATTGCATCGCCATTTCTGGGAGCCATGGGAAAACAACCACTACCGCAATGTTGGCCTGGGTTTTAACCCGCCTAAACCAGGATCCATCCTATATTATTGGCGGGGTATCGAAAGATTTAGGCGTCAATGCCCATTCGGGCAGCGGGCCGGTATTTGTGATTGAGGCTGATGAATATGATCACATGTTTCTTGGTTTGAAGCCCCAAATGATCGTGGTCACCAATGTTGAGCACGATCACCCCGACCTCTTCCCAAGGCCAGAAAATTATCTACAGGCTTTTTCCAGCTTTATTCAATTAGTAACCCCAGGTGGAGACCTGTTGGTATGTGGTGATGATGAAGGCGCCCAGCAATTAGCCTTCCAGCATGCTCATTTGAACTTAAATATCCTGCGGTATGGTACCAGTGGACAAGCGGATTACCACGCTGCAAACCTGCGGGCGAATGGAAATGGCGGTTTCGACTTCAGGGTTCTCGTAAACAAACCCGGCGGGAGTGTAGAAATTTTAGGTGATGTTTCGCTTCAAGTACCGGGCCGGCATAATGTTCTCAATGGGTTGGCTGCCCTGGCTGTCACCCATCGCCTTGGGTTGTCGGTTTCGCAAGCTGCAGAGGTCATGAGTGAGTTCAGCGGAACCGGGCGACGTTTTGATCTTCTCGGAGAAGCGGGTGGAATTACAGTGATCGACGATTATGCTCATCACCCCACCGAAATCGAGGCGACCCTATCCGCCGCTCGCTCGCGTTTTCCGGGACGACAAATTTGGGCGGTTTGGCAGCCTCACACCTATTCGCGCACAATTACCTTGCTGGATCAATTTATTCAGGCTTTCCATCAAGCAGATCGGGTCATTGTTACCGATATCTACGCTGCCCGCGAACGGGATGAGGGGATCTCGGCTGTTCAAGTAGCCGCCAAACTGGATCATCCGACGGTCTATTTTTCTCCCACTCTTGCTGAGGCCAATGCCTACCTGCTTAAAAACCTACACCCAGGAGATGTACTCCTGGTACTTTCCGCCGGGGATGCCGACCAGATCAGCATGGCGGTTCTGGCCGGCTTGAAACAAAAGGAGCAAGAAAATGTTTGAACCCAAAAAACGCACCTTTGGAAAGTCTCCGAATGCCGCCCCTGGGGTGTGGTTGAAAATCCAGGATCCGGCTCGAATTAATGATGGGTGGACTCAGGGAGAGCGCCCTGCACCTACTCATAGCGATACGGTCGAAATCCGTGAAGACTTACTGAATCGTTTGATCGAGGCTATCAAAGCCATATAGGAGCTTTTTTCGAATGCTAGGTGCTACTCATCACCAATCTTTTGAAAGCCTGCGCACCATGTTTGGCGTACGCCTGCAAGAAAATGTTCGCCTGGCGAACTATACCTCCGCGAGGGTGGGCGGAGAGGCGGATGGTTTAATGATCGTGCACAGTGCTGAAGAGTTGGAAAAAGCTAGCCTGGCTTTGTCGGACTTAAAAATACCCTATGCCATTCTTGGGAGTGCCTCTAATGTGCTCATTAGTGACCGTGGCTTTCGTGGAGTTGTGGTCCTCAACCGGGCACAAACGATCAAAATTGAAGTAAATGCGGATCCACCCACTGTTTGGGCTGAATCGGGCGCAAATTTTGGCAGTCTGGCCCGTCAGGTGGCATTACGAGGCTTTTCCGGATTGGAATGGGCGGCCACGATTCCCGGCTCGGTTGGCGGCGCGGTTTACGGTAATGCCGGAGCCCATGGCAGCGATATGCGGACCAATTTATTGCTGGCAGAAATCTTGCATCCTAACCATGAGAAGCAATCCTGGTTGTGCGGTCAGATGGAATACGATTATCGCAGCAGCCTTCTTAAACGCAGCCCAATAAAGGCGGTGATTTTGGCGGCCAGGTTCCGCCTCGAAAAAAGCACCCCCCAGGTTGTTAAGATAAAAATGGAGGAGTATTCCGCCCAACGCAAGAAAACCCAGCCCCCAGGTGCCAGCCTCGGTTCGATGTTTAAGAATCCCCCTGGTGATTTTGCCGGCCGTTTGATTGAAGCTTGCGGATTGAAGGGGTTTCGTATCGGTGGGGTAGAAGTAAGCCGGGTACACGCGAATTTCTTTGTTAATGATGAAAAAGCGACTGCCACCGATTTTCGATTGTTGATCGAACAGGTAAAGCGCACCGTTTCCGAAAAGCAGGGAGTTGAATTGGAATTGGAGATTGAATTACTGGGTGATTGGGATGCCCCAATCGATTAAGGAAGAAGCCTTTGGCCATGGTAAATAAGAAACGAATTGGCGTATTTTTTGGAGGGCGTTCGGGAGAACATGAAGTCTCGATCCGCTCAGCCCGCTCGATTATCGCCCATCTGGATACGAAAAGATATGAAATCATCCAGATCGCCATCACACAACAAGGCCACTGGCTGAGCGGTGCTAATGTCTTGGAGCAAATGGAAAATAACACCCATGAGGGTTTATTCCCGGTTTCGTTACTCCCGCAACCCGGCAATAATTGCCTATACGCGATTCGGAATGGACAATTGGAATTCTTTACCGGTTTGGATGTTGCGTTCCCGGTGTTGCATGGCACTTTTGGCGAAGATGGCACCATTCAGGGTTTATTCGAGATGGCGGGTATCGCATATGTTGGGGCTGGAGTTTTAGCCTCATCGGTCGGGATGGACAAAGGCTTGTTCAAATCGGTCATGCGCGGACATGGGATACCGGTTTTGTCAGAACGGATTTTTACCCGTAACCAGGTGGAGACCCAAATCGACGCGGTCATCTCAGAAATTGAGCAATTTGCATCTTTCCCACTGTTCATCAAACCGGCTAACCTCGGCTCTTCTGTTGGAATTACCAAGTGCCGTTCGCATTCTGATTTGCTGGAGGGGCTTATGGAAGCTGCCCGATTCGACCGTCGAATTCTAGTTGAAGTCGGGCTGGAAAAAGCGCGTGAGATCGAGGTCAGCGTGTTAGGTAATGACGACCCCCAGGCCTCGCTGCCAGGCGAAATCATCCCGGGTGAGGATTTTTACACCTATTCGGCGAAGTACCTTGCGGATAATTCACAATTGGTCATCCCTGCCCAACTTCCAGAAGATGTTATTAAAGAAATTCGCCAAACCGCAGTAAAAGTATATCGTGCGATCGACTGTGCCGGGATGGCTCGAGTGGATTTCCTGGTAGATCCGGTTCAATTCGCGTTCTACGTCAGTGAGGTAAACACCATCCCTGGGTTCACCAGCATCAGTATGTATCCAAAGCTCTGGGAGGCCAGCGGTCTGCCTTACCCGGCTTTGGTGGAGCGTCTGGTCGAATTGGCTTTTGAGCGAAAAAATGACCGTGACCGTACGGAATTTTCCTACCGGAGGGACCCATGAAAGCTGACCGAAATCCGTCCACTCCATCGCGGGCCAGTCAATTGCGTGAACGGCGGACACAAAGTAGCCAGGAACGGGTCAGTAAAGCACGCAAAGCTTCTAATCGTTCACCTCGCAGCCAGCCGGTGGTTATCCGAGGAGGTTTCACAGGAGCAGCTGTCCCGCTTCGCCAGATAAAAAGTTCGAAACTGCGCAAACAATATTATTATACGATGGGTGCGAGTGGTGCAGAAGTCCGATTACCCGCCATCCCTTGGGTCAAACCAGGCGCACGTCTTATTTCCCTTGGGTTATTGGTTATCACCGCTTTGGCTATTTATTTGGTCGCTTTCAGCCAGGAATTTGAAATTCGTCAATTTAAAATCGAAGGTGCTCAAAGGCTGACGTATGCCGATTTCGAAGCTGTGCTCGGACTGGAAGGATCGCCGGTGGTGACGCTGGACAGCCAGATGGCAACGGCTAATTTGGCAACGGCTTTCCCTGAATTGGCATCTATTGAAATTATCATTGGATTCCCGGCTGAAGTCACCCTTCGAGTTGTTGAACGCCAGCCAGTTTTAGCCTGGTTGGGAGCTGATACCACCTATTGGATGGATCCGGAGGGCTATATCCTGCCGCCACGCGGTGATGGGGGCGATTTGTTGTTGGTTCAGGGGGATGGCTTACCATCCCTGGTGCCTGGTGAGGAACCGGTGGAAACAAAGGGGGAAACCCTTGAACCGACCTCGGTTTGGGGTCGCCAGGTCGATCCGCAAGTATTAAAAGTAATTTTCGAACTTTCTCCTCGTTTGCAGCCAGATTCTACCTTGGTTTATAACCCTCTGAATGGTCTCGGATGGGTAGACCCACGAGGTTGGGACGTTTATATCGGTCGGGATCTGGAAAACTTCGATCAAAAATTGTTGATTTATGAGGCAATTGTTGCAAAATTTGAACGGGAAGGAATTTATCCTCTCGAAATGGTCAGTGTTGAATTCATAAATGCACCATTCTATAAGTAGGGGACCACGTTATGGATGAGCCAATCGTAGTCGGAATTGATATCGGTACGACCAAGGTGTGCACACTGGTAGCCCGCATTGAGGGCGAACGCAGCCTGCGAATCCTGGGGGTAGGTATCGAACCCTCCCAGGGAATTCGTAAAGGAAATATTGTTGACATTGGGGCTGCATCGACTTCGATCATGCGTTCTGTCGAAAAAGCCCAACGCACCTCGGGTTTTGAAATTACATCTGCCCTGGTCAGCCTGGCTGGTTCGCATGTTTCGTCGGTCAACAGCCGTGGTGTCGTTGGCATTTCTGGCGGCGTAATTGATGACCTGGATGTTGCTCGGGCTTTGGAAGCTGCCCAAGCTGTAGCTATACCGCATAACCGCCAGATCATCCATGTCATTCAACGGAGTTTTATGGTGGATGGGCAGGATGGCATCCGCACCCCGATTGGGATGCATGGCTATCGCATGGAAGTTGAGGCCCATATCATCACCGCTGCTGAGGCGACGGTGGAAAATTTGCGCCAATGTGTCCAGTCTGCCGGTGTTCAAGTTTCGCAGTTTGTCCTTAACCCACTGGCATCCGCCGAGGTAGTGCTTTCGGCAACCGAACGCCAGATGGGCGTTGTGGTTTGCGATATCGGCGGCGGCACTACTGACCTGGCGATTTATATCGATGGCGATATTTGGCATACGATGGTGCTGGCAGTCGGTGGAAATCATATCACTAGCGATATCGCGCATGGTTTGCGATTGCCAATACAACAAGCCGAGGAGGTGAAGAAATCCTACGGGCATGCCGTAGAAGCTGAAATTATGGAGGATGACAGCATCACTGTGCGTTCGTTTGGTCAAGACGGCCCAGCTCAAATCAACCGGCGCGACCTTGCTCACATCGTTGAAGCCCGGGCGGAAGAAATCTTCATGATGGTGTTGCAGGAAATTAAACGCTCTGGTTATGATGGTCTCCTTCCGGCTGGGATCGTATTAACCGGAGGGTCCAGCCTGTTACCGGGCATTCGAACCCTTGCAAGCTCAGTGCTCGGATTGCCGGTGCGAGTATCGAAACCAGAAAATTTACTCGGCCTGACCGACCAGTTGCATTCACCGGCGTATTCCACAAGTGTGGGGCTATTATATTGGTCGTTACTGCTCAGTGAAATCGAACCGGTACGTAGTCGTCGTTCATTCCTCCCGAAAGGGATGGCAATCGATACGGCAAAGCTGAAAGATTGGATCAAACGCTTGCTGCCTTAACGGTATTTCGGAGATTCAAAAATTCATGGACACATCAAGACAGGAGTAATAGGAGGATATGATGGATCAATTACATAATTCAATGCAAGCCGAGTCTTTTGCCCGCATCAAGGTGATTGGTGTGGGCGGTGGAGGGTGCAACGCTGTCAACAGGATGATCGACGAAGGCCTGGGCGGGATCGAGTTCATCACAGTGAACACCGATGCCCAAGCTTTGTTGTTGTCGAAAGCGTCCACCCGGGTGCGGATTGGAGATAAATCCACCCGCGGTCTAGGGGCAGGCGGTAACCCCGAGGTTGGTCGGAAGGCTGCCGAAGAATCTGCCGAAGAACTTTATGAGGTGCTCAAAGGCTCGGATATGGTCTTCGTCACCTCTGGTTTGGGCGGTGGTACCGGCACTGGTGCTGCGCCAATTGTGGCTCAGATCGCGAAAGAAGTTGGAGCGCTGACGATTGGTGTTGTCACCCGTCCCTTCACCTTTGAGGGCTCGCGCCGCCAGTTATCGGCTGAATCGGGGATTTCGAAGCTTAAAGAGCACGCCGACACCTTGATCGTCATTCCCAACGATCGCCTGCTGCAAATCGTGGATAAGCGCGTCAGCCTGCAAGAAGCCTTCAAAACGGCTGATGACGTCCTGCGTCAGGGTATCCAGGGTATTTCAGAACTGATTACCGTACCCGGATTGATCAACCTCGACTTCGCCGATGTGCGCGCGATTATGTCGGAAGGTGGAGCGGCGCTGATGGCTGTCGGTCATTCAAACGGTGAAGACCGGGCCCGCCTGGCAGCCGAAATGGCTATTTCCAGCCAGTTGCTCGACATCACCATCGATGGAGCCCGCGGTATCCTTTTTAATGTTACCGGTGGTAACAGTCTGACCCTGTTCGAGGTCAACCAGGCGGCTGCCATTATCAAAGAGACCGCACACCCCGATGTCAACCTGATTTTTGGGGCAGTGATCGATCCCACCATGGGAGAAGAAATCCGCATCACCGTCATCGCTACAGGTTTCGACCGCCCGAGCGTACGTTCCCCTTTACTCGAACAGCGCCCCGCCTCTAAGAAGGAAGAACTTTCTTCCTACTCGGCGAGCGGCCAGGACCTTAAGGCTGTGCGGCCGGCGCCTGCATCCTCGTTGACAGAGTTTCAGCCGCATGTCATTAATACCAGTGATTTGGACATCCCAGCTTTCTTACGTAATCGCTCCTCGTCACAACGCTAATCGTGCGGTTGATCAGTGGCTGGAAGCCAAACGCTGGTGGAAATTAGGGTAATGCCTGTTCCGGGTTTTTAGGATTAGGGTGCCGAAAGGTGCTTTAGTTACATCTGTCTGTTTTTCGAAATCTGTGCACTCCGGTTCTTTTTCCTCCCCAAAGAGCCGGTAGATTGCCAAAAGATTAACGGTATACACCCACCTGTCTTGTGGGGGCTTTCTGGAGAACACCGATCCAGGGAGCCCCCTGGGTTTTAATTAAACTGAGACCGGGTTGGCTTATTGCAGAGAAGCCAAAAAAATTCCACTTTCAATTCCAGTTGAAATAAGATGAACCCATTACCGCCTGGGTTTTCTTTAACAAATTGTTAATATAAGTTACCGGGGAAGATCAATTGGGGCTGGCTAGGCCGTAACCGTAGCATAATGTAGATTATTTTGATACAAATCTCTATATATGGGAAAATTCTACCCCCACATCTTCGCCTTTACCGAAAAAGATTTCTCCACTTCATGTCAATAAATGTTAGTGCAACATCTGGAATTTTAAGAATAGCGTACGGAAAAAGCTATTGCACATCTCGACCAAATGTGCTAAAATCTTACCGTATATATGGTACTTTTTTTGTTCCATACCCCCATATTTGGGGGTATGTTTTGCCAAAAAACCTAATTCTTGAATTGGTAACGGTCGGACTACAAACATTTCCGGTTATTGAAGTTTTCTTTACCGATGGGTAATTGGTTAATAACTTATTTTTTATCCGAAAGATTTGATAGGGGAGAATAAATTTGCGTTGCCCATATTGTCAAAATGACCAATCCCATGTTTTGGATACATCTCGTGATAACCGCGGTGGTATCCGCCGCCGGCGGGTATGCAAAAAATGTCACCAAAGGTTTTCAACCTTTGAGCGCCCGATTTTGGCCACTCCGTTGGTTGTCAAACGGGATGGTACCCGGGAAGAGTTCGACCGCGAAAAGCTTATGCGTGGCATTCGGATTTCGTGTGCCAAACGCCCGGTTTCCGCGGCTGAAATTGAACGCCTGGTAGGAGAGATCGAATCTTCTCTGCAGCAGATGAGTCGGGCAGAGGTTTCCTCGCGGGTGATCGGCGATATGGTGATCAATGGCTTGAAAAACCTCGACCAAATTGCTTATATCCGTTATGCAATCGTCTATTTACAATTAACCGATTTGCATGCCATTCGTAAAGAAATTGATCGATTATTAGAAGGGTGAGGAGGAATCAATAATGGCATCTCAAATCAAACCTCTCAAGAATGGTTTATTGCCTACCCCAACTCGTCCGGATGATCTCCCTTCGATCGAGTTGACGGAGAATGCCCGTCAGGTATTGGTACGACGCTATGTTCGGCGAGGCGACGATGGTAAACCGGCGGAAAGCGTTGATGATATGTTCTGGCGCGTGGCTTACCATATTGCCAAAGTGGAAGAAAAATGGGGCGGGGATGTCGACTCGCGCGCCCGTGAATTTTACCTATTATTAACGAATAAACAGTTCTTTCCAAATTCGCCAACCTTTACCGGAGCTGGGACCCCTTTGGGTCAATTAGCCGCCTGTTTTGTCCTTCCCATCACCGATGATATGGGCCGTGATTCGGCAGGAATTTTCCAGACACTTCGTGATGCGGCCCTTATCCAACAGACCGGTGGTGGTAATGGTTTTTCCTTTTCCCGCTTGCGTCCGAAAGGCAGCCTGGTGCGCTCCTCCGCTGGGCAGGCTACCGGGCCAGTAGGTTTCTTGCGTGTGTATGACAATGCCTTCGGGGAGATCGCACAGGGTGGCACCCGGCGCGGGGCGAACATGGCTGTCTTGCGTGTCGATCATCCTGATATTGAAGAATTTATCACCTGCAAGACCGGAGAGAACCAGATCACCAACTTTAATATTTCAGTGGGCATAACCGATGCTTTTATGGTGGCTGTCGAGAATGACGAAGAGTGGCAGTTGCGCTTTCCGGATGTCTATTCCTCGCAGTACCGCCAGGTGAAAGGCACCGTCGATCAGCTCGAGGCAGGCGGCGTTCCAATGGTCAACCACAAGAAATTGCGCGCACGGGAATTATTTGAGAAGATCGTCCATCAGGCCCACCATAACGGCGAGCCGGGGATGCTCTTCCTGGATGCTGCCAACCGCTCGAATCCGGTCCCGCATTTATACCAGCTCGAGGCGACAAACCCGTGCGGTGAACAATGGCTTGGACCTTATGAAAATTGCTGCCTTGGCTCGGTCAATCTTGGGCAGCATTATGGGCCAGGAGTATCGGTTAATTGGGATACTTTGCGCCAGGCTGTCGAATCTTCTACCCGCTTTCTAGATGATGTAGTCGAAGCCAACCAGTATGTGCCGGCTGTCCCCCAATTAACCGAAGCTGCTCACAACGCCCGCCGTATTGGATTGGGCATTATGGGTCTGGCTGACCTGATGTACCATTGCCGGGTGCGCTATGGCTCCGAGGAAGGCCAGGAATTCGCTGCCCAGGTGATGGAGTTTGTACGTTATCACAGCTTGCGCACTTCGCTTGAGCTCGCTCGCGAGCGCGGGCCCTTCCCAGCCATCCCAGGCTCGATCTACGACCCCCATGACTTCAAATGGTCGCCACCTCACCCGATTACGCCTTACCAGAGGGATTGGGACCGTCCGACGGTTGATTGGGAAGCCCTGGTGGGTGAAATGCGCATACACGGGATTCGCAACGCCGCCCAAACCACCATCGCTCCCACCGGCACTATCGCCACCGTTGCAGGATGTGAAGGGTACGGCTGCGAACCAACCTTTGCCCTGGCCTACATCCGCCATGTTAATGACAACGGCAAAGATTTACAGCTCACGTATGCCAGCCCATTTTTTGAGCAAGCTTTGGAAGCCGCCGCCATCGATCCGCAAAAACGCCAGGAGATCATCGAACAGACCATGATGGATGGCTCCTGCCAGAAGGTTGATGGGCTGACCGATGAGATCCGCCATGTCTTTGTGGTTTCGGCTGATATCAGCGCCGAGGAGCATGTCCGCATGCAGGCCGCCATGCAGGCCTTCGTGGATAATTCCCTTTCTAAGACGATCAACTTCCCGGCAAGTGCCACCGAGGAGGATGTTGCCACGGCTTATAAGCTCGCCTGGAAGCTGGGCTGTAAGGGCATCACCGTTTATGTCACCGGCTCTCGTGAAGTTGTGGTTCTGGAGACCCTCGCGACCGCCCAAAAGAAACAGTGGAAAGGAGTAGATCCATCTCCTGCTTTGGTTCAAGTGCCCCTCGAAGGATCTGTTGAGCAGCTCACGATCTGGCATGAGACCAAAAAACCACGCCCGCGCTTTTTGACCGGCTATACCTACTCGATCGATACGCCATTAGGCAAAGCGTTCATAACCGTTAATGAAAATGGTGGTTTCCAGCCCTTCGAAGTTTTTATTAATACTGCCAAGGCTGGTTCCGATACTGCCGCTGTTTCCGAAGCGATTGGCAGGCTCCTTTCGTATATCCTCCGCATGTCCTCGCCAATCGAACCGGCCAAGCGCCTGCGTGAAGCCACCAGCCAGTTGACTGGCATTGGCGGTGGGCGCTCGCTCGGTTTTGGCCCTTCTCGGGTCCGATCTCTGCCGGATGGTGTTGGTCAGATCCTGGATGAATACCTGCAAATTCGCGCTGAACGCCTTGACTCGCAAACCTCAACCAATAACCATGAAGGCGTGAAACGAAAGAAAAATCCCATTCAACCTGATTCTGATGAAAAAGTTAATTTCATAAGCAGCCAGAAGTTTCTGCGTTTCGCCGATTTGTGCCCCGAATGTGGTGAAGCCGCCCTCATCAATGAAGAAGGATGCCGTAAGTGCTACGCATGTGGCTTTAGTGAGTGTTAAGGACCCAAGGAATTGTCTGAAATGAAAATTTTTTGGCCTTTTCAACGACCCGGAAGGTTACCAACAGGTCGGTCAGCTTTCCAGGGTATAAAAGAATTCGCCTGATCCACGCTGAATAGAAAAAACCCACATTTCTCCAGCACTCGGATCGAGCGGCTGTTCTGGAAGGATCGAAACCACTGAGGTGGGAGAAATTCGTTGACGATCCTTATGTGTCGTGATAAAATTCGACCCACGGGCGTGTAGCTCAATGGTAGAGCAGTGGCCTTTTAAGCCATTGGTTCAGGGTTCGAGCCCCTGCACGCTCACCTATTATTAAATGTGCAAGTTGGTTCAGGGCACCCGGGGGATGTGCTATTCGAGCCCCTGCACGCTCACCCATTATTAAATGTGCAAGTTGGTTCAGGGCACCCGGGGGGTGTGCTATTCGAGCCC
>JGI24111J20145_1000210_pt1 | contig 14587 bp, 15 predicted proteins | sample SubbioR11Jul_8B1_FD_20145 | JGI IMG/M metagenome (IMG submission 20145)
CCACCGAGCTGCACACCATACTGCGCCTGCCCACCGGCGTCTTTTACGCCAATGGTGTCAAGGCCAACGTGCTGTTCTTCGATAACCGCGCGGCCGGCAAGGAGTCGTGGACAAAAGAAGTCTGGTACTACGACTACCGCACCAACGTTCACCACACCCTAAAAAAGAAACCGCTGCGCTATGAAGATTTGCAGGAATTCATCGCCTGCTACAACCCCCTCAATCGCCATGAGCGCAACCCACTGTGGAACGAGAAAGACAACCCGGAAGGGCGCTGGCGCAAATTCACCTACGAACAAATCATCGCCCGCGACAAAACCAGCCTAGATATCTTCTGGCTCAAAGACAAGAGTCTAGCCGACCTAGACAACCTACCCGAACCCGACGAACTCGCGTTAGAAATAATCGAAAACCTCGAGGCCGGACTAAACAGCTTCAGGGAAATTATTGGCGCAATTGAATCGTAGTATTTGGTGGACCTTAATAATTCATTGCAACGGACACGTTGAAAAGGGCCGCTCGACTCGATTGTTCTATGCAAGACAGTGAGCAAACAATATGAGGCAACTGGTTTGACACGGCAGGGGTCGGAGGTTCAAATCCTCTAGCGTTCACAGCTCAGAGGACTAGAATCACCAAGTTAGTGGTTCTAGACTTTTATTTTGGGTATATGTTAGGTGCGGCATGGTGATTTTCGTGGCCAAGACTTGCGTCATTTATTCCCGTCAAAGCGATTACGATATTCGAACGTGGACCGGCTGGGGTTCGCAGCCCCGTCGATATGTTGTAAGTTTAAATAAGGCAGCTCTAGGCAATATTATATACCGATCCGTATAAGACGCCATAGTAAAACAGCGTTTAGTCAAAACAGGTAAATTTAGCACTGATTATAGCGACAAGCGATGTATTTATAGAGGCGTCTTATATGGGCACAAGCAGCAATTTTGAAGTATTATGCGGATCAGTATAAACATAGTTAGCCAGAAGCATGAGGTAGGGAATCGACTGTAGATGAGTGTCGGGGTCCGAGAGTGGGGGACGTCATGCGAGAGCCCAAGTCGTTGCTTCCTGGTCTGTTTGCCGCCGGCGATGCAGGAGAGCTGGAGTCCTTCGACCAGTTCCTGCACGAAGACGTCATCGTGCACGCCCCAGCAGGACTCTCTACTGTCGGCCTGCAGAACGAGAGGAACTCCTGGCGCAAAGCCAGAGACGCCATGCCGGACATCCATCACGAGTTCCTTGAGGTGGTGGCCGATGGCCCGGTGGTGGCAGCTCGTTGCGTCGTTACCGGTACCTTGCGCGGTGCGTACGGCACGTTCTCGGCGCAAGGCCGATCCTTCAGGGTGGACCAGGCACTATTCGCACACGTTCGAGACGGCAAGATTGACGAGTTGTGGGAGATCGTTGATACCGACAATCTCCGCGAGCAGCTCGCAGAGTAGCCGCACTAGCACGTTGGCTCTGGCTAACAAGCGCATCAACCCGACGCGCAGAAGCGCTGGGATAGACTGGAATCGCTCGTCGCGCGGGTTATGCGCAACACGTTAGGCTTACAAAGGGGAATTTTATGGCTGGCATGCTTCAAATAATCACGTACTTACTTGCTTTTTACCTTGTAGTAAAAGGCCTAGAAATTTTACAAATTGCCTTGGCATCTAATCGAGAAAAACGTGGTGGCATTATTACGTTTGGAGCGCTAGTTCTAATAGCCTGCATAATAGCTGCTGGAGGTTTCGTCAGTATGCAAGACCAGCAGGCGCAGTCATTAAGTAGTGATAGGTAGAAACTGCCTAACCCATCCATCAAGCGGGACGCGCTAAAGCGCGCCCCTTATGTCAAACGTTATGCACATTCTTTGGGGGAGTGGAAATGGTAGATCGAGAAGACCTGATCATCCCTGTGTATCTGAACCAGCGAGTGGTGTTCGACCTCGTTGCCATGCTTCAGGGCGGGATAGCAGCCGTGACGCAGGTGTCCCAGACGCAGTCCGACTCGAGTAGCGTGACCGGTGAGGTTTCCTCCACATTCGGGCTGAGTCAGGCGTTGTCTTCGCTGCTGCGCATTGACTTCTCGGGGAAAGCGGGAGGTGGGCTGGCGAACGAAACAGGCGAGACTCGCAGCGAACAGCGAATCCACACACCTGCTTCGCTGTTCATCGCTCTTCGTGCTCTGCTTCGGGAGAAGCACTTCATCATCGAAGACGCAAGCGACGCGGCGTTCGCGCCGGGCGATATTGTTGAGTTCTCGGCTGTGCTGCAGCGGAACCCGCTGCTCGAGACCATCGATTCGTTTGTTGAGCTGGTCGACATGATGCAGGCATTCTCGCAGGGCGAGCCAAAGCAGAAGGGTGGCCAGTCCTCTGACCTGAACAAGATGAAGCGCCAGATGGAATCCTTCGTGAAGACGCTGAAGGGCAGCGACACGGTGGACCTCACAACAAGTCCCCTTCGGTCCTCTCACCGCGCCGTGATCACCCTGGAGCAGCAGTACCTGAATGACCCATCGATGGCCGATCTTGTTGACGGCACGTTCCGTGTTGTCGGCAAGCTCACCAGAGTCGTTGCCGACACGGATGAGCCCATCAGCCTCAATCGGAAGTCGGCGATGGGTAAGCTTCCACCGTCGGCGCTTGCCGACATGAAGAAGGCCTTCGATAGTCCTGAACTTGGCGGCTTCTCTTTCCCGCCGCTAGAGTGGGAGATACCCGGCCCGGCAATACACGTAATGCCAATCGCAATCTTCGCTTAGTCGGGCATAACCCGCGGATCAACCCGGCACGCGCGTGGTTTTCGTACTCTGTCAGCGTTGGCATGCGGGTTATCCGCAAGAACGTTATGTAGGGATAATTAAACCTGAAAAATAATCGATTATGAGGGTTTGGGGACGTTGAGGGTTTGGGGACGTTGTTACGGGAGTTACGGATGTTTTCTTGTTTTAGGAGAACCTTTGCTATTGTACGATATTTTCAACTCGCAACCGTAGCAACCGTAGCAACGTCCCCTACAACTGGAGCCGCACGGCGCGCAGGTTGTCCATCAGACGTTATGCGGAAATAGATTTTATAGTTTGCCTAGTTGTGCTAATATGCACACATTGTGGTAATATAGGAAATAATGAAGCATATAAATTGGAATACGCAGAAAAGCCTAAAACTCAAGGAATTAAGGGGCGTCTGTTTCGAGGACATTGTTTATTATATTGAAAAGGGTGGTTTGTTGGATGACTATCAACATCCTAATCAGAAAAGATATTCGGGACAACGGATAATGGCAATCGGGATAAATAATTATGCGTATCTTGTACCTTATGTTGAGAATGAAGAGGAAATATTTCTAAAAACCATTATCCCCAGTAGAAAGGCAACAGAAATCTACTTTGGAGGAAGAGAATGAAAACTGATTTAACTAAAGAAGAACAGGAAATATTGGACAGTTTTGAAAAAGGCGAATGGGTTCCAGAAAAGGACCTTTCGAAAAGAAAATCAGAACTGATGAAGTACGCAAGAAGTACTTTAAAGAAAGATAAAAGATTAAACATAAGAATTTCCGAAAGAGACTTGAACGAACTGCAAAGAAAGGCAATAACGGAAGGGTTGCCTTATCAGACCTATGTTGCCAGTATAATTCATAAATTTCTAAACGGTAAGCTAAGAGAGGTAAAAGAATAGCTACATCACAAATCAATCCAATGGACGGCAAATCGCGCCACCCCTGGGCGACAAAAAAGATCAATATGCTGTGAGGGTATCTGGAAATTGGAGTGTGGTTTTCAAGTTTATTGACGGCGATGCCTATATCGTCGATTATGACGATTATCATTAAGAGGTAGTAACATGAAAACAATGACAAGACAACCAACGCACCCCGGAAAGATTATAAAAGAAGATTATTTAAAACCGTTATCCTTGACCATAAACGAGTTAGCGTCGATTCTGGGTATCTCAAGAAAGACATTATCTAAGATTGTAAATGAAAGAAGTGCTGTTACTCCGAATATGGCACTTCGTTTATCTCGCGCGTTTGATACGACTCCTGAGTTTTGGCTTAATCTGCAGAGGAATTATGATTTGCGGCAGGCCGAGCATGCATCAAATGAATGGCAGAAGGTTAAACCGCTCTCTTCTCGATTGCTTCATTCACGTATTTAGGATAGGGAAGCCCATGCCTTCCGACATTCATTCGCAACTCACCTATTGGAAGGCGGCCTGCGCTATCCGAAAGAATTTATGGAATCTCTAAACATAGTTAGACGCATTGAGGAGGCCGTGGTGGTAGGGGTCGTCCAGGAACAAGTCGATAGCCGGCCTGTGTCGGCAGTTGACCTGCCAAAGAGAGGGCGCCGCAAAGGAGACCCGAGGAGGAACGCTACCGGATCCGCACTGGGTTTGCTCCATCAACGGCTGTCTTCTTGTTCCACGAGCCATCTCACGGAAACCAGGGACTCGACGTCGAGAATTTTCTCAAGCCAGACAACCGCGATGAACACGGTGATGATACATGCTGAGTAGTCTTCCTGTACGACCAGCCACGCCCGCCGATTTTCGAACCGTTACTTTCCTGATTCACATGACAATGGGAGAGTTCGCAAACTATCTATTTGGCGCAGGCGACCCCGCAAAAGCACTCGGTGTCCTCACCCAACTCTTCACGCAACAACGGAACAGGCTCAGCTATCAATTTACCGATGTAGTTGAAGCAGACGATAAGGTCATTGGCGTATTGCTCAGTTATCCGGGCAGGATGATGAACCATCTAGGAATCTCAACGGGGAAGCAACTCTGGGAAATATATGGCGCGATTAAATTCATTCGCTTTGTGCGAAGGGCGCTACCGCTTGCCTTCGCACGAGAAGCGGGCGCCGATGAGTACTTCATCAACACACTGGCCGTGTTGCCTGATTTCCAAGGGCAAGGCATCGGGACTTACTTGATGTCTTACGCAGAGCACAAAGCGAGAAACATGAATTGCAATAAATGCGCGCTCAATGTTGAAGTGAGCAACCTGCGCGCCTGTCATCTCTATGAGCGCCTCGGGTATCGAATGGTGGAAACTGTCAAGTTTGATTGGGGTAGCAGGGGACGTTGTTACGGGAGTTACGGATTTCCTTTTGCCTGGGAGAGCCTTTACTATTGTACAATTCCTTTAGCTCGCCACCGTAACAACGTCCCCCTTGCCCCTTGCCTACGCAAATTCGCCTACGAACAAATCATCGCCCGCGACAAAACCAGCCTAGATATCTTCTGGCTCAAAGACAAGAGCTTAGCCGACCTGGACAATCTACCCGAACCCGACGAGCTGGCGCTAGAAATCATCGAAAACCTTGAGGCCTGCTAAACAGCTTCAGGGAAATCATTGGTGCTATTTAATCATAGTATTTAGTGGTCTTCAATGCTCTACACCAACGTCTTTAATCGCAGAGCAGCTGGGGTTCGCAGCCCCGTCGATATGTTGTAAGATTAAATACGGTAGCTTTGGAGAGGATTATATGCCGATCAGTGTAAGACACAATAATAAAATAGCGTTTCATGTCAACAGCCACATCTAGCACTGATTATATCCGCAAGTTACGAATTTTAGCAGGCGTCTTATATGGACACAATCAATGAATTTGGAGTATTATACGGATCATTATATACATTATTAGGCAAACACGAAGACAAGTGGGGGAATGATGGCGGGACTCAGGGTGTTCGTTTCTTCGACCTGCTATGACTTGTCGGCGGTGCGTGGGCAGCTGCGGGTCTTTCTGCAGTCGCTTGGCCACGATCCTGTGATGAGTGATTTCAACGACGTGCTCTACGACCCTCGAGTCCACACGCATACGAGCTGCGTGGACGAAGTCGCGAGTTGCGACGTGGTCGTCCTCATCGTCGGCTCTCGATACGGTGGCAAGTCCTTCCCCGAAGCCCTTGCGACCATCGACTTCGAGCAGCTGCAATCCGAAAGCAAGAGCGTGGACGCCCTGAAGGACCTGGATGCGGCCTCTGTAACCCAGCTTGAGATTCTGAAGGCGGTCGAACAGGGTTTGCCCGTGTTCACGTTTGTCGACGAACGCGTCTGGCACGACCATGCTCTGTACGAGAAGAACAAGAACAAGCCAATCCTCTCAGAAATCACCTTCCCTTCGATCGAGAAGCCCGAGACCGCGAGGTTCATCTTCGAGTTCATCAATTTCCTGCGCCATCGAACTCGCAATAACAGCGTCTTTCCGTTCGGAAAGGTCCAGGACATTGAGGAGACACTTCGTCGTCAGTGGTCCAGTCTGTTCCAGCGCCTGCTCAACGAGCAGAGACAGCGCGAGTCAGAGGCGAGACGCATCGACGTACTCACAGAACAGTTCGCGGACCTCAAGACTGCGATCCTCACTACGATTGGCTCCTCCAATGAGCGCGAAGTGGCGCGAGGTGTCGTACGGTTTCGCCGCCTCGTCGATTTCGTGCGGGCGCTGGGACTTCACGATGATTCGTTCGTGCTGCGTGAGCGTCACTCGTGGGAGGAGCTGCTTGAGCGGGCGGGAATCGTTGACGTGGTCGACGCAGAACGCCTTCATTGGGCGCGTCGCTCAAGCTCCCGGTCATTCGCGATGCAGCGCAGCAGGCTCTTCCTCCTAAAGGGCGATGAGACCTTCTACGAGGTTAGAGTCTCGATAGAACGCTTCAACGACCTGTCTTTGGACTGGGCAGCTTGGTGCGAGCTCGCACCTGATTCGCGCGCGGTAATCATAGACGCACTCTCTGAGATGGTCACGGGACCTGGCATCGCTCGGTACGTCAGAGAACCGTTCGGCCGGTACTTGGATTCCATCGAAAGAGACACGGTTCTCACGGAAATCGAGAACTCGGACGGAAGAGTTGTCTAACAAACGGATCAACCTGACTCGCTTCGCTCGCAGGTTATCCGTCAGACGTTGGGCCTAAAAATGGGAGTAGCAATGGCTTGGAACAATGAAAGTCAAATAGAATCGCGTAAGTATCGCTGTGGATACTGCGGCAATATTGTTGCGACCGACAAGGGGTTCTTTGATAAGGACGGAAAATTCCTGGCCTATCCATGCCCTCACTGCAATAAACTATCATTTTTCGACGAGCCCGGTAATAATCAGACGCCTGGTGTTGCTCCCGGCAATGATGTTGGTTACCTTCCAAAGGAATTGGAGGCCATCTACAACGAGGCGCGTCGTTGCGTTTCGGTTAATGCCTTCACGGCAGCGGTACTCGCTTGTCGAAAGCTGCTCATGCATATAGCTGTGGAGCAGAAGGCTGAGCCAGGCAAAGCGTTCATCTTCTATGTAGAGTTCCTAGCAAACAACGGCTATGTCCCACCGAATGGAAAAGGTTGGGTAGATCACATTCGGAAGAAGGGAAACGAGGCAACTCATGAGATTGTTCTCATGTCGGCTGAAGACGCTCTTGAGCTTATCTCTTTTTCTGAGATGCTCCTGAAGTTTATCTACGAGTTTCCCGCCCGTGTCCCAACCAAGTAGCGGCGGGCCCAACAACGGGTTCCAGAGGACGTCGGCGCTAACGCGCCGCCACCCCTAAATCCGAGCGTTGGGCAAATATAAAAGAGGTATTAAATGGCGATCACTCTTAAACGACAGATAGATGATGAGGAAAAGCAGATAATCCTTAAGCGACACGGGAGAAAATGTTTCGCCACAGGTCACGACATACCCGCAACGGAATCGGTTCACTTCGATCATATACGTGCGTTCGCGTTGGGCGGGGAAAGCGCACTTGATAACATTGCGCCAATGTGCGAGCACCACAATAAGGCAAAGGGAACACTGAGCCTTGGCGATTTTCGCATCAAGTTGCGGCTCGAGGATTTTTTTAAGCAGGGAGATCGGCTTACACTACGCCATCTTTTCGAATATCTGAAGAAAGAAGACGATATTGCTTCCTTTGGAGACGCTGTGACAGTAACTGAGAGAGACGGGCACATATCGCTTCAATCGCACTCACACAACTCGACACACGATTTATGGACTTGCGAGAGAACTGGATGGAAGTATTTTTATGCAACACTCCCCGTTTCCGTGCTCAACAGTGACGATGATGAAAACCACCAGTTTGGGTTGCAGCCGCGCTTCCTTATTTTCGACAAAGTTTTCGACCTTTACAGGCATTTTCAGATATACCCTGTCCTCCAGCCTTCAATCGGGCGTATTCACGATGATAATGTTCTCTTGTTTGACGGTCAACACAAGGCGGCGGCTCTTCTGTGGAGTGGGCGTCGTTCATTCGAGTGCAAGATTTACATTCGTCCGGATGTCAGAATCTTGAACCAGACCAATATCGCCGCACATGACAAATTCGCCCAAACACGGTTCTTTTCCTCAGTAATGATCCTCAAGCTGGGAAGTCAATTTGGAAAGGATTTTGAAGACTACAGGAAACTTGAGGATGGCACCATCAAGAGTGAGGTTGGTTTTTTAGATTATCTTGCAAAGATTCAGGATGCCGAATTGACTCGTGGCGAAAGGAACAAAAGATTCCGAAGCTATCTTTATAATTCGATTCTTGAGGATACTGAAAACCTGGCTAAGCCCCTTGTATCTACAAGTAACCGAAGCTCAAGCTCTCAACCTATTACTGTTGACATGCTTTCTAAATCATTATTTGCATGCTTTCTGTTTACCGATCCAGTCGAAGACAGCATGACATCTGATGCGTACAAGAGGGAATATGAGTTCCAGAACAACATTCGACTTTTGAATATTTTGTTCGGCATGGCACTTCACAACTGGAATCCAAAAGCTTTACGGGACGATACCGAGCAGCATCGATTAAACAGAATATTTTCCTCGAAGTCTATTATGGCTTGGTCTGAACTACTTCGTGATGCCGTATGTGCTAAACTTGATCTCGAAGATGCCGATGATCGTGCCAAACCATTTTATCGCGAACTTTGCGAAGCTGATTTCCAAAAGATCAAAAAAATTGTCGAACGCCTCATCGGATGGCCCTTGTGGTTGTCACCGATGAACAGTGATATCGACACCCAGCTTGCCGGAAATAAGCGCACTTTGAAAGAGTGGTTTCGCAGCAAGGGGTTAACGACCGGATATCTGATGGGAGCAAATGAATAATAATGCACAACAAGGCGCTGCACCGGACGGCAATTCCGCTGAGCTCCATTGCCGCCAGCGAGCTTCAGCGTTGGGCGGCAACGCTATACCACAGAGGCTAACATGAAGAACGGTAATCAACTCCCTCTCGAACGGTGCCCTCATTGCGGCATCGCAAAACCGCGCTTGTCAAACGAATGGAACGGCACATCGACAGAACACGGAGGGGGTAATTCGCGGCGGTGGTTTCTGTACCACTGTGCTTCATGTGGTGGCATGGTTCTTACAGCTGCGTCTGCGAAAGTTAACAATTCTGATATATCGAATATCTGGCCAAGTCCGTTTTCCGTCTCTGACACACTGCCGGTTCGCGCGCGTGAGTTTCTTACTCAGGCGGCAGCAAGCCTCCATGCTCCGGCGGGTGCTGTAATGCTGACTGCTAGTGCCGTCGATGCCATGCTAAAGGACAAAGGCTTCAAAGATGGCTCGTTGAATTCCCGTATTGATGCCGCTGCAACGGCGCATCTCATAACGGACGAAATGGCTGCATGGGCGCATGAAATTCGCCTCGATGCTAACGATCAACGGCATGCAGACGAAGCGGCTGCACTACCAGAGGCCGCAGACGCCGCAAAGGGAATTGAGTTTGCAAACGCCCTCGCGCAATTTCTTTATGTCTTGCCTGCGCGCGTTGAGAGGGGACGTAAGGCATGAGGAAGTACGCGCCCAACGAATCCATTCCAGCCCGTCAAAAAGCAGCGCTTTTTACCCTTCGCTGAACCCGACTTTTCGGCGGATTCCCTAGGGGGTCAGCGATGCGAGCCGTTCTCTTTGAGGGCGCACGGCGGCTGCTTTCGCACCTAGTTGCGGAAAAGACGGGAGGAAAGCATGCGCATCTGGGAATAGAGCAAAACAAACCTACCACAACCCATCAAACCAACCTCAACACCTGGCAAAAAATGCAATTATACTGTCAAATAATGTTAATATATTTTACCAGGGTGCCGATAATAATGTTACCAAGAGATGCAGGCGAAAGCGGGATTTAACGGTGGCCAATCTTTAAGAAAAAGGTCTACCGCCCGGGCCTGCATCTTATTTTGTTCTCCGGGCATTCAACAATTATTTATGGGGCACACAACGCCCAAAGCAACCTTCACCTGAAACACATTGCGCCTAAACCCCAACGCACACATTGCCTCAAGCGTAATACGCCCGTGTCTAAGGCGTCCTTCAACCCAAGCATCCTAATACCAAAAGATTTCCTAATAAGCGCGTGTGACGATTTTACTTGCGGATATCGCGGGCGGCTTTGATCGAGATGGGGTTAGCGGGCGCGCTCTCGTTGCCCGCCTCATCGACCGAGGTGACTTTGTAGTAGTAGGCCGCGTTGCGTCTTAGCGGCATTACCGTAAAGGTGTTCTTAGTTATCGTGGCGCGGTTTATCCTGACGCACTTGCCCGATATCGTGGTCGAGCAGTAGATATTGTATCCGGCGACCTTGCCGGTCGCGGGCTTGTTCCAGGTTATCTCGACCGAGCGGGGTTTAATGTTGACCACGACTCCGGTCGGCGGCATCGGGCCGGCTGCAACATTTCCGTTGCCGATATCGAAGCCGTCGACGTTGACATCCCGGCCCCGCGATTTTGTGTTTTTATCGCCGGTCACCTCTATCCTTATCGTGTGATTGCCGGCGCTCAGGGATTCTTTATAGAAGACCGGTTGCTGGTAGTTGGTCGTCGGGTTGTAGAGGTCTACTTCTTTGACGAAGGCTCCATCGATGTATACTTTTGCTATGCCGCCCGAGTCGCCTGTCCGGGCGAACCAGCATATCGACGCGCCGCTAAAGCGCATGGTCAGCGATGAGCCCGCCGCGGAGGCGCTCTTAAGGGTTCCGCCGCTCGCGCTTGCCGAAGCGATGCTCTGCCAGGAGCCGCTCGCGGCGATTTCGGGCGCGGTATCCTCGGCGGTTATCCGCTTTTGGACGGCCGCTTTGCGCAAATCGACCAGGCCGTAACCGAAGTAGTCGTCACGCCCCGGCGTTCCTAAGTCTTGTGTCGCGAGCAAAAGCGCGCGCTGGAGCTGGTCGGCGGTGTAGGTCGGGTTGCCGGCGGATATCAGAGCCGCCGCTCCGCAAATGACGGGTGCGGCCATCGATGTGCCGCCGGCATAGACATAGGTCGGGGTGCCGCCCTTATTGTAGGTGCTCAAGATGTCGACTCCCGGCGCCGCTATGTCTACATCGGGTCCGAAATTCGAGAAATACGCTCTCTTGTCATAGGAGTCGGTCGCCCCTACCGAGACGACACCGTCATAGCTTGCGGGGTAATATGTTTCGCTGGTTCCGGCATTGCCGGCGGACGCGACTACGAGGCAACCCTTTTTGCGCGCGTACTGGACGGCGTCATCGAGGACGAACGACCAGCCCGGCCCGCCGAGGCTGAGGTTGATTATTTTCGCGCCGTTGTCGGCGGCGTACACGATGCCTTTCGAGATTTGAAGGTCGGTCCCTTCACCGTCGCGGCCAAGGACTTTGATCGCGAGTATCTTCGCGCCAGGCGCGACACCGGCGATTCCGACCGCGTTGTTCGTCTCAGCGGCTATTATGCCCGCCACATGGGTGCCGTGAAAGTGGTCGTCCATGGGGTCGTTGTCGTTGTTGATGAAATCGTATCCTTTGATTACCTTGTTCGAAAGGTCTTCATGGTTGTAGTCGACGCCCGTGTCGATTACGGCGACGACGACCGGCGTCACGGGTACTTTATCCCAAAAGTCGGGGGCGCCGATTTTAGGCAGCGCCCACTGGAGGCTGAAGTATGGGTCGGTTGGCGAGTAAAGCGCCCTTCGAATGCGATTGGGCTCGGCGAATTCGACATAAGGCAGCGCGGCGTATTCTTGAGCGGCACGTTCGACGTCCGTACCCGCCGGCAGCACTATCTGGTGGATACCGTTGTAGCTGTGGGTCGTAAGCGATTGCGCCCGGAAGGATTTGTTGATGGCGGAAAGCGCCCGCGCGCCATAGGGCGGCTTCACTTTGACCAGGATTTCCCCGGGGGCGGTGGTTCGGCCCGAGGGCATAGACCCGGTCTGTTGTGACGCGACTGATTGCGGCTGTTCAATTGATGATGCTATAGAGGGTGCCGTACCTGGGGTGATGAAAGCTGCGAGCATGACTGCGAAAAGAATGAATGCACGAAATCGCATGTTGTCCTTTCCGAAGCCCTTAAAGGTCTATCGACCGCTTAAGGCGCGTCCTTTGAAAGACATCGGCAGGTAAGGGGGGTTACATGAGATGTTTTTGAGTACCGGAAAGCGGCTTCGACGGTGTGTTGGGTTCGGGCCATCGTCCCCGAGATTATGTGACGGCGCGAATCTTTGATAATATATTCGCGTCGCCCCTTTGCGTATTCTGGATTATGAAGACTTCTTTCTGTATGCTTGGATATGGAGCCGCAAAGCTTCAGGCAGGCCCGGATATTTCCGGGCGCTGGTTTGATTTATGCCCGCGTCGATACGCGTATTACGCCTTGGAGGGTTTCGATGGAAAAAATGAATGTGGTCTTGCCGGATGGTGCGAAAATCGAGCTGGATACGGGCGCGAACGTCTATGACCTCGCCGGGAAGATAGGCGCGCGGCTCCAGAAGGCGGCGGTCGCCGCCATAGTCAACGATGAGACGGTCGACCTGGGTACCGGGCTCGCGGACGGCGACCGGGTCTCCATAATCACCGAGAGCGGCGCCGAGGGCATCGATATAATGAGGCACAGCATGTCGCACGTTATGGCCCAGGCGGTGACGCGCCTTTATCCTAATGTAGCGCTCGGTATCGGCCCGACCATCCAAGACGGCTTCTACTACGACTTGGACCTCGAAAAGCGCATCTCGGTAGATGACCTCCCCGCGATAGAGGCGGAGATGGCCAAGATAATCTCCGAGGATTTGAATTTCGAGCGCCGGGAGATGAACAAAGACGACGCCAGGCGCGAATTTAGCGGGCAGCCATACAAGTTGGAGCTTATCGACGAAATCGCGGACGCGCACGTCTCCGTCTACAAAGACGGCGAGTTTCTCGACCTTTGCCGGGGGCCGCATGTGATGTCGACCGGAAGGCTTAAGGCGTTTAAGCTCCTCAGTGTAGCCGGGGCATATTGGAGAGGCGACGAGAAGCGCCCTATGCTCCAGCGAATATACGGGACGGCCTACTTTAACGAGAAGGAACTCAAGGCGCATCTCGCGCGGCTCGAAGAAGCCGAAAAACGCGACCACCGAAAGCTCGGTCGGGAACTCGACCTCTTTACCATCGACGACGAGTTCGGCGCGGGGTTGCCGCTTTGGCATCCCAAGGGCGCGATTCTGCGCAAAGTCATCGAGGATTTCTGGAAGAATGAGCATATCAAGCGAGGCTATGAGTTGATAGCGACGCCGCATATAGCCAAGGTCGACCTGTGGCGCACCAGCGGCCACTGGGATTTTTATCGCGAGAGCATGTTCTCGCCGATGGAGGTCGAGGGGACCGATTACGTCGTCAAACCGATGAACTGTCCGGGGCATATCAAGATATATAAGAGCCATACTAGGAGCTATCGTGAGCTGCCGATTAGGTGGGCGGAGCTGGGCACGGTCTACCGTTTCGAGCGCTCCGGCGTCTTGCACGGGCTGCTCAGGGTGCGCGGGTTCACACAGGACGACGCGCATATCTTCTGCACGCCCGAGCAGATTGAGAGCGAGATACTCGATGTTATCGAGCTGATGAGCTTTATCTTAAAGGGCTTCGGGTTCGACGATTACGACGTCTACCTGTCGACCCAGCCGGAGAAGTCGGTCGGTCTCCAGGAGAACTGGGACAAAGCGACGAGCGCGTTGAGCGCGGCGCTTGAGAAGGCGGGTCTGGCGTACGAGATAGACCCGGGCGAAGGCGTCTTCTACGGGCCGAAAATAGATGTCAAGATTCGCGACGCGATTGGTAGGTCTTGGCAATGCACGACGATACAGGTCGATTTCAACCTTCCGGAGCGGTTCGACCTCACTTATGTCGGCGCCGACAACCAGGAACACCGGCCCATCATGATACATAGGGCGATTTTGGGGTCGCTGGAGCGGTTTATCGGTGTCTTAATCGAGCATTACGCGGGAGCGTTTCCGGTTTGGGTCGCGCCCGAGCAGGTCGTCGTCTTACCCATCGCCGACCGCCATAACGAGTACGCGGAGGCGGTCGGCGGCAAGCTGCGAGAGGCCGGAGTGCGCGCCGGCGTGGACATACGCACCGAGTCGGTAAACAAGAAGATTCGCGACGCGCAGTTGCGGAAGACCCCGTATATGCTCGTCGTGGGCGACAAAGAAATTGAGAACGAGCAGGTAGCGATACGTGACCGCAGCGGAAATCGCGGCCCGGTAGCGCTTGCGGCCTTTGTCGAGGAGATAATTGCGGCAATCGAATCATTTTCGAGCGGGACAGAGGCGGCGGCCGCCGACGGGGGCGGCGCATAGCCGGATAGCGTGTAACCTAAATTCATGCTGG
>JGI24111J20145_1000232_pt1 | contig 13715 bp, 9 predicted proteins | sample SubbioR11Jul_8B1_FD_20145 | JGI IMG/M metagenome (IMG submission 20145)
GGGTTAATGGGTGGTGGGGCGACCTCTCATAGTTCTATTCTGGCACGTTCATTGGGAATCCCAGCCATCACCGGATTACCTCCAGCCATTAAACGCATTCCTCCGGGCACCTTGGTTGGGTTGGATGGGTTTAATGGAACCCTTTGGATCCATCCGGATCAGGAAAAACAAAAGTCTTTGGAATCTGCTCGAGTGCAGTGGATGGAGCAGAAGCGCCAATATTTGGATAAAACATTTCAACCAGCAACAACGTTGGATGGAAAAACCATCGAAGTGGCATCCAATGTTGGCAACCTGAACGATTCGATTCTGGCAATGCAAAATGGTGCAGATGGGATAGGACTGCTACGGACGGAATTTCTGTTTTTAACCCGCGAAACTGCACCAAGCGAAGAGGAACAATTTGAGGCAATCTACCGAATTGTCTCTACGATGAAAGGAAAGCCAGTCGTTGTTCGTACATTGGATGTAGGTGGAGATAAGCCTCTGCCTTACATCCAACAGGAGATTGAATCCAACCCATTTTTAGGTGTCCGGGCTATACGACTTTCTTTTCAACAACCGCAATTATTAGCCACCCAATTACGAGCTATATTACGGGCTGGTGAAAACAGCAGAATTCAAATCATGTTTCCTATGGTGGCCAGTTTTGAGGAAGTTCAACGAGCAGTGGGATTTTTAGACACCATCCATCAAGACTTAGAAGCTGAACACATCCCGCATGCCTGGCCGGTCGAAATTGGAATCATGGTGGAAATTCCATCCGTTGCGATCATGGCAGACCAATTAGCGCCCTATGTTTCCTTCTTTAGCATCGGTACCAATGATCTGACTCAATACACCATGGCAGCCGAGCGTGGAAACCCGCATCTTGCACACCTGAATGATGCTTTACACCCATCTGTCTTACGCCTTATCCAGCAGGTATGCCAAGCGGGTAAAAAATACAATAAGTGGGTAGGCATATGTGGAGAATTGGCCAGCGATCCCGTTGCTGTGCCTGTCCTGATTGGGCTGGGGGTTAACGAGTTGAGTGTTAGTGCAGCCAGTATTCCCAAAGTCAAAGCCATTGTTCGGGCGGTTCACTGGCCGGATGCTGAACAACTTGGGTTACAAATGTTGAATTGCTACACAGCCATGGAATCACGAAAACTGGCGGGCGAGTTCCTGGAAAGCCTGTCGATCAACCAGGGTAATTGACACGGTTATTTCCCGGTTGCCCGAAGGACCACAATCTAGTATTATTTCATTAGATCAACAACCTTTTTTACCTACAGGTAGGTGCATTATGCGTGCGATCACCGGTAAAGTCAGGTTAGCCATCCTCCTTCTCGCCCTCATCCTTTCCGGATGTACCGTCATCGACATCCCTGGCGTTCAGTCAGCCAAGGAATTTTCCCCCCCAGGCTGCGATCTGCCGGGTTGTGCCAGTTTGGTCGTCCTCCAATCCGGGCAGCCGGGCTTGCTCAACGTTACATCTCAAGGCATCCAGGTCGAAGCCCCCATGGCAGCTTCTCCCCAGACTTTACAGAATGGGCGGTGGCTGATCGATACCGGCCAGCCATCACCGGATGGCAATTGGATCGCTTACACCACCATCGGTTACCATACCGGAGGACCAGTTTTGCTCCACAACCTGACCTCTGGCGAGTGGACCAACCTGATCGAAGCCCTCAACGCCCACCTGGAGAAAGACCAGTTGCCTTTTGAACTGGAATACTGGTGGGATGTGATTGGATGGTTTCCTGAAAGCGACCGGCTGATGATCGGTCCAAGTGACCTGAGTATGGTGGTGATCATCGAGTTGCCCAGTTTTGTTTCGCAGGTCATTACCTTCCCGGGTGGCGGGAGGGGTGGGCGTCTTTTCACCGACCTGGCCCAGGACGGCAGCCGATTGCTTTTTGTGGCCGAGGACCTTGAGCAGGAGTTGATGGTGGTGGAACTCAGCACCCACCAAAGGCATGGTTTGCTCGCGATACCTTACCAACACGGGGTAATCCTGAACCCTCGCTTTTCTCCCGACGGTTCCCAGGTTGCTTATGTCCTCCAGGAAAACAGCCCGCAGATCGGGATCAGTTATGCCTTGCACCTTTTAGCGGTTGAAAGCGGCCAATCTCGGGTCTTGGTGGAAGGCAACCTCGGGATGACAATGCCGGTCTGGTCGCCAGATGGAAGTGCGATTGCCTTTATCCGCAGTGATGACCCGGCCCCGGTCAACCTTCAACCTGGGGAGATTCCTGCACCCGAAAAACAGTCGGTGTGGATCCTCTCGATAGACCAAAACCAGCTCATCCAAATCAGTTTTCTGGATCAATCCGTGGGCAGCCCGGTCTGGGCTGCCGATGGGGCCACGATCGCTTTTGTCGCCGCTGATGGACAGGTGTTGTTAGCCTCCACCCTCCAGCCAGGCCTCACCTGGCAAGCGGCTGGCCCTTCCGAATCACCGGCACTTTCCAACGTATTCTTTTTGCCCTGATCCTGTTTACCGTTATTCGAGGAGCTTGCATTGCACAAAAATTACAGGGTTAGAGGAATCATAAGGGTTTTACCGGCGTTTTTGCGCGGGGTGTTAGCACCGCGGGTTGGTCTGCATTCTTCCAGGGTGATAAAACTTGCTCGCCGGACAACCCTGGCTGCCTTGATCTTTCTGGGGCTGGTACTGGCCCCGAGCTTCTTCCCTGGCAAGGCCCATCTGTCCGACGAATCGACCCTGCCGGTCGCTCGCCAAAATGAATTCCACCTGGCCTCCCAACCAGGCGCTTTTCTACAGTACAGCGATATGCCCTATTTTACATATCCGGTAGTCCCGAACGCGGTGGTTAGTATGTGGTTTGACCACCACCCAACCGGAGGGCTGCTCACCCTTTACGATGGCCGTCGCAATAACGCCGGCTTTGGGTTTACCTTCACCTGTTCAAACCCAAGGATGTCCGATTATGTCGGCTGTGAAGATAATGTCACCGGTGAGGCGGCATGCCCCAATCAGCGTGAGTTGTGGTACGACGGACACCGTGGTACCGACTACGAGTTCTCGCCCAACTGGCATACCGGTGCATTTTGTGATCCAGGCCGCTTCAGCGGGATCACAATGCCGATTAATGCCCCGGCGCGCGGGCGGGTGATTATCGCCGGCACCGACCCCTCCCGGCCGGCCAACGGTTGGCACATCCGCCTGGCCCATGACTTGAACAACAATGGCAACTTCAATGACGACAATTTCCGCTCGATCTATTTGCACTTTACCGCCAACGCTCTGGCTGTCACCGCCAACCAGGTCGTTGAGTCTGGTCAGTACCTCGGGTTAGGCGGTTCAACCGGCTATTCCTCTTCACCCCACCTGCACTTTGAGGTCCAGCGCTCCACCACCAACTTTCAGTCCAACTACTGGGCAGTGGATCCCTACGGCTGGCAGGGCTCTGGGAGTGACCCATGGACGTACCAAAATGTTAACCTGTGGCGCTATCCGGTGGTGGATTACCCTTTTAAGAATTATATTCCTTTGGTCTCGCATGCCCCATCAGCCTGCCAAGGCTGCGGCGAGATGCTCACCAACGGTGGGTTTGAATCCGGCCATAACGCGTGGGTCGAGCAGGGCGTCCAGGTGATCGCTTCAACTGCGGATGGAAACCTGCCGGTTACACCCTACTCTGGGCGGTGGTTAGCCTGGCTGGCCGGGCTTAACTCTGCCGCCGATATCCTTTATCAGAATTTTTCCCTCCCCGCCTGGGCTAACGATGGCATCCTGCGCTATGCACTGCGCGTGACCAGCTTAGAGCCGGCTGGAGCCCAAGATGCGATGACGATTAGCCTGCGTACAAGCGATGGGACCCTGTTGCAAACCTTGGATACGATCGACAACACCTTTAGCCCTAAGAACCAGTGGGTGATCCGCGAGATCGACCTGGGGGACCTCAGCCCCCGGCAAGGGCAAACCCTGCAACTGCGTTTGCATGCCACCTCCAACGCCAGTTACCTCACCAGCTTCTACGTTGATGAAGTCTCGCTGCTGGTCAACGGTCCTTAAATAAGCCCATCAACACCCACTCAATAGTAGCCGCAGAATCTTCGCGCTCAATTTTTGCCACAAGCTTTTCTATGTACACCCCGCCCCGCATCTTTCCGTTATGGGCTTACTTTCGCGTTCACATCGGATACAATAAGTGACATGCAAGTATTTCTTAGAAAACCCATATCACTTACCCTCGGGAGGAAAGCATGAACTACCGTACTTTTGGACGCCAGGGTTGGCAAGTCAGCGAGGTAGGTTACGGCATGTGGGGTATGGCCGGATGGACAGGCTCTGAAGATAGCGAATCACTGGAGTCGATGCAGCGGGCGGTCGATTTAGGCTGCAATTTCTTTGATACAGCCTGGGCTTATGGAAACGGCCACAGCGAGGAGCTGCTTGGAAAACTGCTCAAGAACAATCCCGGCAATCGCCTGGTGACAGCTACAAAAATCCCACCCAAAAATCGGATATGGCCCTCTCGGCGAGGATTCAGCCTGGATGATTGCTACCCACCAGACCACATCATCGAATTTGTTGATAGCAGCCTGAAGAACGCTGGCATCGACCAATTTGACCTGGTCCAGTTTCACACCTGGGAAGACAGTTGGTTGGATGATGGGCGCCTGGTCAAAACCATGGAGCGTTTAAAGGAACAAGGGAAGTTTTTATCCTGGGGAATTTCCATCAACCGTTGGGAGCCTTGGAACGGGCTAAAAGCGGTGCACAGCGGCTTAGTGGATGCTGTTCAGTACATCTATAACATTTTTGACCAAAATCCAGAGGATGAACTGCTTCCGGCTTGCCAGAAGATGAAGGTGGCCTTTATTGCGCGCGTGCCCTTTGATGAAGGCAGCCTGACCGGTACCCTAACTCTTGACTCTACATGGCCGCAAGGCGACTGGCGCAACAGCTACTTTGTCCCCGCTAATCTAAAGGCCAGCGTCGAGCGAGCCGAACAACTCAAGGCGTTGGTGCCCGCTGACATCACATTTTCCGAGATGGCGTTGCGCTTCATCCTCGATAACCCAATGGTTACCACAGTCATTCCTGGGATGCGCAAGCTACGCCATGTCGAAAGCAATATCGCTGTCAGCGGCCGGCCGGTTTTGGTAAAAAGCCTGTACACAAAACTTAAGCAGCACCGGTGGGACCGCCAACCAACCACCTGGTCTCAATGACACGCCGGCATTCATGGGTTGGGCTGCTCACCGCAGGAGGGCTGTTAGCCGCCTGCGGTTTAAACCTTGCTGCCCAGGTGGAGGACGAAACTCCGATTCCAAGTGACGCCCCAACCGCTACCTGGTTTGCAACCGCGCACCTCACTTTAACGCTGCCGTCATCTTCCATCCCAAGCCCATCGCCTACCCTCACATCAGCGCCGCCACCGACCTTAACATCCACTCCGATAGCAACCGCAACCCTGGTTCCCAACTATGTTAAGCTGCGCGGTATGGTGGTCATCGAACGGGCAGTCTGTCATTATGGACCAGGCGCGCCTTACCTGTATAAGTATGGAGTGGTTAAAGGAAGCAACCTGGAGATCATCCGCCGGGTCATTGGCCATAACTACATCGAAGTGCAGGCGATCGGGGGTGAAAATCCTTGCTGGGTACGCGCGGATTATATGCAGATTCGCGGCGAAGGCAGCCTGGAAAATCTAGAACCGGTACATGGGTTTGATGTCCGTTTGCCAATTTCGCCCTATTATGCTCCCCCTAGCGGAATCGAAACCCGGCGCGATGGAATGGATGTGACGGTCACCTGGCATTTGTTAATCCTGCGCGCCGGCGATGACTCGGAGCAGACGCCTTATATTGTAGAAGCTTGGGTGTGCCGGGGAGGTCAGATGGTCTTCGACCCGGTGCGCGCCTGGCAGCCTTCGGTAGTGATTGTGGATGAGCCTGGCTGCAATGAACCCTCACGTGCGCGCTTGATCGCTGCCGAGAAACACGGATACACCCGGCCTGTGGAAATCCATTGGCCGCCAGCCGAAGTTGAGCAACTCGGTGGCAAAGAAAAGGTGGATGAGGATGGAATTACTAACCCGCAAAACCTTGGAAGTCATCGAACGATTTAACCGCGCCTTCAACCTTCACAACGTTCGTGGAATGATGGTAGAAATGAGCGCCGATTGTGTCTTTGAGAACACCTTTCCACCACCAGATGGCCAAGTAATACGAGGCCAGGAGGAGGTTGAATTATTTTGGAAGGTNTTTTTTCAAAAAGCACCCCACGCCCGGCTGGATTTNGAAGAAATTTTCGCATGCGGCGAACGCGGGGTAGTGCGCTGGGTTTATNGATGGGGACAAAGTGGGGATGATCGTGACCATGTGCGCGGAGTTGATGTCTTTCGCTTGATAAACGGCAAAATTGCGGAAAAGCTATCCTACGTCAAAGGATAATGTCAGGATCAATGATAAAATCCATCTGGAAATTGATTCTTTCAGTCCATTTACCTTTTGCGAAATGTGGATATAACCCATGATCGATCCTAGCGCAGTTCAATATCATGTCAAAGTAAAACCGGGGGATGTCGGCCGGTATGTGCTCCTTCCCGGTGATCCGGGCCGGGTTGAGAAAATTGCTTCTTACCTGGAGGAACCCCACTTTATCTCCACGAATCGGGAGCATACGGTTTATGGGGGTTACCTGGGTGGTGAAAAGGTAACTGTGGTCTCGACCGGGATGGGCTGCCCATCGACCGCCATCGCGATCGAAGAATTGATTGCAGTGGGTGCAGATACTTTTATTCGGGTTGGCACCTGCGGCGGGATGCAGCCTGAAATGATGGTTGGAGATATCGCCATTGTTACCGGTGCAATCCGTGATGAAGGTACCACGCGCCAATATCTGCCGATTGAATTTCCTGCCCTGGCGGATATCAGGGTTACGAATGCCCTGGTCGCGTCCGCAGTGAGGTTGGGGGCAAATTATCATCTGGGCGTTTCGCACACAAAAGATTCCTTTTACGGTGAGGTGGAACCTGAACGGATGCCACTGGCTGATGCACTCAAAGCTCACTGGAAAGCTTGGGTAGCCGGGGGTGCAATCTGCTCTGAGATGGAAGCGGCGGCGGTATTTATTTTATCGAGTATCTATCGTAAAAGGTCGGGCGGAGTGATGACGGTGATCGGAAATGACACAGCGACCATGCTGCAGAAAAAGGCTTCTCCGGATCTGATGATTGAGGTGGCAGTGGAAGCCATTAAATATTTAATGGCTTCCGACCATCCATCCTCCCTGGCTAAGAATTCTTAAACGCCGTTATATCCTCATTATTAACCCGGACAGGCAAATACCACGAAAGAAGGATCCAAACGCTTATCGGAGAGTATTTCGTATTCAATGAGCGGCAACCGGGGGTCTAAAAAGAAAAACTCAAAGCCAAAATTCACCCACCAGGCCATCAACCGAGTTCGGCCCGACCCAGACCTTGAATTGCCCCGGCTCGACAACGTATTTCAGATCAAGGTCATAGAAGCCAAGGTCGGACACTTTTAATAAGAAGGTCAATGTGCGGCTTTCGCCAGGCTCGAGCAGTATTTTTTGAAACCCCTTCAACTCTTTGAGCGGGCGTACCCGGCTGGCGACGACATCGCCAACGTATAACTGCACCACTTCCTCACCTGCGACACACCCTGTATTTTTTACCGTGGCATTAATGGTGATGATTTCTGCACCGGCGGTAATTTCCAAATCGGAGTAGGCGAAGGTGGTATAGCTCAGACCATAACCAAATGGGTAAAGGGGTTCGACAGGACCATCGATGTATTTAGAGGTGAACCAGAAATCGGAGGCAGGGCGACCGGTATTCGGGCGGTTGTAGTAGATAGGACACTGACCCACAGAGTGCGGAAAAGTTGCAACCAGTTTTCCGCTGGGGTTGTATGCGCCAAAGAGCACATCTGCCACTGCGGGGCCAGCCTGAACACCTAATTGCCAAGTTTCCAGAATGGCATCGGCGTTTTGTGCCACCCATGGAATGGCTAAAGGACGCCCGTTGCTCAGAACAACCACCAGTGGTTTACCCGTTTCCTTTAATGCCTTCAACAGGAGTTCTTGCTGACCGGGTAAAACCAGATCAAGGCGGCTGGCAGCTTCTCCACTCATACCAGCGGATTCTCCCACCACTGCGATGACGACATCGGCCTGTTTTGCGGTCTGAATGGCGTGGGTAAAGTCTGTGGGTTGTTTGCCGTCGATATCACATCCAGGTGAATAAAGTACTTCGGCGTTGGAGGCGCTTTTGATTCCGCTTAAAATGGAGACAACATCTTTTGATGCACCGGAAAATGCCCATGAGCCGAGCATGTCAGCGGGACTATCGGCTAACGGTCCAATGACGGCAATCTTCTGCTCCCGTTCTTTCAGCGGTAGGACGCCATTTTCGTTTTTCAGCAGGACAATGGAACGGCGCGCGGCTTCGCGGGCAGTACCTAAATGCTCCGTGGTCAGGTTAGCCGCGGTTTCATTCTTCCCGTTGGAACGGTATGGGTTTTCAAACAGCCCCAATAGGAATTTGATGCGCAAAACCCTGCGTACAGCCTCATCCACTACTTCTGTTGGCACCTGGCCTGCTTCCACCAGCTCGGGTATATCGAAGTGGTAACTCTCGGTCACCATGTCCATATCCACACCCGCGAGGAGCGCCTTTTTGCCGGCGTCCTTGCGGTCTGCGGCATACCCATGCGGGACAAGTTCACCAATTGAATTCGAATCACTGATCACAAAACCGTTGAACGCAAGCTCGCCCCGCAATATATTGGTCAGGGTATAACGGTTGGCAGAGGTTGGAACGCCATTTAAATCGTTGAAAGCACTCATAAAGGTGGCAACCCCCGCGCTTGCGGCGGCGGCAAATGGCGGCAGATAAACCTCGTGCAGTGTCTGGACAGAAATTTCGACAGTGTTGTAATCGCGCCCAGCGAGCGCACCGCCATAGGCAATGTAGTGTTTGGCGCAGGCGGCAAGATGATGCGGATCTGACAAGTCATCGCCCTGAAAACCCTGTACACGCGCGGCGGCAAAAGCACTACCCAAAAATGGATCTTCGCCTGAACCTTCAGCGATCCGGCCCCAACGGGGATCGCGGGCAATATCCACCATTGGCGCGAAGGTCCAATGCAGGCCAGCGGCGGAGGCCTCCCGCGCGGCTATTTCGGCAGTTTTCCGGGCCAAATCCGGTTCCCAACTACATGCCTCAGCCAAGGGGATGGGAAAGATGGTTCTGTACCCATGGATTACGTCTAACCCAAAAATAAGTGGGATGCCCAACCGCGACTCTTCCACCGCAATTTTTTGCAGACGATTGGTCTCTTCGGCTCCTTCCCGACCGAGATAAGAACCCACCCAACCTTTTCGAAGCCAGTCTTCGTGAAGATCACGTTGGAAACTTTCAAATTTGGAGGGATGAAGGTCTTTCAAGTATTTCTGGAGGTCAAACCCGCCCACAATGGAAGAGCCTAATTGAGTGAGTTGGCCGGTTTTTTCGAGCAGGGTCATTTGCGCCAATAAGGCGTCGATTCTGGCTTCGATTTCGGGTTGGAGTAATTGAGGTTGTTTTGTGGTCATCATTAAACTTTTCCTTGAATTTATGAATCTTGATTCAACTTGTTATTTCTGCTTAACCGAATCGCACCTTTCCGGCTGTGCAATTTTATGCGCTTTGTCCCGGCAGGTTGTTCCATGACAATGGATGGGTCACAATGATAGTTCATTAGGGTTAGTTCGGCAAAAAACTCATCCTGTTCGGTTTTAAGGGTTAACACCAGGTCGTCTTCCGTAATTTCGACAATTTCGGATGTTATGTAATGGATCATGACATTCTTGTTGAGTCGCCAGTTGATTGGGAGGATCAACCCACTCCGTGCGGGAAGATACACGGCGTTTCCGCCCAAAAGGATTTCTTCTTGATACTGAATTGTGGTAACAACGGAATCATCCTGATAATTATGGATAAACAGGAAACTGCCATTCGCTCCCCGGCTGAGGCGGATATCTACCCAATTACTAAGGGCGAATGGAGCCGGGCAATCCATTTTCAAAGCCATTTGGTGGAAAATATCCAAATCATCGAGCGTGTTTGCGGTCATCGCCGCTCCAAACAGGATGACCTTTCCATCCCCCACCTTTTTGATAATCCCTACAGCTTCCCCATCCTCACGGGTGGCAAAGACTTCATCAAATTCTCCGGTGTAGGTTTCCATAAAGGAAACGGGAACATCCTGATAATGAAAGGCGTGGATAAGACTTGAAACAAAGGGCGCATCGCTTTTGACCTGTTTTATCCCAATGGCATTCTTCAGGTTTAGGCACTCAGCGTGGTTAAAATCCTCCATGCACATTCGCCCGACTAAGATCAACTTCCCACCTTGATGGACATAATCAACCAGTTTCTGCTGAACATCCGCATTACATTGTTTTTCCATCATCACCCATAAAACAGGTATCTGCAAAGGATCCAGATGATCGCTACAACTAAGTTCAATGGCGTTAAATGCCCGGTGGGTCAACGACAAACCCCGAGCGATCAGGTCAAACAAGATGACATCCCGTTGGCTGGTAATGACATTGGTGGTTTCTTGGGTCAAAACATTATTTACTTCTGTCATGAAGTAGTCCAGCAAAAAACCGATGGTCGTGACCGGTTGAGGTTGAGACAGAATCAAATCTGTGCTATACGCGTGCAAAACCTTCGACAGTTTTGGGTAACGGAAATAGTGTTTTCGCAGAGTGCCATCTTTACGAACTGGATGTCCCCAATCATGGCGTTTTACCGGACTTAGGATTGGGTCATTTTCCCCATCGCAAAACAGATAGTGGTTTATAGCGCGCATGCCGGAAGAGATGCATAATCGGCTGTGTAAATCGTACAATGAAGCCTGTGCGCCGCTAAAATCATTATTACCGCCTGCCTGAAATTCTATCGAAAAAAGGGCTTGTTGTTCATTCTGCAAAGCCTTGGTCATTTCATTGACCAGCAATAATTGGTGAAAATTGCCTTCACCGATGAACATCGGATACACGTCTGTAGCGCTGATCATCCCATCCATCCGCATTACTTCCACTAGCTGCGATAAGCCGATTGGGAATGTCTTTCCACCGTTGCCAAAGCCATGGATATTGATGACCGGTAAAACATCCAAACCGTTTGATTTCGCCTCCTCCAATAAATAAGAAGCGTAGTCGCGCAGATAATCCCGGTAAAACCGTTTGTAGTGCTCGACGATTTTTCCAGTGTGTGGCGGTTGAGGGTTTACGATGGCTTCTTTTAGTACGCCGGCCGGGTTTTCGACTGAGGATAAAGCAGGAAGATTCCCATCGTGGGTGTTAACCAAATACTTCGCAAACCTGAATAACGTGTCTGGGTTCGTATCCAGGATGTTTCTGACCCACTGCAGCATCCCCATTTCATTATCCAATTGAAGCATGATGATCTTGCCACCGCGGGTGATCTGGCGAGGTGTCAGTACTTTAAAGACCGCCTGGTACCATTTTCTTGCACATCTTAAAAAATCTGGATGCAGGTAACTGGCAATATTTTGAACTTTATGATCCTGACTGATAAAAGCAACCTGGGGATAGTAATTGAAAACCCAAGGTGGAATGCCTTCGTTAATGGTTTCTGCCATGATATAAGGGCCAGGCCGGGCAATGATAAAAAACCCCATTTCAGTTGCCAAATCGAGAAAGCCCGCTAAATTTCTCATCGGGTGGCTATGACCATCAAAATCCGAAACATCTTCATCCAATTGATGCCATAACCAGGGAATATAGGTGGCCAATGTATTGAAACCGGCTGATTTCAATAAACCCAGGCGATGAGGCCATTGATCAGCCGGGATTCGGAAATAATGAAATTCTCCAGCCTGAATAAACTGTGGTTGATCATCCAACCAAAATTGACCGTTCTTCGCATAAAAGGTGCTCATTTAAAAGGTTCCTTCGCGGGCCGTAAAGTTCAAAATTACGAACAATATTGGAATGTTGTCCCACTTTAGGGTGTTATTCCGCATTTGGATGTTGAGATTGCGACTTACCGGTGGGCAAGGTATGGCTAAACCCTGGTGTGTCTACGATAAATCCGTTTTGCCTGTTCGGTAAATCGGTCAATAACATTTGTGATGGCAAGCCGGGGCATCCCAATCATATATGTGTCCATGCTGTTGTTGAAGTTCTGATACCAATGGGGGGGTATTCCGTCTTTGCCGACAATCGCCCCGACGATACTCCCCGCGGTGGCAGCAGTACAATCATTATCCATCCCCATGGCCACGGTTTCGCCAATAACCTTGCTGAAATCTGTCTTGCCAATGGCGAGCCCGAAGATGGTCAGGCAGGCATTATTGATCGTATGGACGGTCGCCATGTTTTCAAAACGCTGCTCTACCAACTGACGTGCCTGCCGGTAGTTTTGGATGTGGGGCGCTTCATCTATAGCCCACCGGACCTGCTGAGCCAACTGACAATCGGCAGGAATTTCGGTCAGCCCAATTTGAACTGCCTCGAGGGGGTCTTTAACTTGAAATGCGGCAGCAATTGCGGCCGAAAAGAACATTTCTCCATAGATCCCTTGCCGCCGATGACTCAAGTAGGCATCGCGGTATGCCATTTCGGCAGCCAATTCAGGGAAGCCAGGGGCCAGATAGCCCCAGGTATCCGATCGAATATCTGCCCCGATCCATTGAGTAAAAGGATTATTCTGGTCTGCAGCTTCCAAAGCCGGAATACCGGCTTTGAGGTTTCGCAAGGTAATATCTTCGGCTGAATAAGCAAAAGGCAAATACTTCAACCAAGCACGCCCCACGGCCTCGGTGCTAAAGTCCGGCCCATGCTCTTCGGCGATGAAAAGACCTAATAATGTGTAAACAAGGTCGTCGTCAACGGGGACGCCATTCATCTTTGTCCGGGTGTAAGCCTCGCGCTGACTGTACNCATTGTGTAACTCAAAGGGCTGGGGAACATATTTCCAGTAATCGACCGGTGGAAAGTGGTCTTGGTTCTCANGGGCGAGGTTTTCCATGAAAGTAGGCGAACAACCTTCCACCGGTGCACCGAGAATATTGCCGGCTATGCGGCCAAATAAAGCCCCTTCAAGTTTATCCCGATATACTCCGCCATCCATTGTGTCCCATAAGCGGCGCGGTCCATAGGGGCGTAATTGGCGAATGCTTGCCAGATCATTCGGCTCCTGGGCAGCTTGGGCAGCATTTGCAGGCAAGGCTTGCAGTTCTTTTAGAATGGATTGAAGAGCTTGTTCTGCTTTCGTCCACAAAGCCTCAATCCCGGGAGCGCCATAATCATGTTGAAGTTGGCTGTACAGGTGAAGTTGTTCAAGGAGATGCCTGAGCTTTGATTCGTTTGGATACGTCATCTAATTTGTCCTTTATCGATGTGAGTTCGATGGATGCTACCTACCCATTGGGCTTTACGTGCCGTGAGGGTATTCGTTCCTGACTTGGGGCGAGTGGGTGCGCGAAGCTTTCCACCGTAGGCGGTGTTCAGCTTGAATGCTCGTAAATGATGAGCGATGCTCTAAATGATCTCCAGATCGTCTCGCTCAGGCAGGGTGGGGAAGCGCTCCGTCGGTAAAGTCTGATACCAATAGGCTACGGAGGCAATATCATCCTGAAGCGCCAGATAACGCCCGCCACTGCGCCAGCCTAGAGCCTGAATGGTGACGCGGAGTTTGTGCTGGAACCGGATC
>JGI24111J20145_1000235_pt1 | contig 13633 bp, 8 predicted proteins | sample SubbioR11Jul_8B1_FD_20145 | JGI IMG/M metagenome (IMG submission 20145)
ACGCCCACCCCGTCATTTACCCCAACAGTCACAAGCACGTTAACGACAGAAACACCCTGATCGTCCTGAAGTTCGCCGGGTTTAGAACATTGACATCTGGGTCATCGATTCCCAACTGGGCGGGTCGCCCTCGAGCAGTTCTTCCCACAGCCTGGGGTCCAGTTCGGGACGTTCAGCGATCTCGCGCAGTTGGCGGTACTTAAGTAGATGCCAGCCTTTTTCGATTCCCCCCTTCAAACGCGGGTCACGCTCCATCTTGGTCCCTAGGAGGCCTGCCCGCCCGCCAGGATAGACGATCACGCACCGCTCGATGGGCAGCGATTGAGGTTGGTAGACGAAGCGGCTGAAAATGCACGCAGCCGTGACATAAAATAAATACACCGGCTGGCCGGCATGATTCGCCCAAACCAGCGGCTCGTCACCTGTGGCGGTGAAACCCAGCCGACTGGCTGTGGTTTTCAAATGGTGGATAGCTGTGTTTAAATCCGTGCGCCTATCCGTGGGGTCGTCCTCCTCCCGTAATACCCAAACCCCCGGACGGTCTAGATCTGGTCTGGCGTATGATTCCAAACAGGCCCGAATCAGACGTGCCGGCGGTGCTTGCAGTCCTTTGAAGCCTTCGTATACTGCTTTTACAACCGTTTCGGATTTGATTTCTTTGTCCTTAACGAGCAGCGCTCCGATTACCTTTTCTACCCGGTCGGCGAGGGGGAGAATATCGCCAGGAGGTTCGGCCAGATACCAAAAACTGCTCTCTTCCGCTTGAGACCGGCCGCCTATCCGTTGAAACACCACCTGATCATCGAGTACTTCGCCCAGGGTTGCTTGTATCCGCCCCAGAAAGTCGTTGTTGATCGCTTCAACCCGCGAAGGCAGTAACGAACGGGCAGCCAGTTCCCTCAGCGCAGCCGCAAAAAGCAATGTATAACTGGCCGGTTCGCCGGTCTGGTGAAGGTGCGAGAGCAACGCCTGATGGATGGCCGTTTTAGGGTTATCCCCGGTGGGTTTTCTTCGGGCGCGGGTCGAACGCTGCCAAAATTGAGCAATATCGGCTTCCGGTTGGTAGGCAATTCCTTCCAGTGTGACACTGGCGGTTTGCGGGGCGCAGAACAAGGATAATAAAAACCCTGGGGTCATTTCGGTGGCGATTGTAAACAAGGGTGTCTGCTCAGGCAGGTGTTGGTTGAGAGCCTTTAAAGTAGTATCGAGGGCGCGAGTCATCCAGTACCAATCATACCGGCGGCGCTCTAATGCCCCACGCAGAGGCTGGACCGCCTCGCGTCCCCATAACCACCCGCACCAGATGGCGCATAAGGTCCAAAATGCCTGATTTGGGCGCGGGACCACACTGAGGAGCGCGGCTGGGCGGATATTATCAGGCAGCGGCATTAATGCGCGGATCCGCCCCTGATAAAGACAAATACCCCCTTCCGCAGGTGGTTGCTGCGGCCAGTGGGTCATTGCGACTGGGGTGGGTTGGCTTGTCCAGATGGTGATTGCGTTTTCCAGCGCCAGCCACAGGTTATTTTCTCGAAACTGGGGCGGGATGGTCAATTGACGGGGGCGCGAGCGTGCAGCCGGGTACTGCCACAACGTATTGGCATCGTCACAGGCGCTGATCAGTAAAGCAGTGAGCAGCCGTTTGCGTTGGGGTGAAAGCCCGAGGCCTTCAGCCTTATTGATCATAGTTGTCAGGATGTACAACGGGCGTGGAAGATACGTCTTTAACGCTTCTTCAACCACTTCGGCCTGATCGCTGCCTTTTTCGGCTGCCACCCGGGCCAGGGCACGCGAGCGGGTCAGTCCATCGCTGCCTACCTGTTTTAATCGCTCAATATCCTGCGAGGTGATCTGCCGTTCGCCATCATCGCCGCATTGTGGGCAACTGTAGATTTTAGCCCCTGGAACCGTTTGGTCGCGTTGCCAAATAAAGGCCTGCGCCTGGATGCTTTTTCCGCAAGCGGCGCAAATCGTTTGATACAATGATCGGATATATTGTTCCAAGCGCTCATTTCCACGTTGGCTGGCAGCCAGGGCGGCAATCACCGCTTCAAAATCCTGTTGTTTTGGAGCAGTGGTCAGTACTTCTAACACGAAACCAAGAATCGGGTTGTTGCTGGCCACCAACACCCGGTATCCGGCTCTGGCAGCTTCCAAAGCCAGTAACGGGTGCGCACCAAATGGATCCAAAAGCCAAGAACCGACAGCAGGGCCATCGGCAGCCCATTGGTCGATCGTTCCAGGGGGAAGAAGCGGTAAGTAGCGGGCGAGCGGAAAAGGAAAAGTGACCCCGTTACCTGGCAGAAATGGCCTATCCAACTCGTCCATCTTTACAGTATAGTGATCTTTAGCTTTAATTTCCAGGTAGCTACGTAAATTAACTTTAAGTCCGCCGGAATGACTCGGGTAATATCGGGCAGTCAGCCTTTGAGTGGGGGGAGAAATGGTTGGGATTTGTCCCTATAAGGTATACGCCTTTTCGGGGAAGGTTTTTGGGGGTGCGGGCACACCTTATTAACCTAAAGTTAACTTGTCCTTGAAATGGGTTAAAGTACACGGTGCTACAATGATTAAAAAAGTTTTACTGGATGAAAGGGCCTGATTTGATCACCCCGGTTTCCAAATCTGACCAGCTTTTTTACAAACTACGAAAACCTATGACGACAAAACTCCATAACCCGATGCGGGACGTTTTTACCATCAATAAAGTCGAAACGATGAAAGTGTTGGTATCCTCTTTGCGGGCTAAGGTCTTGTTGGTATTGGTCAACAAAACCCACACAGTAAAGGAAATTAGTAAAATATTGCAGGTCCCACCCAACCGCCTGTATTACCATGTCAACCTGCTCGAACAACACGGTCTGATCCAGGTAATCGAAACCCGGATGGTCTCTGGTATCCTGGAATCTCATTATCGGGCTGTGGCTGCCCATTATCTGGTCGATCCGGCATTATTAGCGCCTGGTTCTCCCCTTTCCGGGCAGACGCTGGAGATCATACTCAAGAATACGCTTGATGTAGCTCGGGACGAAATCATTCGTCTCACCCATCAAGGGGTGATCAACATCGCTCAAACACCTCCAGATCCGCAGGCGCTCTTGGCGCGACGCACAACCTTGGTCGTTCCAAACGAAGTGGCAGAACAGGTTTATCAAAAAATTGATGATTTTTTACTTGAACTTGGGCGCAGTTTTTCGGTAGAATTAGAAAACAAAGCAACATTTTCCAGTTACACCCTGGTAACCATTTTTTACCCGCATCAGAATGGACGAAAGCCAGCTTGAAGCTTAATTTAGGCTTACCGAAAAACAGGATCGGATTAACCGATGAACAACCCATTTCTTGAACAGGCTCATCAAGGCCGCAACGAATTTTGGAGATACCTGGTCACCACAATTTCGACGATCGGGGTTGCTATTACCGTCCAGATCATTTTAGTCGTGGCGGCGATTATCTTGGGCAACACAACCAATATTGAAAGTTTGCCCTCCTTGTTTCTGTTCCTGATCGTCATGATTCCCTTTCCATTTTCCCTGGCCGCGTTATGGGGCGGACTGGGTTTACTTCATAAGCGACCGTTGATGTCGATCATCAATCCTGCTGGAAAAATAGCCTGGAAAAGGGTGTTTTTATCTGCACTCGTGTGGTTCTTATTGGCAGGTCTTTCGGATATCATCCTTGGGTTTTTCGACCCGGCAAATTATGTTTTTACTTTTGATTTGAACCAATTTGCCCCTTATTTCCTGTTGGCAATCATTCTGGTCCCCATTCAGACTACAACCAAAGAAATGATTTTTCGCGGTTATCTGGCTCAATGGATAGGCCGTTATAGCCGCCACCTTTGGGTTCCTTTGGTGGTACCCTCGCTGGTATTTACGCTCTTGCATGGTCTAAATCCAGAAGTCCTCACCTATGGAGCCTGGCTAACCCTACCTTTTTATTTTGGAATTGGGTTATTGTTAGGCTGGATAACCCTGCGTTTTGGTGGTTTGGAATTGGCGATCGGATTGCATGCTGCCAACAATCTTTATGCGGTTTTGATGGTTACTTTCCCAGGCTCGGCACTGCCATCTCCAGCAATATTCACCATCCAGCGTTACGATCCTGTCATCGGGCTGGCTGTATTTGCCGTTATGGCCGTATTGTACCTGGCAATTTTCTATACCTTGCAGCATAAACGGCTTCCCCGGACAGTTACCGCCCTCATCTTGGCTGGCGTGATGGCCGGCAGCCTGGTTAGCCCTGCCCAAGCACGCTCCTTTGATGCTGAGCGTTTTGATGTGCGAATCGAAATGCAGCCTGATGGGTCACTCCTGGTGACCGAAACGGTTGTTTTTCGCTTCCAGGATGGGCCGTTCAGTTACGCTTTTCGCCACCTCGCTCTCAATGAGCTTGACCGGATCGAAGTTCTTTCTACCACCCTGGATGGGCAGGTCGTGTTGCCAGGTACTCAGCCAGGGCAGGTGGAAATCTCTGCCGATTCCGACCCGATAGAAATCACCTGGCATTTTGAGCCAACCAGCGATGCCAGCCGAACCGTTGGCCTTACCTATAGGGTCATCGGCAATGTGCGCCAGGTACCCGGCGGAGACGGAATTTCCTGGCAGGCGATTCCGGCGGAACATGAGTATGAAATTCGCTTCGCCTCGATTACCTTGGTTTATCCGCCTGGTATCGAGCCGCTTGAGCCGGTGAGTCTGGTCGGACAAAACGCTTCGATCGAGACGATGCCCGGGTGGGTGGTCTTTCACCTGGAAGAAATCGGAATAAACCAGCCGATTACCATCCATGGGCGCTTCCCGCAAGCCAGCCTTCTTATCCAGCCACCCGAGTGGCAAGCCCTTATCATTCAACGCGGTCAGCAGGTGCAGGCTGCTCTACCTTATATGGTGATAATCAGCGTTGGTTTGCTCCTGATAGCGGTGTTTATTGCAGAAAGTTTACGGCGTAAAAATTTTGTTCAGTATTCACCATCCTTTTCGGTCGGTTCTCTCCCAAACCCGCCCGACGATTTAGCCCCAGGCCTGGCCGGTTTTCTGGTCAGCAATGGGCGGGCTAATGGGTCTCATTTCTTTGCTGTCTTGCTCGATCTGGCTCACCGCGGATACCTTCGTATGGAGCAAAAAGAAGAATCGGGTATTTTCAAAGCCAAAGATTTTCAAATTACCCCTTTGAAAGGTGCCCAGGGTTTGAGACCCCATGAAGCCTTCGTTCACCAATTTCTTTTCCAAACCCGCTCCACGGTTCTCGAAGAAGTTTTAATGAGCCGGATTAGCCGTAAAATTTCTGGGAAACTCTCTTTGTTTTCAGCTCAAGCGCAGGCCGAATTAGAAGCCTCCGGAACGCTTATCCCGGGTTCGCTTAAACAGCGGGATTGGATGGTGGCCGTTGGTTTCGTTCTTTTCTTCTTGTCCCTTTGCCTGGCTTTTCTTGGTGCCATTTTCGTAATGATCGCCCACAACAATCTGGCAACCGTCGGGATGCTTCTATTAGGCGGCGCCCTGGGAATGCTGGTGGGTGGTTTCGTTTTCTGGATTTATAACGGAAGCTGGAAGGTGTTTACCATCCAGGGGAAACAACGCCAGGAGCGTTGGAATTCCTTCCGTCTTTATATTCGCGAATTAATTAAAACAGATACCCTTCTGAAAGCAGAGTGGTTGGATGCTTATTTAGCTTATTCTGTATCTTTCGGTCTTGGTGATCGATGGGTAAAGGCATTCAAAGACCGTGGATTAAGCACCTTGTTGAATTGGGTCTACCTGGCAAACGGTGATTTCGCTGATAGTACGATATTGACGGCTGTAATCGTCACCTCCACAGCCGATAGCAGCAGCGCAGGCAGCAGTGCCGGGGGCGGCGGCGCCAGCGGGGCGGGATGAATTCTGGTTTGCGACCTAATTTATTAATCCAAACAATTCCCCTCCAGCCACCTTAGAAATCTGCAAAGCGCCACAACCGGCGAGTTTTTCAGGCGGGTAATCCAGGTATAATACTTTATAACCTGCCCGATTAGGGGAATTCTATGCCGCTGCAGTGGTATGCAATCAACAGTCATCCTAATAAAGAAGACGTGCTCTGGAAACACATCGAGAGTCTTGGCTACGAAGTTTTCTTCCCGCGTCTTAAGGTTAACCCGGTTAATCCGCGTGCGCGGAAATTGCGCGCTTATTTCCCAGGGTACATGTTTATTAAGACCGATCTGGATGTTGTTGGAATGTCCACCTTTCAATGGATACCGCACGCCAAAGGTTTGGTTGCCTTTGGTGGCGAGGCTGCTGCGGTTCCCGAGGTTTTGATCCTCGCGATCCGTCAGCGGGTGCTCGACATTGCGGCGGCCGGCGGTGAAAGGCTGGATGGATTGAAACCCGGTGATACGGTTGTCATCGACAGCGGCCCATTTGAGGGTTACGAAGCCATTCTCGATGACCGCTTACTGGGGAGCGAACGGGTGCGGGTGTTGCTCAAAATGCTGAGCAGCCGTCAGGTGCCGCTCGAAATTGGGGTTGGCAGTATTCGCAAAAAAAGGAAAGCATCTCGACCCTATCCATGAAAATGTGAGCAACCCGATGCTCAGAGGATTATGCCCCCTGAAGAAAGCCTAAAATGGCCATTCGGATAAGAAACTCTCGACCGATGCCGGATTTTTTCTCCGTCCACCCCCAGGCATGAAAACGCACCGTTTTTTGGGTCGCGGTTTATTTTATGCAGGGATGGGGATTCTTATTGCTGGCGGTTATGCTTTGTTGGTAGCCGGGATTTCATTGGTCGCCGGACCCTTTTTTTGGCTGGAAAGTCCATTGCTTAACGGTGCGCTCTTCTTTTTCCTGGCCCTGGCTTTTTATCCTTTACGCGCCCGCCTGGAAGCCATGTGTGACCGGATTTTTATCCCCGGCAATACCGTTTATAAGGATCACCTGGCGCGGGTGAGCGCTGAATTTGCCCAAGCGGTGGATGTCGATGGGATTGTAAGGGTGTTGCAAACCAACCTGGAAGAATCCTTACAACCCAACCGCCTGCATGTTTATAGGTATGATGGGCTTAGTGACCAGTATACGGCGGGCAGCAGTGATCTTCGTTTTCAAGCCGCCAGCCCTTTGGTACAGATATTAACCCATCGAAGCACCCCCTTCCTGTTTGGGCAAGAACAATCCATTCCCGCCGAATTGAGCGACGAAAGGGCTCGTTTACAAATCCTCAACCTACAAATCTATGCTCCTCTTGCAGGACGCCAGCGTCTGTTAGGCTGGGTTGGTCTTACCAAGCGTTCCCCAACCGAGCAGTACACCACCCACCAAATGGAATACCTGCAAAGCTTGTGCGATCAGGCCGCCTTGGCGATAGAACGCACTCAAATGGTGGGTGACATGGAGAAACAGGTCCGTGAAATGAACGTCCTGACCCGTGTGGCTCAAGGGGTCAACATTACCCTTTCATTGGAGGATATTTTTGAGTTAATCTATGCTCAGACGATCCAAATTCTGCCTGCCGATGAGTTTCGTATCCTTCTGCAAAGCACTTCTGGAGATGCGTTACAGTTGGTTTTTTATATCCGTGCCGAAGAACGAAGAAGGGCCGAAGAAAATTACTCCTTACCCCAAGAACCCAGCCTGGAAAGGGAAGTTGTGCGCCAGGGGCATGGAATATTAACCGCCGATTACACCCGGGAATCTCGGCAGCGTGGGCTGCTCCCACTGGTGAAAGATATTAATGCCTGGATGGGGGCACCGCTCAATGGCGGGGCAAAAACGATTGGCCTTCTCAGCCTCGCTCACTACGACCCAGCGGTCCATTATACCCAGGAACAAATGCGCACCTTACAAGCCATAACCGATCAGGCTGCTGGGGCAATCATTAAAGCTCGCCTTCTGGCTGATGCCGACAATCGCGCCCGCCAATTACAATCGCTCAACGAAGTGACCCGCCAGTTAACATCAAACCTTAATCCAGAACTCCTGTTGAAAAACATTCTGAAAAGCGCCGTCGAAATTTTAAACTGTGAAGCCGGCAGCCTATTGATGGTGGATGCCCCATCCGGCGAGCTGGTTTTTCGGGTTGTCCTCGGGCCAGTAGCCGATGAACTGGTGGGGCAGCGGATGAAATCCGATGCTGGTATCGTCGGACGGTCATTCCAGTCTCGCCAGCCGCTAATTGTTAATGATGTCCGTGATTCGAAAGATTGGTTTGAACGCACCGACCAGAAAACCGGTTTTACAACCCATTCGCTTTTGGTGGTGCCGCTTTTGGTAAAAGACCATGTGATTGGCGTGCTCGAAGTCCTCAATCGCAAAGATGGTTCCAACTTTAATCACGACGACCAGGAATTATTGAGTGCTTTTGCCTCGCAGGCGGTTGTAGCAATCGAGAACGCTCGTTTGTACACCCTCACCGACCAAGCCTTGACGGCGCGGGTTGAAGAATTATCGGTCATGCAGCGTATCGACCGTGAGCTGAACACTTCCCTGGATATCGGTCGCGCCATGCACATTACCCTGGAATGGGCGATGCGCCAATCGGGTGCTGATGCCGGATTGGTCGGCATGATTGGCGAGCAAGTCCTGCGCCTGATGGTCTCGCAGGGTTATACCAGGGAATTGGATGAATTTGAAAATGCGCTTATCCCGGCTGGTCGGATCCATCTGGACCAATGGATGGAACTCGGGCGCGTTTTGCAGCTCTATCCAAATCATGATCAACCAGGCTTGCTTACCGGGACCAGAAGCCAGATCATCACTCCCATCCAGCGGGAAAAAGAAGTCATCGGATTAATCCTTCTTGAGAGCCGGCAGCCAGAAGGTTGCTCTCAAGAGGTGCTCGATTTCTTGCAGCGGTTGGGCGATCACGCCTCCATTGCTATCGCCAATGCGCAATTGTACAATGCCGTCGAGGCGGCCAACTTCGCCAAAAGTGAATTCGTCTCCTTTGTCGCCCATGAACTTAAAAACCCGATGACCTCGCTCAAGGGGTACACCGATTTATTGGCGGCTAAGGCGGTCGGTCCGGTCAATGATGCCCAGGCGAACTTTTTGTCGGTGATTCGGGCCAACATCGACCGAATGAACACCCTTATTTCGGATTTGAATGATCTTACCAAAATAGAGGCCGGGCGTATGCGTCTGGAATTTGACACCGTGATCCTGGCTGAAATGGTTCAGGAAGTCGAACGGTCGACACGTAAGCAATTGGAAGAAAATGAACAGGAATCGATCTTGGATATGCCTGAAGGCTTGCCAATGGTATGGTGCGACCGTTCCCGTATGATGCAGGTGTTGGTAAACCTGCTGAGCAACGCCCATAAATATACCCCGAAGGGCGGCAAGATCGTTATCGGCGCCGCCCGGTTGGACAACGAGCGGCAGGATGCGAGTCCAGCGCGGATGGTCCATGTTTGGGTCAAAGATAACGGTGTCGGTATCGCCCGCGAGGATCAACCTAAGGTCTTTCAAAAATTCTTCCGTTCTGAGGATCCAAAGTCCCGCGGGGTGCCGGGCACCGGGCTGGGTCTCCATATAACCCGCAGTTTGGTCGAAATGCAAGGTGGGAAAATCTGGTTCGAAAGTGAATATCACCAGGGAACGACTTTTCATTTCACTATTCCTATTGCTGAGTATTGATCCCGTTTAAGGCAGCCCCATCCGGGTTTGATGAGCCCCCTGGGATTTTCCAAAGGGTTTAACAGCCATGCAGCGGGATTCCGCCAGGTTGCTCAACCGAAGTTCCAAGGACTGCCCGGGTTATACCGACCTGTCCTGTGTTTTTTTCTGAATTTCCCGCTACCTTTGTTTGAGAAAATCCCCTTACCATAAAAAATGGTAGCACCACAATAAACCGTGGTTGCCGGATTTCGCCCATCCCCCCAACCCCCTTCCCACCGGGAAGGGGGAGAAAACGAGAGGTTTGGGTTTTATGCGGACTTTTGTGCCGCATAAAACCCAAAGATCCTCTGTACTTTCACCTCTGCGAAGAGGCTTTATTAAATGCGGTCGGTAAGATTATAACATCCGGAGGTCTACTGAAAATCTCATCCGAGGCAGAGATTTTTCCATCAACCTATCCATCTGTTGCTTAAAAAGTGTGCCCTGATTGAAAACAATGTGGATGAGCAGATCGCCGGTTTACATGAAGAGAAGTGGGTGCCTTTTCGATAGCTGAGGAACCGTGGCGGGGCTGCCGGGTGAACCCGGTAACTGCCCAAAGGCGGGTAGAGGGCGGAACTCCTTGGCGGTTGGGTTTTACCCCACAAGGGGCTATTTTTCAGGTGGAACTGTGGATGATGGTGTTGCTTTTTACCGAAGAGATGGTCGGCCCTGGGTGTTTTATTCACCTTGCCCGAGCGAGTACCCACGCTCGCCATCGAAAGTGTAAAGGTGCTCGGTTTTGATGACCTCGAATCCGGCCGAGTCGATCCGGGCCAATAAATCCAGTACTTCATGGAAAGTCACCCGCTCGGTCTCAGCGTTGAACCGGCAACGCCAGTGATCGGTACAAAACGTCTCTGGCAACCCGTCCGGGTAGACTTTCGTTCCGCGGTTCGAGATCATGCCAAGCGAAAGCCCATTCCCACTTAGGGATTGCATGCGTTGACCGATGATTTGCGGATTGCGTTGGCCTTCGCTCCAATCGATGAAAACATCCACCCCGACCAGGGTTTTGTTGGCCGGTGGGGTCGGCCTGGGTTCTACGTGGATGCCACCCCCGTAAAATTTGACCGGTGCAAGGTGCTTGGGGGATTGTCCCAGCCGGGCGATGACTTCTTCGCTAAAAGCTTGCGTACCGACCCGCATACAACTGTAGGCGCGGTTGAAGATATCGCCGGTGTGGATACCATCTTCCAGGGTGCACAGCCAGGCGTTATGGATGGTTTCGGCATTTTGGGCGTATCCCAGATGGACCAGCATTTGTACCGCCGCCTGGAGTAATCCGGATGGATTGGCGATGCCTTGCCCGGCAATATCCGGAGCCGAGCCATGAATGGCTTCAAACATGGCGGCATGGCTGCCGATATTGGCCGACCCCGCCAGTCCGACCGAACCGGCCACCTGCGCAGCTACATCCGATAGAATATCCCCGTACAGATTCATTGTGACGACGACATCCAGATCTTCCGGTTGGTCTGCGACACGGGCCATCCCGATATCGATGATTTGGTGGTCGGACTGGATTTCAGGGTATTGGCCGGCAATTTCATCAAAGACTCGATGGAAAAGGCCATCGGTCATTTTCATGATATTGTCTTTGGTCATGCAGGTTACCCGCGAGCGATCGTAAGCACGGGCGTATTCAAAAGCGTATTGGATGATCCGTTCGCTGCCCGGGCGGCTGACCAATTTGAGTACTTGGGTCATCTGACGGGTCTGGCGATATTCGATCCCTCCGTACAAATCCTCTTCATTTTCACGAATCACCACCAGGTCGGTTTTCGGGAAGTTGGAGTAAACAAATGGAGAATATGCCTTACAAGGTCGGATATTAGCGAATAAGCCGAGTGATTTGCGCAGGGTGACATTAATGCTTTTGTAGCCGCCGCCTTGCGGAGTTGTAACCGGAGCCTTGAGTAAGATGCGGTTTTTGCGGATCAGATCCCAGGCCTCATTGGAAATGCCGGTAGAAATACCGCCCCGGTACACCTGTTCACCGATCTCGACCAGGTCGTATTCGAGGTGGGCACCGGCACTATTGAGAATGTTAAGCACAGCTTGCATGATTTCCGGTCCGATGCCGTCCCCATATGCAACTGCGATGCGGGTTTTTATTTCCAATTGGATTTACCTTGCGAATTATTGTTAATCTAAAGGATTCATTAACAAACTATCATCACGATCAAACAACGATGATAAAAATCTGAGCTTTGAGTGTTGTGCCCCGGCGGCACGAAGTTTGCACCTTTTCCAGTGTCACGATGGAAGTCCTCTCCGGGTGGGGGAGTACCAGCCTTGCCGACAATTGGTCTTGTTTAACAGCGGTATGCCTGGTTTTGTTCACAAAGGAATGCTGAAGGGTAATTGAGAAAGACCGAAGGCATAGGATAATTTTATTATATTTTAGGCGTTTCCGAAATTGGATTGGCTATAGGTTTGCTGGTAAGAAAGGTATATAATCGGATGATGCGCTCTTCATCGGTAAAAGTTAGATGGTTAATCGGGGTGTGGATCGTTGTAATAGGCGGGTTTTTAACTGGCGGTTGCCAGGCAGGGGGTATGCCCGGCTCGCGGCTGTTAACTCCGATAGGACAAGCGCTTTTACCGACCGCCACGGATGGAATCATCCCGACAGCCAGCCAAACGACCACCCTCGGACTGACCTTTACACCCACCGCGACTCTACGGGTGGAGCCCAGTGCCACGGTCCAGCCGAGCCTGACCCTTACCTACCAACCCACCCTTACCACAACTCCCACCCCAGTGGGCAGCCCCACCTTCGGACCTTCTCCGACGCGCACACGCACACCAACCCGCACGCTTATTCCTACCCGTACGCGGGCAGCCACCCGAACACCCACGATTACGCTTACGGCCACTCCACCCCTTTCCTGGATGCGTATCCAAAGGCCAGGGTTGTATTCCAAGGTGGCATCCCCGATCAAAATTGAAGCTCTGATCAGTCCTGGCGAGGATGGGTATGTGCATGTTGAATTAACCGGTGAGGACGGGCGGGTGATTACCCGCCAGGTGCTCGACTTTCGCGGTTTTCTAAACCGTCACTTTTTTATCGCCCCCGAAATTCCCTTTGAGATCAAGACCGCTTCTGAAATTGCCCGGTTGGCTGTGTGGGTAGAAGACCGCTTCGAGCGTCCCATTTATTTGTGTTCGGTGGACTTGGTTCTAATGCAGCTTGGGAAGAATGAAATTTTGCCCCAGGCAATTACTCAAGAACCCTACCTTGTCCGCTCTCCAAGAGCGGGGGCGGTGATCAGCGGAGGGGTACTCCAGGTGAATGGACTGGCGCGCCTGGTAAATGACCGTCCGCTGGTATTCGACCTGATGGATGAACAAAGCCAAATGGTCGGTTCGGCCAGGTTGGAGCTCTCGCAACCGTATGGTGATTTAAGTCATATTCCCTTTCAGGTTTATATCCCATACACGGTGGAAGAACCCCAGGGGGTGCGGTTGGTGATGTACCAGGAATCCAACACCCGTATTTCTGGCACCGTGTGGCTGTCCAGCTTGCTGCTGACCCTGGAGCCGTAAGGGTCAATCAACTTTAAACAAGGCCTGGTAAGCCGGATGGCTGTGGAGGGCGCTTAGTGCTCGGTCTTGGCGCGCCCATCCGAACAACGAGGGCCGCAATTGGAAAGCCTCGGCTAATAAAGGTATTGCTTTTTCGTGATCCGGGCTTCCTGCGTAGAGGCAGGCCAGGTCATATAGAGTTAATCCGCGTGAGGCTGGATGAGCATCCAACTGGGTAACATCTTCGACTGCCTTTTCCTGCAGGCGGATCGCTGCCGGACGATCGCCTAGGTGGGTGTATGCCTCTGCCAGGTGGGCGATGACGTGGATGTAACCATTTTCTAGGATATAGGAAAGCAGTGGTTGACCCTCGCACCATGGAAACCGCTGGGAGTTGGTCAGGTCATCCTCGCTAAAGCGGTTCAGCACCTCGATAAGCACAGTCAGGGCCGCTTCCGATTCTTTTAGCA
>JGI24111J20145_1000241_pt1 | contig 13503 bp, 9 predicted proteins | sample SubbioR11Jul_8B1_FD_20145 | JGI IMG/M metagenome (IMG submission 20145)
TCTCCTGGTATCCTTTACGAATTGGCGGGTGCAGTTTGCACGAATGGCGGTAATATCATCGGGTTGGGAGCGATGCTCGGCGCACGAGCCGAGACGCGCACCTTAGCCATGAAAGTGACCGGGATGGATAAAGAAACCTTAAAAAGGGTGGTTGAACCCATAGTGGAAAGAATCATTGATATCCGCCTGATGGAAATGGTTTGATTGGCGTGTTGGCGATTGCACCATAAGAATATTGGGGATTATTTCCGTTTTGGTTATAACTACTGATTTGTATAAATAATCAGTAGTTATATTACCCGTCAAGGACCCGGTCTAGATATACAAAAAACTCTTCCTTTTAATTGTTTACGAAGGATGGGATCGATGCGAAGGTGATGGGCAACCGGTGTTTCTTATTCCCAATCAAAAATATCATCCAGATCCTGTTCCGGCACGTCGAAGACTGCTCCGGTCGGAGCTAACGCCTCCTGGGTCATCCATTCTGGCAGGCGGTCGTCGGAGGGAGTGAATCCTGCTCTGCGGTTGAATTCACGTTCGAGTTTGAGCGTTTCTCTTCCAAGAACCTGCAAAATATCCGTACCAACCTGCCAGCCATAACGCGCGTTTATCAGGTCGCGGATCGACTCTGAGGCGGCTGCAAACCCAAAACCGGCGAAAACGCACGCCCCAAGGCTGTCGTATCCGGCCATATTGATTTGTGCGGTTCGCGAAACCGCCGCTTGCCCCTGTGGGTTGAGGTGATCCACCTTAGCACGGATCGTCAACCCGGCAGTATGATCGGCACCTTGAGGACTGGTGGCATAGGTCACTCCGGTTCCTTTTATCGCTCGTGGATCGTAAGCTGAAATCGCCTGACCCTTAACTACTGGAGCCCTCCGCACACCAAGAACTCTCGCTGTGGTTGCTGCCCCACAGCCTAAAATCCGTCCTAGGGGGGTTCCACGACGAATTTCGTCCATTAATTCGAGCGCGCGATTTCCATCCCCAAATTTTAGCAACCCCGCTTCGGCTGCCACCCCAAGAGCTGCTCCCAGATCAATGGTGTCTACCCCCAGGTCATTCGCTGCCCAATTCAAGCGTGCGATGGCGTCCAAGGAGGATATACCAAGGTTCGAACCCATTAACCCGAGGGTTTCATATTCCAGGGGTGAAACGATCGCTTCGCCATTTACACCCGCAAACACATTCGAGCAGCGGATGGTACAGCCAGCCATGCAGGCGTGGGATGGGTCAGCTTTACCTCCACGTTCCAGCAACACATTTCTTAGTGATTCTCCGCTAATAGCCTCGATATGCTCGAATTGACCCCTTGAAAAATTGCGTGTCGGGAGGGCACCGAACATGTTACACATATTGGCAACCCCTGCGGTCCCATAATCGCGGTAGATGTGTGTCTGAGGATGCTCCATGAGCGATTGGGTAAAGAATTTTTGAGCTTTCTTATAGGCAACAAGATCACTTATTGGTGGTTTATTCCTCAAATCACCTTGAAAAACGATTGCTTTCAAGCGTAAGGATCCCATTACAGCGCCCATGCCGCCGCGCGCGTTTATCCTAGATGGAACATTATCCTTGTCTAAATTTTGGATTCCAGATGCCAGGAGTCCCATCTCGCCACCTGGGCCGATTAACGCGATCGCCACCCTTTCCCCGTAGCGCTGCCGAAGGCGTAAGGCGCTCTCATATACTCCACAACCCATCAGATCTTCAGCCGAATCAAAAACCGCACCATCCGGTTTTAGGTGCAACACCTGCCAGTTATTACCCTTAGGGCCACCTTCAAGGATCAATGCTTTGAGACCCAAACACGCCAGGTGCATGCCAGTTGAGCCGCCTGCATTGCTTTCTTTTACTCCTCCGGTTAATGGGCTTTTTGCCCCTACCGAAATACGGTCGCAGCTTGAAAGCATATGTCCAACCAGTAAGCCGGGCGCAAAAATCAATTTATTGAATCGGCCAAGCGGGTCGCAAGCCGGTGGGACTTCATCAAGCAGGATCCGAGCCAAAAGTCCGCGTCCCCCTAGTGTGTCCCACAATTGTGGTACAGATTCGCGAACCAGGCTTTGCATTTCCAGGTTGATTCGCCAGACCTCCATCAGCAGACCTCCGTCACAATTCAGCCAAAGATTCTTCGAATATCGCCAATGCTCGATCGATCTGTTCGCCGCTAACCATCAACGGTGGAATCCAACGGATGGTGTTGTCCCATGGACCGCAGGTAAGGAGCATCAGACCACGGTCGAGGCAGCCATGAACAACTGCTTTGGCAGTGGTTTTGTCCGGGTTTCGAGCCGCATCCCGGAATTCTACCCCCACCATTAGGCCTAACCCGCGCACATCCCCGATCACCGGGTACTCTTGCTGTAATGCCCGCAGCCCATCCATTAATTGGATACTCCGGATGGATGTATTCTCGAGCATTCCATCTTCCTGGATAGCCTGGATTGTCGCCACTGCGGCGGCGGCAGCGATCGCATTTCCACCATAGGTGCCACCATGTGAGCCAGGACTCCACTTCTTCATCAGATCCAAGCGGCTAAAAACGCCTGATATCGGCAATCCGGAACCAAAACCTTTGGCCACGGTCAAGATATCCGGTACTAGATCGAAGTGCTCCAGCGCAAACCAACGTCCTGTCCGGCCGAACCCGGATTGAATCTCATCCAAAATCAATAGAATACTATGTTGGTCGCAAATTTCGCGCACACCCTTGAGGAAAGCTGGTGGCGGAACAACGTAGCCACCCTCGCCCAAAACCGGCTCCACGATCAACGCAGCCGTTTCTTGAGGTGCGGTCTGGGTTTGGAGGAGGAACTTTAGTTCTTCCAAGCAAAACGCAGATGCTTGTTCCTCACTCCATCCATAACGGTAAGCATAGGGGTATGGAGCAACAAACACACCGGAGGGTAATGGTTGGTAGCCGATCCGGTAGATCGTTTTAGAAGTTGTCATCGCCATCGTTCCTGAAGTACGCCCATGAAAACTGCCTTGCATGACGATGATATTGCTCCGCCCGGTTGCGTGACGAGCCAGTTTGACCGCCCCCTCAATGGCTTCGGCGCTTGAATTGCTGAAGAAAAACCCATCAATCCCCTTCGGGACGATCGGTTTCAGTGCAATCACAAGCTCCAGCAGCGGCTGGTGAAGGATGATATTGGCCTGTCCATGCAAAAGTATACCGGCTTGCTCTCGAATTGCTGCCACTACCCGCGGGTGGCAGTGACCAGTATTGGTTACTGCAATACCGCAGGTAAAATCCAGGTACGGTTTGCCGGCCAGATCATAGATCGTGGCCCCTTCGGCACGACTGGCGATGATATCGGTGTAATGCGTCCAAACTGGCGAAAGGTGCCCGATAACTTCTTCAAACCGATTAGTTGAAGCCGTCGTCATCATGATTTCCATTTCTAGGTTTCTTCAGGTTCCAACCGGAATGGGTCAACATCCGGTACCCCGGGTTTAATAAATTTCCGNATTGGAAAATATAACAAGACNCCGATAGCAATGGCTATCANCGCCATTCCCAGAGAACTCAAGCCTTCCTCAATCAATTGGCTGTAAATTGCCAGGAAGATGATTGCCCCAGGTGCGATAGTGACCAAGGCCAGCCCAACATAGCCGCCTGGCACCTTTTTGCGGGGAAGATCAGGTTTTGTNCTTCGTAATTTCCACAGCGCCAAAAACTGGACGAACAACACCACCATATTCAGAAAAACGTCCACTACCACCAGAAAGGCAAAGGTTTGCAGCGAAAAAATTGAAAAAATTACCCCACAAATCAAGATCGATATCCAGGGTGTACCGTACTTTGGATGCACCTTGGTCAGGAAGAGCGGCATCATCCCGTCCTCCGCCATGGCAAACGGCACCCGGGTACCTCCCAACCCATTTCCGATGAAAAGCCCGATCATACTTAATATCGCTGAAATCGTAACCGCCAATCCCAAACCTCTCGCCCAGGGTGTATCCACAACACCGGTAATTTTGTCCACGATAGCATGACCGATCTCGGGGAATTCCCAACCAACCGAGGCCATCGGGTCAACCCCCCACCCTCGTAATTGATCCTCGCTGATATCATAATCGGCCATAACACTCCCAATTCCTGCGCCTTCCTCGTATTCCTCCTGCCCCCAAAGGTGGTAGCGACCCTCCTCCCCCGCCCCACCGTACAAGCCAGCTACAGTTGGTAGGGTGTAAGTGGCAATAGCAGCCGCCAAAACTAGGGTCATCGCCAGCGGGTAGGTACGTTTCGGTTTAACAATCTCATCCCCTGCTGCTGTTGGCAACTCCCAGCCCATAAAGTTCCACATGACAACAAATAATCCTACGCTGAGTGCCCCGGTAACTGTTTCTCCTTGTGGCAGCAGCGGTAATTCGGCTGTCACGCCGCCGGCGATCCATTGGTAGATGCCCAAAGCGGACAAAATAATTAAAGGGATCAACATGACCACACCCATCCAATTTGCAGTCATGCCGGCCAGGCGTGCACCGCGGATATTGAGCAGCGAGATACTCCAGATCAAGATCAATGCCACCCCCCACGAAAGCACCCAGGCGGGAAATTCGATCCCGGCAATGGTTGCCCCTGTACGCAAACCAGGAATGAAGTATCCCAGGTAATAAGCTGCTAACACCGGGTAGATCGAAACATCCACCCAGGCGACCACCCAGTTCATCCAGCCCGCCATGAAACCAGCGAACGGTCCGAAAGCCTGCTTTACCCAGTGATAATAACCCCCCTCAACAGGCATCATCGAGGTCATTTCGCGCACCATCAGCATGTTGGGAATGCTGAAAACGATGGGGGTAATTGCTATTAAAATCAAAGCCATCCCTGGGCCAGCATACCCCACCAACGGTTCGATGCCGAACGCACCACCGCAGACCGTGAAGTAAATCAGGCCAAATAAGGGCAGCAGGGTTAATTCCCGCTTAAGTTTTCCGGCCTCCAGCTTAATTTTGGTGCCTTTTGAACTTATTTCTCCGGCCATTTTGCCTCCCATCGATTATGAGATTTGCATTTCTTTAATTCGATAAGGAAAACCATAGGCTTCCATCCGTTCCATGAACGGAATTGGATCGAATGCTTCTGGCCCTATCACCCCTGAACCCTGCCAGATACCCTTCGCAATCAGCTCAAATCCGATCACTGCATTGAACCCGGTTTGTGCTACCACCGCCTGGACACCAAATTTATCCATGCATTCCTGGTTGTCGGTCACCTGGTAAAGATAGACCTGTCGCGCCCGTCCATCTTTGGTGCCTTTAACCCAGGTTCCTGCGCAGGTTTTGCCAAACATTTTATCGCCCAAATGGGCCGGGTCGGGCAAGCAGGCTGCCACGACATCCCGTGGAGCGACCTTTACCCCTTTAACCTCAATAGGTTCTTTGTTATCCAGACCGAGCATCTTGAGAGTTTTTAATACGGAGATGAACTCATCGCCCAACCCATACTTAAAGGTCACCCGTTTTGTCTTAACCCAACGCGGGATCAATAGAACTTCTTCATGCTCAATGTTGACGCATTCTACAGGGCCAATCCCTTCGGGGAACTCGAACAATTCCGGTTCAGAGAACGGCTCGGTGGTAAACCAACCCCTTTCCTGCTCCCAGATCACCGGTGGGTTGAGACACTCTTCGATCGTTGTCCAGATCGAGAAATTAGGCGCAAATTCGTAACCATGGACTTCCAGGTTGGCCCCATCTCGTATCCCAATTTCCTCGATTTCATCGAAGAGGTGATCCTGCGCATACCGGGCGAAAATGTCAGCCATACCTGGCTCAATCCCCAACCCTACCAGAGCCAAAATCCCTTTTTCCTCCCAATCCTTTGATTTAGCAAATTGCAAGTCGCCCAATTTAATTCCAGATTGGTTGAATGGGTCAACTGGATGCGGCTGAGATAGCGACATGGCCATATCCATATAATGACATCCAACGGCATAAGCAGCATCGAAAATGGGCATATTGTATTGAGGATCGCAGGCATTCATAATCAAGTCCACGCCATACTTACGGGCTAAGACCTCCACCATTTCCCGCTTGGAGGCATCCACCCACTCCCCCGGAAAGCGCTGCGGATTTCCTAATTTGGTCTGCACTTCTTCTACACGGCTTTTATTGTAATCTGCCAAAACCATTTGCTCCATCCATGGATGGGCTGCTGCCATGATGGCGATCGCTTCACCTACACCCCCAACCCCAACAAGTAACACTTTCATTTTTTCCTCCTTGAAAGACAATCCCGCCACCGGACGGGAACATTTACACCGTTCCTTAATTAACCTATGCGAAATTAATGGGCTGTGTGTAACCCATTTACCATCCGATCCATTTCTGAAAGGGTATCTTCCAGCCGGTTGAGAACCTCCTCCAATTCAGCTAAACTGATGATGAGCGGTGGTTCGATGCGTATGGTGGATGCACTGAGCAGCGTTCCGGCGACTAAAACACCTCGCTTGAACAACCCGGCCGCCACTTTGTATCCGAGTTCACTGTCTCGGAAATGCATTCCAATCAACAGCCCTTTGCCGGTGACCTTTGCGAAAATGTTCGGGTAGCGCTGAGCCATTGCCTCCAACTTGGGAATCAGGTATTCCCCCTTCGCTGCCGCTTGCTCCCACAGGCGTTCTCGCAAGGTAAAATGGATGGCTGCAATAGCAGCGCTGCAGGCTAATGCCCCACCTCCGGTTGTGGTCGTGTGGATAAACGGGTTGGGATACATCATAACTTGCCAGATTTCCTCCGTGGAGCAGAAAGTGGAGATCGGCATTACCCCACCACCTAAAGATTTGCCCAGCGCCACAATATCCGGCTCGATTCCCCAGTGGTCCAATCCCCAAAGTTTACCGGTCCGTCCCAACCCAGTTTGCACTTCGTCGGCGATCAACAGGACNCCATAATGGCGGGTGGATTCTCGCACGCGCGGCCAGAAGTCGTCTGGTGGCACGATCGCCCCGGCCTCACCCTGGATGGGTTCCATGATCACAGCCGCCAGGTCGATCCCGACTTTTTGGCAACTATCTAACTGGCGCTCAATTGCATCCGAATCACCAAACGGAACTGGGAAAACGGGACCACCGTATAAGATCCCCGCCGGTTGGCGGTAATCGGATTTCCCCATCATGCTTAACGATCCCATCGTCTTGCCGTGGAAGCCTTTAACCGCCGTTATAAATCCCGATTTGCGTGTGTACATCTTCGCCAACTTGATCGAACCTTCGATGGCTTCGGTGCCTGAGGCGCAGAAGAAACTGTATTGGATGTCACCAGGCAATATCATTGCCAGAATGCGCGCCAATACTCCCCGCAGAGGATCGATCAATTCCTGGGAAGGCATGGGAGTACGTTCCAGTTGGGCTTTAACGGCTGCAACCACTTCCGGATGTCCCCAACCAAGATCCATCATCCCATAACCACCCAGGCAGTCAATGAAGGTTCGCCCCAACACATCCTGGCATTGAGCCCCCTTACCTGTCCATTCGGTCATCGCCCAGTCACCGGCTTCGGTAACGGATTTGCGATATTCCAACCAGCCTTTGTTGTAGTGTTCGGCAAAGTTATGTTGTGATTCTCCTATGATCCACTTCCCGGTCTCTTCGGGTACAGATTTGAGCTTGATAATGTCCAACCAGCGATTTGAATACTTAACCGCTTCATCCAATAAAGACCCCATAACACTCTCCAGCGAATTAATTTTGGCCATTGGGCTGGCGTCTCCCAACGAATTTATTGATCAGGAAATTCGTCTTTTTCAAAAATTGAGGATGGAATCCGCCAGTGGGCATCGTCTTTAACAATAAATGGGACAAAAGATGTATTGGTGCGCTGCACACCTGGGATACGTCCGATTACCTCCGTTACGAAAGCGTACAGTTCCTGGTTGTTTCGTGCAACAACCTGTACACTGACATCCCGCTCCCCGGTCGAGCAGGCAACATAACTGACGTTTTCGTATTTCGAAATTTTCCCGGCAACTTCCAAAATTTGGCCGGGTTCAACTTCGATAAACAAATCCGCAATGACCGGAAATCCAATCGCGCGCGGATTAACCACCGCGCTAACGCTGATGACTTGCTCGTCAATTAACCGCTGTAAGCGATAACGCACCGAGCGCTCGGTTAGATCCCCGATCGTACGGGCGATATCCGCACAACTCATCCGCCCATCGATGGTAAGCAGATCAACGATTTGTTTGTCGATGAAGTCGATTTTAATATTCATGAAAACTCTTTTGTAATTTGAGTATATCCAAATTTCCGTAATTTACAATAGTTAGAATATTATTTTCCGAAACGGAAATGAATATGGATTTTTATTGAATATTCGGTGATTTATTTTCCCAAAAGATTGCTATAATAAAATAACTTTTTAAAAGGCTATCCATGAATCGAATCGCCTTATTGGGGTAACGAGTAGAAAGGAACACACGATGCTTTCCTGTATCAATGGATCGATCCTTCATGTTGATTTATCTTCAGGCATTTTGTGGGTTGAGCATCCACCCGAAACTTTCTACCGGAAGTATGGCGGGGGCAGCGCGATGGGCATATATTACCTCCTCAAAGAAATGCCACCCGCAGCCGACCCCCTCGGTACCGATAATGTCCTTGCCTTATTCGCATCCCTGCCCACCGGGATACCCATCTCGGGGCAGTCACGTCTGAATGCTACTGCGCGTTCGCCAATCAGCAACGCGATTGGCGATAGCCAATGCGGTGGTTTTTTTCCGGCGGTATTCAAAGCATCTGGTTTCGACGGGGTTGTCATCTGTGGCAAATCGGACAGACCGGTTTATCTCTACCTGCATAACGGTCAGGCCGAATTGCGTGAAGCGGCACATCTATGGGGCAAACTAACCGCAGCAGCCGAGCAGCTTATCAAAAAGGAGCTTAACGATCCCAAAGTCGAGGTGTTACAAATAGGCCCTGCAGGAGAAAAACTGGTAAGGTTTGCCGCAATTATGAACATGCGCAACCGAGCCAATGGGCGTACCGGTATGGGCGCTGTTATGGGCTCCAAGCTGCTTAAAGCAGTCGTTGTAAAAGGGGCTCAAAAATTTCTACCAGTCGATAAAACCGTTATCCAAAAATTACAGCGCCAGGGCACAAAAGATATCGAAAATAACCCAGATGTAAGGGGGTTAAGCCTCAATGGTACAGCCGATGTAGTAGCCTTTCAAAACTCAATCGGGTCGCTGCCGACCCTTAATTATAATATGGGCACTTTTGAAGCTTTCGAAGAAATTTGCGGGGACCGTCTTACCGATACGATCCTCAAAGCTACCGATACTTGCTTCGCCTGCACTGTCCGTTGTAAACGAGTCGTCGAAACCGAGTTCCACGACCGCAAAGTCGTCCCTGAATATGGTGGTCCTGAATATGAAACTATTTCCACTACCGGCAGTTACTGCGGCATATCAGACCTGAGGGCCATATCGCTTGCCAACCAGATTTGCAACAGCTACGGGCTTGATTCGATCGCAACCGGGGCGACCATTGCTTTTGCGATGGAATGCTTTGAAAATGGTCTCCTTACGGAAGCCGATACCGATGGGATTAAGTTGCGTTTCGGAAATTCTGAGGCCATGCTGGTGATGGTTGAAAAGATTGGTAAACGGGAAGGTTTCGGAGAGATACTGGCCGAAGGTTCGGCCCGGGCCGCAATTATGATAGGTCCACAGAGTCATTCCTATCTAGTTACTACAAAGAATACTGAACTACCCGCCCATATCCCCCACTCTAAGAAGACACTCGGGTTGATCTATGCCGTAAATCCATTTGGGGCTGACCATCAATCTTCTGAGCACGACCCAATGTACGAAGAGGGGGCTTCTGAGCTATGTTTACAACGGTTGAGTTTACTGAGCCTTACCGATCCACAACCACCTGGCAGCATGAACGAGGAGAAGATCCGCTTTGCTTATTTGAGCGAGTTGTTTTATTCAGCTTTGGACACTTATGGACTGTGCCAGTTCGTTTGGGGGCCTTCATGGCAACTTTACGGCCCAGTGGAAATGGCAGATATGCTGAGCGCAGTTACAGGCTGGGATGTAACCATCGAGGAAATTCTTAAAGTTGGGGAGCGCCGCCTGAATATGATGCGGGCATTTAATGCTCGTGAAGGTTACTCGCGTACGGATGATATTTTGCCGGCCAAGTTCGAACAGCCTTTACAGGGAAAAGGCCCAACTGCTGGGGTTGCTTATCCCGGGCTTGATCTAGAAGGTTTTAAAAATTTCTATTACACCCTGGCTGGCTGGGATGTAAGGACGGGCAACCCCACCCCCCAAAAAATGGCAGAGCTCGGCCTGGATTGGGTTGATCTGTAACCTTCATGAAGGTACGGGTCATCCTCCATTCTTACCTCCGGGAAAAATTGCCCCCAGAAACCCACGGGCGCGCTGAGGTTGAACTAGCCGCCGGCAGCCGCGTGATGGACCTGTTTGCTCACCTCGGTCTCCCCACCCATACCGCCTGGTCCTTAAATGGCAAACTCGAGCGAGATTGCAACCTCACCCTGGATGAGGGTGATGAGGTGCGCGTCTTTCGCCCGGCGGGTGGTGGGTAAGGATTCTCAACAAAGATCAGCCTAATTAATTTGATCACCCTAATTTTTAACCTACTCATAAAAGGGTTATAATCAAGTCAATAAAAATTAAATGATATTGTGCAGTATCCTCCCTGCCTCTTCAAAACCCAATAAGAGCATCCCGGTCTGAGGTAATCATTCCAATTTAATGGAGATTTATCTCATGACAATTAAAAAACATGCTCGTCAAATCTTTGTGATTGCCGCCAGCATCCTGGTCAGTTGCACTTTACTGAGCTATCCAATGCAGCCAGCTAGCACCCAGGCAACGGAACCACCTCAAATTTATTTACCGCTCGTCTCCACCCCAGAAATCTGTACACCTACCCTTTTTCGGCCTTTGCCACCGACCCTTACCACTGAAAGTACCCCAGAGCCCTCCGAATATCCCTCTGAAATATTTGCTGCTCCAACAGGCAGCACATTTTATGTCACCATAAATGGCAGGGAAAATGGCAATGGCAGCCTGGACCAACCGTGGGACCTGGACAGCGCCCTCTTAAACCGTTCCCAGCTTATTAAACCTGGCGATACCGTCTTGGTTCGTGGCGGAACGTATCTCCCACAGATTGAGCCAAGAAAATTTAATATCAAGTTATATGGCGGCGAGAGATCGCCAATTACCGTTCGCGCCTACCCCGGAGAACGGGTGATTATCGATGGTGGTATTGAAATCTATGATCCAAATTTAGTTTTTTGGGGTTTTGAAATAACAAATAGTGATACCGATCGGGTGGCTGAAAACCAGGGTTCCTCCCCGGACGATCTAACCAGAGCTGGGGGAGTGGGAATCTATGCTGCCAATGTCAAACTAATTAATAATGTTATCCACGATGGCCGTGGGGGTATATCCGCCTTCGACGATGCCGTCAACGCCGTTATATATGGCAATATCAGTTATAACAATGGTTGGAAGGGCCCTGACCGTGGGCATGGGCATGGGTTGTACGCTCAAAACCAAACGGGCACAAAAATAATCGCCGAGAATATTATTTTCAACAACTTCGGCGCATACAGTGTCCATATCTACCGCGAAAATGGGCCTTTGTGTAATTTTGATTTAATTGGCAACATCACCTTTAACAATACATTTTTAGTCGGCGGGTTGCAGCCGGCCAATAACATTAATGTGTATGAGAATTACATTTACAACACAACCGCACGTTTTGGCTACGGATCTACTCAAAACGGCCAGGTCTCAATCGTTGGTAACCGTTTCTGGAATTTGAATAGCACCAGCCTGGTGGTCAAATGGTGGAATCAAGTCACATTGAAAAATAATTACATCTTCAATAACCATTCTACTGCGGTAGATCTTCAAAACCCACCCACAAATTATCCCTACGATTGGGACTCTAATGCTTACCTGGTAAATAGTGGGACGCCTTTTCGGATTGGGACCAGCCTCCACAATTGGACAGCGTGGAGAGACCTCACCGGTTTTGATTCCAACGGAACCTTAGAACGTTCCCAACCTACAAAGACCGAAGTCTTTGTTCGCCCGAATTTCTACGAACCAAAGCGCGGTAACATCATCATTTATAACTGGGTAAAAGCCAATACAGTCCAAGTCGATATCTCCGCCCTTGGTTTAGCAATGGGTGATCAATACACCCTTCACAACGCCCAAAATTTTTACCAGAATCCTATCTCAGGGACCTTTGAGGGCAAACCCCTCGATATCCCGATGACGGGTTGGACGGTCGCCAAACCAGTAGGCTGGAGTGAACCTCTAGGCATTAATACCTTTCCCACCTTCGGTGTTTTCGTCTTGATCACGAAGTAGGCGACCGGACAACCGTCTGCATCCAGTTTTGCATTTCGGCATTAATACAAAACAGGGACAGCTATCCGTCTGTCCCTGTTCGTCAATCCAATCGAAATTAAGGATTATTTGTGCACTACCGGTAAATATATAAAATGGGTGTAGTAGGGTTGCCGATATAGCCAGATATAGTTATTGGGTGCCGCCGATCGATTCCCGGCTTTGTCAAAAACAAATACGTAAATCTGATTGAAACCCATTTTCAAGGTGTTTACATCTAAAATCACACTAAAGGGGTTTGTGGTTGCCATTCCCAAGGGGACCAAGTGTTCTTCCTCCCAGTCCCACCGTTCATAGGACAGATAATCGAAATCGATGGGATCGATCGGCTCAGCCTGTAATACCACTGTCCCGTGGGTAACCGGGTGAGTTTCCATATCGGTCGTCGGGTTTTTCCAATTCGCGATTTTCGGTGGGGTTAGGTCCACGATGATGGTTACAGTACCGATATTTGATCTTGAAATACCATCCGAGGCTTGATAAGTAAAACTATCCGTAAATTCGCCTTTGGGATTTGCCTGATAGGTAAAAGACCCATTTGAATTTAACGCCAATGACCCATTTGCCACTCCGGTTACTAAGTACGCGGTTAGAATATCTTCGGGATTTGCATCCGTATCATTGCCCAACACTCCCGGTGCTGCGACTATCAACGGTTCAGTGTTTGTCCAGTACTGGTCATTGGTTGCGACCGGAGAAAAATCGTTGTCGATGTTGGTCACCACCAAAGCTGGGACAGTGAGATTATGATAGGCTGGTTGAGTGCTGCTGGTAACAAACCGGATTTCCCAAGGCTGGTCGCCATCAGCCAGGATATCATCAACGCCTTGCACTGTCGCCATCTGTGGTATGTTCCAATTGCTTGGGTTAAATGTTAATACCATGCTTAATGGATTAACAATCACACCTTCGGTGAGATCCGAGCTCTGCATTGTGATGGAAACCGAGTTACCTTGGAGTGGTTGTGTATTTAATTGGACACTAAACTGGGCAGTCCCACCTGCTTCGGTAGTGATCAAGCCACTCGACGGTTGGATGGTCAAACCTGCGGTATCGTTATCTTGATTCGTCACACTGACATC
>JGI24111J20145_1000253_pt1 | contig 13243 bp, 10 predicted proteins | sample SubbioR11Jul_8B1_FD_20145 | JGI IMG/M metagenome (IMG submission 20145)
CCTTCCCGCCGCTGATCGTACTGACCCGCGGGGCCAGGCGCTCGAGGGCGGTGTTGATTGCGTTTGCGCCCATCGCGTCTCGCACGTCATAAATCAGATGCATCACAAGGAAAGGCCCGATCGGTGAGTCTTCAATCAACCGCACCTCGATCTCGCGTGGACCACCGCCCAACCGGGCCAATACTGGGTCGATTTTCGCAGCTTCATCTATTAAGGCCTGTTTTTCTTCCAGCAGGCGCAGACGTGCGCTAGGTGGGTCCGCCAGGTCAATAATCTGTATCTGACCGATCATCTCTGGGGCGGAAGCGGACGTGAAAAAGCCTCCGCTCGAGCGGGCCAGTTTAGCCATGTAGGAAGCCCCGGCGACCACCGAAGGCTCTTCAATCGCCATGGGAACCAGTATCTCGCGTCCGTTAACGATAAAATTTAGGGCGACACCCAACGGCAAGGAATGCAGTCCAATGACGTTTTCGATCATATGATTGGCTTGTTCCGGTGATAAACCGGCACTGCCGCTAAGAACCGCCAGCGCGGCTCCATCCAACCCAGTTTGCTCACCAATCCAGGCCAGCCGTTCGCTAAGTGATAAATTGTAAAATTTTCCCTGGCTGCTCGCGCTCATAAAGGTGAAACCTCGCTGGAATAATAAACTGCACCAACCTATCGATTTTCAGCTAATGTATATTACCCGCTATAGGCAGTCAAAAGCTATCAATTTCTCGATAGAGGGATGTACGACACAAAAATAAATGTGGACAACAACCCCTCCCTTTCTTTTGATAAAAATCCCCCCGATCAGGTGCGCCTCCGGTGGCAAAAATGAAAATACGATGTAGGTATCCGATTTCGAACCCTGACCTTGACCAGGGAGCGGAGTTCTCTTTATAATACAAACGACCTATAACCCAAAGAAATCAAGGCGAAAGATGACCAAAATTAGTTTTTTAAAGCGCAAGGCTATCGCTGCCACGATGGCCGATAGTTTCATGGAAGACCCCCTGTGGGTGGAACTTTTTAATGGCATAGAAAATGTGAGAGAAATTATTCTTGAACATGGGATCCTCCATGTGGACCATTACTCAAAATACGGCGAGTTATATCTCATCGACGACAACCCTTTAGCTTTCTTGATAGGCCTGGATACTAAAAACAAAAAGTTCCTCCCCGAGGCGTTTTTCGATTTGCAAATCATCGTTAAAACATTGCTGAAGCTTAAATTTAAGGAACTCTTGAAAATCCAGAAGAATAACCAGCGAGCCTCCGGGGTGCTTAGCTTGAGCTGGCAGAATGAGTTTGTTAAAGGAAGGTATTACCATATTAAAATCATCGCCATCGCTAAAGAAATGCGCGGGAGCGGCGTATTTCGCAAGTTGATCGCCCCGCTGATTGAACGCTGCAACAGAGAACAAATCCCCATGATTTTGGAAACCCATAACCCCAAGAATGTTCCGATTTATGAGCGTTTCGGGTTTCAGGTCGTATCCACAAGGTCAGCCGATGGTATGGACTTGAAGCAGTATTGCATGATAAGACCGCCGCGGCCGGCTTCAACCTGAGTGATGGATGGATATTCGCAGGAGTGCGCTCTGGATGGGTAAAGCTCAACCCAGGCCATTACCGGTCTGGGGGGCTCGCTTCACCCCATTTTTTTTGGAAATCTCTCCAACTTTCACATAGACTGAGCAAATAGAAAGGAACTACAAATGAAAGCGCTCATTATTTATGACTCTTTTTTTGGTAATACTGAAAAAATCGCCCAGGCGATTAGCACCGCCCTTGCCTCACAAGCCGAAGTTGAGGTCGTGCGGGTAAGCCAGGTGAACCCGGAGCATTTAAGCGGGTTGGATCTGCTGGTTTTGGGTTCGCCTACCCGCGCTTTTTCAGCCTCGCCAGAGACTAAAAAGTTCCTTGCCAGCATCCCTGCTGGGACACTGAGGGGGGTTAAATCGGCTGCTTTCGATACCCGTATTGCCCTTGGGGATGTTAACTCTTGGGTATTGAACCTGTTCGTTAAGATTTTTGGCTACGCCGCCGAGCCGATCGCCAGGCAGTTGGTAAAAAATGGCGCGGTGCAGGTCAGCGGGCCGGTGGGTTTCTTCGTCGCCGGAAGGGAAGGACCGTTGAAAGAGGGTGAGCTGGAGCGAGCAGTTGAATGGGGGAAGCAATTACTTGCCTAAAGCTCATTCATATCCAGCCATTCAATCGAAATTTGGCAGTGAGCATACAGAGCGGAGTGAGGAAATAATAGGGTCAGATGCCCCCTAATGGGACTCAGGGCAGGGTTTCCAGGGTGCGATCACGGGTAGGTACCACCGATCAGGACGACCAAAACCTATACCTCCGTGCCTTAAACGACCTTTGTTTTTTGGGCAGCCTACCGCAGGACAGCCCCGGTTGTTGAAATGCGAGGGAATTAACGCAAAATAACCGGCATGAAGGTCTCGTAGTATATTCTATCGACGGCAATCACTTCGGCACTGTTGCCGCCCGTATTGAAGTGATGGAGCAGGAGAACACCCTGGAGCGGAGTATCGCTAACCGTCAGATCGTAATCGACCGTTATCGTTTCGCCGTTAAAATCCCACCACACCGGTAAGCCCGTAAAATCGTCGCTGCTGGTATCCAGCCGCGGAGCAGCCGGGTTGTAGGTGTAAACCTCGCTGATGTCGACTGGATAACTGACTGCATCGCGGTGGTAGCTTTGTACCCAGAAGTCGAACTCCGGATTGGCCGGGTCCAGGTCAAGATCGGCCAGATAAACGAGCATGGCCATGACGTTGTTGTTGAAGGGGACCGTGTTCATTTGAATCAGATCTGCCCCATTCAAATAAGGCTGGGGGATTGGAACCGACAATGAAAGGTCATACAACATTGTTACAAAAACGTCGCTGGCTTCGCCACCGGTCGCCGAACCGTAGTTCCAGTTGAAGAGGATGAAATCGGCATCGCCGTCCCGGTTCTTGTCGATGAAAATGTCAAATTCGACCTCGTTGGGTGTGCTCCAAGGTGCATGGGTGGCGATGCCGAAACTCAGAATTGGGTTATTAAGGGTTGATGCCTGGTTGGCGTTGCTCATTACCCCGATATACTTTATATCGGCAGCGTTGACGGACGGCGGATCAGCCCCATCGGGTTCATCTGGACTGGTCCCAAGCAACTCGAAGGCGGTCACGATCGAGGCCTGGTTGGGGGGAGGCATCCCAACACCTACATAAACGTCCGCGCCTGAAAGGTTAAGAACAAAACTGCCGGTAGGATTGTCGAGGGTAACCGTGTTTTCAATGGCGGACATGGCGGAGGTTGGGCGGGCAGCCGCGTGTACCGCCAGGCGCAATTGCGGATGGGGCGCTCCTGTGGGTTGCAGCACAATAAACCCGGCTGCCTCACTCAACCACTGGCGGGGAAAGACCTGCTCACCGGCAACTGTGTTATCGCGGGTGTGGGTCATTTGGCTGGCATCGGCGCTCAGGATGACTTTAATGGTCGCCGACTCGCCTCCGGCCAGGCTGAGTGAAGTGAGCTGATTACCATTACCGTCCAGTAGTTGGAAACTGACCCCAGGGATGGTGACGCGTGAATCGAAAGAAACAGCGAAATCGTAGCTCCAGTCGGATTTATTGTCCACTCTGACCTCTTTGGTGGCGGTGTGAGTACCCACCACCTCGACCACTCCGAAAGACACGCTGACTGCGCCTTCATCCTCAGCATTGTAGAGGATCACCTGAGAAGTGGCTGCCAATCCTATATCTATCCGACCGGCGCCGACCCTCCCAGGGCCGTACCGATCGCCAGTCCGATTTAATCCGCTGAACAGGTCGTGGGTGGCAGTATTCATCACCAGAGCTTTAAGTTCCGCCACCGACCAGGTCGGTGGTTTGATCTCGCGCAGCAAGGCCATCCCCCCCGCCACATGCGGGGCTGCCATCGAAGTGCCGCTTAGGTTGACACCCTGAGAACCAGATCCAGCTTGAGCAGAAAAGATCGATTGACCCGGGGCAGTAATATCCGGCTTGAGGAAACTGTCCACCCGCCGGACTCCACGGGATGTGTAATCGGACAATGTATCCACTTGTCCGGAAAACAGGTGCTTAAGGGTGCCATCGAATTCAGCGGTTAAGCGAATGCGTACAATCCCAGCGTTCATTGCTGCCTTGATGGGATCACCAACGGTCGAAACCGTGATCGTTGCCGGTATGGTGCTATTCCCGGCAATGGAAATGGGTAAATATGGAGACGGATATACCATTAATACACCGATGGCCCCGGCAGCTTCGGCGTTATTGACCCGGGTAGTAGAACCGCATTCGTTCCCACCGCCGGCGATAAGGGTCCAATCGAGTAAGGCGACCTTCCCGGAAAAGTAACCGGGGCTAAATTCTGTGCATCCGCCCAAATTACCGGTTGGCGGGTAAAATAAATCACCGGTCGTGTCTTCAGCCCAGTTGTAGTAGACCGAATGACTAGCAGGGTGGACACCAACCATCCATTCGTGTCCACCTGGCGTGGAGACCACCTCAAAGCCGTCCAAATAATCCAGCCCATCCACCGATGAGGCGGTGGAGATAGCCCAGGTGGCAGCGCCGGGTGCGCTGGTGGCATAGTAGGTATCGCCGCTGTTGCCGGCTGAGGCAACCACGATGATCCCAATTCTAGCAGCCACGTTGCTGGCTTCGGCCGAAGGATCCCCGTTGGAGCCAAAATCCGAGCCGAGCGACAGGTTGAGGACATCCAGGCGGTCAAGGAAATCGCCATCACCATTGGGGTCTATCGCCCATTCGATGGCCAGGGTAGTGAGGGCGGTCGAGCCCGAGCAGCCAAACACTTTAAGCGCGTACAGCTCAGCCTCCGGTGCAACCCCAGGGCCGATGCGAAAATCATCGTAATCGAGCGGGTTGCTGTAAATCCCTGTGTACGTTTCACCAAGCATGGTTACTCCGTAGCCGGCCGCGGTTGCGGCTACATGGGTACCGTGCCCGTTACAGTCCATCGGATCGGGGTCGGGTGCGGGTCGGTTATAACCTGTATAATCATCGCCGGCAAAATCGTAGCCCCCCACAACTTTGATGCCTCCGGGGAAATACCCAGGGGTGTCGCCAATGATGGTCGGATTATTTGTGGCAGAGAGGGATGGATCGCCGTAAAAAGTCTTGTGCAGGTAATCGATGCCGGTGTCGATGATGCCGATTTTGATGCCCTGGCCGATACTAGAAAAAGGTGACATCCAGACTTCCGCAGCACCGATCAGCGGCACGCTGGAAGTATGACCCGGCTCGTGCAATGGCAGTGGCTGGATGGCCTTAAGGCCGGGCAGACGGCTCAAAGTAGGCAGGTCTGCGGGGTCAACCAGCATAGCGATGCCGTTATAAACCCGCTGAGTTGTGTAGAGCACCTGCGCGCCAGGTGCATTACGCTGGATGGCGCTCAGGGCCACATCCTGGACGGACTCGATGCGCTCGATCTGGGCTGCAGCCAGGTTAGCCGCCGATTGAATGCCGGCACTACTTCTATGGCGCGCATAAATCAAGCCGGCCGGCTCACCATGGAATTGCAGCATGATGTGCAAGCCGGCGGATTTTTTATCCAACCGGGCTTGCACCGCCTCAAGTGACACACCATCGCTGTCCAATTGTTGAATTGGGGTTTCCGCCCGTTCATTGCTGCGGGCTTGCGGGGGTGTATCCCCTGCCTGAGCTGGAGAAACTGGTGCCGCCATTCGGACGACCACGGACAGACCGATGATAAGTACAAAGATGAAGGGTAACCCGTGGGTCGATTTCACAATTTATCTCCTTGGCATTGAATTAGTTGGGTTGAGTATGGAAGAATCATTAATCGCAGAGACACCCCCTATGCGCAGACCCATTTTAGTAAAATGGCTGGCACCACAGACAGGATACCGGCATACCGCGCGGATGGGAACCCAGGCAGACCCACTGTGCGGACAAGCCAGGGGCGCCTATTCCTTTAAAACTCCAGGCTTTGGCCGGGTTTGAGCAGGTGCACTTTGGCTGGAGTATCCTGCTCGACCAATTCGGCCCAATTCCTACAGTCCTGGGCGATGAGCGGGAAGGTATCGTAATGGATTGGCAAAACTCGGCGCGGTTCGATCAACTTGACCGCCCGTAAGGCATCCTTTGGTCCCATGGTGTAGTTATCGCCAACCGGCAGGATGGCCAAATCGATTCCCTCTTCGCCAATCAGGCGCATATCACCGAACAAACCGGTATCTCCGGCTATGTAGATTTTTATATTGTCGTTGGTTGTCAACAGGAAGCCGGCTGGGTTACCTCCGTAGCTGCCATCCGGCAGAGCAGACCCATGCAGGGCCAGGGTCAGCTTCAGATAACCGAAGGGGTGCTGGTACCCGCCGCCCAGGTGCTGGGAATGGGTCTTGACTCCTTGCTTGGAAAACCAGTTGCAGATTTCGAAGTTGGAGATGACCAAAGCGCCAGTCCGGCGGGCAATATTGACCGTATCTCCAACATGGTCGCCGTGCCCATGGGTAACTAAAATAAAATCCGCTTCAACTTTATCCGGATTTTCACTGGCTGCCGGGTTCCCGCTTAAAAAGGGATCCACCAGCAAGCGGAAACCGCTGGTTTCCAGGCCAAGGGCTGCGTGTCCATACCAGGTAATTTTGAAACTCATCGCGGTCCTCCTTTGGCTAAAGTCTGATGGGTCGAAAATACTTGAAAAGGTTGGAGTGTCCTCGGTTTGCGAGAAGAAAAACGAGAGATATGGCTTCGCGGCCCGTAAATTGTCCGGTCCTAGCTGGTTCAGGAACGAATCATCGTGAGCAACATTTTGCAGGGTTGGTCCGCGTGAAGCGCATGCGCCTGGTTGGCAGGCATAAGCAGCAAGTCGCCGGCGGCAAGCGGATAGGGTTGACCAGAAATGGTGATGAGCATCTCGCCTTCCAATAAGTGCACCAATGCGTCAAAGGGAGCGGTATGCTCGCTCAAGCCCTGTCCGCTATCGAAGGCAAATAAGGTGACTGTTCCCGCTTTCTGGTTGACCAGGGTGCGGCTGACGACCGCGCCGGTTTGGACCTGGATCATTTCAAGAACTTTATGAGCAGCAGGTATCTCGGTTTGCATAAGGGGATCGAACCTCCAGCAATATCCTAATAAGGTATTTGGAACCATCCAAGGCAGCGAACTTGATGATGAACTTAAAACCCAACTACTGTCTTTGCTTTAAGTCGTTAAGGCCCGTGTATAGATGGCGGAACACGGGCCGCAATACGGGTTTACACCTAATAGGTGATGACTCTAGGAAGTTGTTCGGCCTGTGCGACCCACGATTCAACCTGGGAGAGGACTGGCAGGCGGCGGACGAGATTCTTCTGGCCGTTGACCTCGGTCATTTTTTCGAGCAAATTGGCCGGGTTGCGCTGGGCCAGTTCGACCACCGTATCCACCCCAGCCTCTTCTAGCAGATCAGCATATTCCTCGCTGACACCCTTGATGCGGAACAGGTCAGCATGGTTGACCCATTCCAGAATAAGTTTTTCACTAATGCCAACGGATTCGGCCAGTTCTTTGCGCCCCTGGGCGGTTTTGCCTTTTTCCAACAGTGCTTCAACACTGCCGATCCCGGCGGATTTCAAAGCCACCATATATTTCTCGCCAATGCCTTCGATGGTAGATAATGCGGTCATTTAGCACCCCTTTAGTAAGGATTAGAGGACATATCGAACAGGCGGAATTTCTTTGGCTGACCAGGGTGGATTACTTCTTGCCTAGAAATCCACCCAGGCCTTTTTTAATGCTATCCATGGGTCCGGTACCACTGACAAGCGCATCGAGCTGTCCGCCAATTGGGGCAGGTAGTTTCTTCTTCAAAAAGTCCAGGACAGTCACTACCGCTTTGCGGGCCAGGTCCTCAGATATCCCAGTTTTCGCCACCACAAGTTTGATTAATTCATCCATAATCCCTCCAAAAAGGTGTAAGACAAATTTTCCGACATAAGGCAGTTATGATTACATTTTATCATATACACCCATAACGCGGATTTTACCCCCGAGTTACGCGAGATCACCGCCGTAATCCCGCTGGTAATTGGGAAGAATTGGACAGGCAAGTCTTCCGATCTCACCTAAAGGATACGGAAATGGTTCTCGGGTGTACGGCGTTGAACGATCTGTTCAGCGTTATAAGCTACCCGTAGAAGCAAATGTTCTTCCCAGTGCCGTCCCATGGCTTGAAAGCCGATCGGCAGGCCCTTAGAATCGTACCCAGCCGGGAAACTGATGGCCGGCAGGCCGGTAAGGTTAGCGGGGACAATAAACCGCATCAATTCGTTGACCGTACTAAGATCGGAATAACCATCGGGTAATCCACCCTTTGGAAAAGGTGGGGCTGTCTGGGCGGTTGCCGGGGTAAGGATCACATCCACATCCTGGAAAAGACGCTCGAAAACCGCCAAGGCCTTGGTGCGCACCTGTTGAGCTTTAAGATAATCTACCGCGGTTAACACCTTTCCTACCATTAAATTAATTTGCACCGGATCGGCAAGTTCATCAAAGGTATCGCGGTATTCATGGAGGTTGATCGCCATTTCGGAAAGGATCGTGATAGCATGGGCGATGCGCATCTCATCTAGATGAGCGATTTCGATTTCATGAACCTCGGCCCCAGCTTGTTTAAACTGGCTCACCATAGCCCGGCAGGTCTGGACAATTTCAGGTGAAGCATGTTCAAACCAGACCGGGTAAATACCCATCCGAACACCTTTCAAATCAGCGCGGGCCCAATTGGCCAGGTTAATCGGCGGTTGAACAAGCGAAACGGGATCGCGTGGGTCCGCTCCTGCTAATATCCCGTATCCTAAGGCGGTATCCCCCACGCTGGCCGCAATAGGCCCTAAGTGCCCCATGCTCCAGCACAGAGGAACCGCTCCATAGCCGGGAACTCTTCCGTAAGTTGGCTTAAGCCCAACCACCCCACACAGAGCTGCAGGGATGCGAATCGAACCACCGCCATCCGCTCCGACCGCTAAAGGGGCAATTCCAGAGGCAACCACCGCGGCCGAGCCACTCGAACTACCGCCCGGATCGCAGTCTAAATTAAATGGATTGCGAACGGTTCCATAATGGCGATTGAACCCGTTGGGGTTGATCCCAATTTCGTACATGTTGGCTTTTCCGATGAGTAACGCACCGGCAGCGCGCAGGCGGGCAACAACCGATGAATCTTCACTGGCCGGTTTCTTACCTAAAAAGGTGGTCCCTCCGGTGGTTGGGTAGGGCACCATATCCACTTCATCCTTAACCGCGACAGGCACTCCGTCCAAAGGTCCCAAGATGGATCCATTTTTGTATCGTTCTGCCGAAGATTGGGCTTGGGCGAACAGATCATCTCTTTGGATAGCGATAAACATACGCATCGGTCGTTCACCCTCATCGGATGCCTGGATGGCTGCCAGAATGCGTTCGGCAACCGCTGGTGGTGAGGTTTTACCCTCCAGGTAGGCACTGGTAAAATCGAGGGCGGTTTGGTACGGGAAATCATCGGGGGGAGCGCCGGGTTCGAATCCTTCTCGAGGATTTACCTGACCCATTTCGGTGCGGACAAGAGGGAGGAGGGTCGGTGGTTCGTGGAATACCGAATTGCGCAGCTTGGATACCCCGGCATTTTCCAGCAGGCTGTTAACCAAGAGTGATTGCCCAATTTTCGAGTTAACCGCACGGGCAAAGATTTTCAATGGCGTTCCGGTCAGTTTGGGTAGTTTAAGTGAGCGCAGTTCGTAGGTTGTCATCGGCTTTCCTTGTGATTACACCCGAGCCAGGGAAGATTTTCTAAGCCTGAATCGTGGTTTAAGCAGGTTGTCTTTCTTAAGAGTATATGCTGGAATGGAAAAAAGGTCAAATTGACCAACAGGCTATCGGCAAGCGGATGAGGTTTGTGGAATACGCTGTAAAACAGGAAAGACTAATCAGGACTCCCTTTTATGGGTGGAGGTTTGGTTACAGAGAAATTGTATTCGAACGAATTTTATTAAAATAGGTTAAATGCCCTGGACAAAATACAGAATGTGATATAATCTTATATCAGTGGAAGGAAATGATTCCTTCTGCAATGCAGTGATCGCGCTAGGGTGTCGCCTTGCAGGTTTCAGCAGGGCGATTTTCTGGTCGATCGAAATCGTTTTTTTTTCGCAAGAAATGGAGAATTTCAAAATGTCCGAACGTGTAATTGGTAATGTGAAGTGGTTCAATAACGAAAAAGGTTACGGCTTTCTTTCTCAGGAGAATGGCGCAGACGTTTTCGTACACCACACGGCAATTCAAATCGATGGTTATCGCACCTTGGTTGAAGGACAAAAGGTCGAATTTTCGATTGAAAAGGGACCCAAAGGTCTACAGGCCGCGAACGTCGTATTATTATAAGAACAACTTCAAAATACCGGACACCCCCGCTTTTTATGGGGGTGTTTTTTGTTGGATCAAAGCAACAGGCACTGGCACGGAGTTTTACATTCCCGGCGCGTGTCCAGCCGCTTTGCCCCATCGCAAGATGCGCTAAGACCCTATCTTATCGTGGGTCAGCTCACACCATGCTGACCAAACACCACCTGTGTATTAAAAAAATTGCGCGGATATCCATCTTAGGGCAGTTGGCTTGTCTTTTGGGGGGATGAATACAAGGGTGGAATATTTTTTGGTGGCATATTTGATCCGCCAATGAGTGGTAAAATCAAACTTATCGATTGCCCCCCTGAAAATACAGTACGGTATACCCTATTGCCTTACGGCATACACCTTACACCTGGCCAATTCAGGCATTGCAGGTGACAAGCTTTTTTAAGGCAAATTTTGTATTATTTGTGTCCCCTATTTCAGTTACTTTCACCAATAGGAAAAGCCATTTCGCTCCTCTATAATGTGACATGGGCTTCCGGTTAAGGTCGGAGGAGTTTGTATTTTTGTAATTACCAACTTCAACGGTATCTAAAGAGAGGTAACTGACCCAAAATGCATAACCCCGACTTAATCCTCATTCATGCCCCCAGTGTTTTTGACTTCCGCCGTGAATCGATCCTCTACGGGCCGGTCTCGGATATGGTGCCTTCCACGCCGGTGTTCGAGATGTACCCGATCGGGTTTACCACCATCGCCGAATACCTCGAACGTCATGGCTTGCGCACGCGGATCATCAACCTGGCAGTGCGGATGCTTAACGACCCTAACTTCGCTGCCGAGCCATATATCCAAAAACTACACACAGCCGCCTTTGGTATCGACCTGCACTGGCTGCCGCACGCCCACGGTTCAATCGAAGTTGCCCGCCTCCTCAAACGCTTGCATCCGCGCACACCGGTCATTTTTGGCGGGTTTTCATCNACCTATTTTCACAGCGAACTGATCCGCTACCCGGCTGTGGACTACGTCCTGCGCGGTGATTCGACCGAACTGCCCATGCTGCGCTTGATGGAGTATATCCGCGCGGGTGGTTCTGCCCAACCCTCCGAGAACTCCGTTGAAGCGCGCCAGTTAGCTCAAATTCCCAACCTGGTGTGGAAGAACGCCGGTGGGCAGGTCATCATCAACCCGATCGGTTACGCCCCTGAAACCCTGGATGACGTGCTCGTGGACTACAGCTACGTAATTAAGTCCGTCATTCGCTACCGTGACCTTGCCTCGCTGATTCCTTTCCGTGGTTGGTTGCGCTACCCGATTACGGCCGCTTTTTCCGTGCACGGTTGCCGCTTCAACTGCTTGACCTGCGGCGGCAGCGCATATGCCTACCGCACCATGCATGGCCGCGACCGCCCGGTGTACCGCAATCCTGAGGCGCTTGCCGAGGATATCCGTAAAATCGGCGAGTTCAGCCAGGGGCCAGTGTTTGTCTTGTGCGATATCCGCCAGGCTGGCGATGAATACGCCAACCGCTTCTTAGAGGCGATTTCCGGTTATCAAAAACCGGTCATGTTCGAGTTTTTCGAAGCCCCACCCGTGGGCTTTTTTAAGCGAATGGCGCGAGCCTTACCGAACTTTACAGTTGAAATTTCCATGGAATCGCACGACGAAACTGTCAGGCGCGCATTTGGGCGTCCGTACAACAATACAGAAATCGAACGATCCATCGATGAGGCAATCCAGGCCGGTTGCCAACGCCTGGACCTGTTTTTTATGGTCGGATTGAAAGAGCAAACCTACGAGTCGGTCATGGGCACGGTTGAATACGCTCGCAGGATGGTCGCTCGTTATGCCACCAGAGAGGGTTCCAACCTGGTGCCTTTCATCTCGCCGATGGCACCTTTCCTGGATCCTGGCAGCCGCGCCTTCGACGAGCCTGAAAAACATGGCTACCGCCTGTTCGCCCGCACCCTCGAAGAGCACCGCCAGGCTTTACTTGCCCCAAGCTGGAAGTATGTACTGAACTATGAGACCCAATGGCTCGACCGTGACGGAATTGTTGCCGCGACCTATGAAGCTGGTCGGCGGATGAACCAAATCAAAGCCCAGTACGGACTGATTGATGCCAAATCTGCCGAGAACACCGACCGCCGGATAGCCACGGCCGTGGGATTGATGAATAAAATTGATCAGATCCTGCTAATACCGGAGGCTGCCCAAAGAAGAGCCCAGCTTCTGGCTGTCAAGAGTGAGGTCGATAGCTCCAACCTGAGCACCGTGTGCGATAAACGCGAATTGGAGCTACCGATGAGTGGTTTTGGCCAGGTTAATTTGTTGAAGGCGGCTGGCATGGCGTTAAAAAGTTTTATTAAAGAAGGACAAAAATAACCCTTACGATCCATTATCGTAACGGATTTAAACCTGGCAGAAATAAAAAGGTAAGCACACAGAAAAAAGATCGTTGCAAAAGCACCCTTTCGTGGTCGGCTAAGCAGGCAGCGTTTCGGGATACCGGTATCAGCAAGCCGCCAGGAGGAGTAGGTTGGGTGGTATGGGTTTCAGGTAACATCCAGCGCAGGATGGCCGGGCGGAATGCCAACCGGCGCATACCACCCAACTCGACCGATAAACAAGATGTTGGGTTTTGGGTAACGACCCTAACCCTTCACCCACTGCAAAATCCCCAAAACCCAACCTACACTACTTGAACCAGAGGATGGGAGACAATTGCCTGTGGGTAATTCTTGTAAATCACCAACCAATTTTGGGACAGACACTGGGGGAAGTATCTGTCCCACAGGTGGTGGGGATTGAAAAAAGAGCAAGCCGACAGGAGTAGGTTGGGTGGTATGGGTTTCAGGTACCATCCAGCGCAGGATGGC
>JGI24111J20145_1000257_pt1 | contig 13170 bp, 13 predicted proteins | sample SubbioR11Jul_8B1_FD_20145 | JGI IMG/M metagenome (IMG submission 20145)
TAATTTGCTGTCTGGCTTCAAGGGCTGTACCAACAAGCTGCGGTAGGGCATACCCTGTGCCTTTGTTTTGGCCAAGAGCCAAGTTTTAGGATCATCCTGAACAGGCTGCCGGTTGAGTTGGGTCATTGGAAACAAGCGAAAGCTCATTTTATAAGGTGATCGCTGCTCTATGGCAGGAGGACCTTCCTCCGATCGTTCTGTCACGATGCCTCTGTAAGGTAAGATCGATTGACAACAAGGTCGTCACTTTTTAAGATGCATTCTCGGGTTGAAAGTTGCGCCGAGTTGCCCTTCAGATATCTGTTTTTTGGGTCGCTCCCGAAACCAGAAAAAGCGCCAATACAAATAGATCGAGATCACATATAGGGTAAGGGTAGCGCCGAAGGCGGGTGAAAAGCCGTAATGAACCTGGATCCAGCCGCTGATTTGAGGTGAAAATGCCCAACCGACGTTACCTGCCATACTCGCCAGGCTGGCGACGGTCGCGCGCGAGGATGGATCCACCCTTTCCATGACAAAGGTCTGGTAGATCGGCAGACTCATGTTCATCAGGGTCAGGCGCACGTAGTATGCCAGCGCGCTGATGCTGAACCAGGGGGCAAAGCCCATCATGATCAGGAAGGGGATCGAAAAGGCCTGGGTAAGGACGACCATTTGGATTTTACCGTAGCGCTCGGCCAGCGGGGGGGCGATAAGCAGCCCAGCCCCCATGGCCAAAGAACCCCAGGCAAACAATGCGCCGATAACCGGGTCGGGCTGGGAGTGGACATTCCGGTAAAAGACATTAATGAACGGCATGACCAGGCCGGCACCAAGGGAGGTGACCAAAATTGGCAGGATCAAGCGGCTAAGTTGTCGCGCGTTCTTTGTGAAGTAGGCGAGAGGCGCAAAAACCGAACGGCCTTCTACGGTGGTGCGGGATGAACGCAGCATGAACAAGGGGACCACACCCAATATGCCAGCCAGGGCGATGGCTCCGAGCGACCAGGCATACGCGGACGGGCTGGTAGCTGAACCGCCCAGCCAAGAGGCCATCCAGGTCGGCAGGTATCCGCCGATCCAGTTGCCAAAAAAAGCCGAGGCCATCTGCAAACCGGCCGAAAAACTGAAAAGGTAGGTGCGTTCTTTCTCGTCGCTGTTTTCCATCAGGAACGGACCCATTGCCACACCCGAGAGGCTTTGGGTCAGACCCAACAGCACACTCATCAGAATAAAAATAGGGGTAGAAGGGAACAGGATCATCCCAAAAACAGCCAGGGTGATACCCAGCCCGCCGAGGATCAAGGCTTGCTTGCGCCCAATCCGATCGACCAAATAACCCATTGGGAGGGCCGCCAGCAAGGCTGCCAGACTGCTGGTGGTAATCAGGGTGCCAAGGAAGGCTTCGTTGTATTCCTGGCTGAGGATATAAAAATTGAATAGGAGCCGGAAAACCCCTAAAGCCGCGCCGGTGAGGATAACACTCACCAGGTATAGGCGCGCATTGGGGTGGAATGAACTGACTCGATCGATGTAGGTGGCGAGGACATTTTTCACCCGTTTCAGGGTGGTTTGGGTGCTCAAAGATACCTCCGGGATTCAGCTAGTTTGGTGGGAATTTTCGTTAATGGGGTTGAACTCTTCAGCGTTCTCCGATTCGACCAGGAAAGATTGAACATTGTTGAGGAGGGATGTCAGCGCTTCGCGGCGAAGAGTGTACCGGCGTTCACTGTCGGAAGAAACACGGATATGTACCAGCCCAGCCAGGCGCAGCGAATGGAGATGGTGGATTACCGTTGGGGCTCGCAGGCGTAGTCGGCGAGCGAGTTGGGTGGGGGTGAGTGGAGCGCTGGCCAGGTACCGCAAAATCTGCAGGCGGGTTGGGTCACTCAAAGCTTTAAGACCTTTAATCAGGGCAGCCGGCGCCTGTTCACCAGGGATAAGCGTTTGGGTAATACCCCGGCAGCCAAACACCAGCAGGGCTTGAGATGGTGAAACCTGGTTATAAAATACCAGCGGGCTCGACCAGTAGGATGGAGCCAAAATCAATTGGTCCTGATCGAGGAGAGATTTGATCTCCACACCGTGGGTGAGTTCCTCGACCAGGATTCCCAGGGGCAATGCGGCCGCCAAGGAGTGGGCATAATCTAACCCAGACTGCAATATGGGCTGGATTCGGTCTTCCTCCTCGGCAAAGAAGGTGTCGCGGTAAGCCCTCAAAGCCTCCAAGTAAGCCTGGCCAAATGCAGCCGGTTCAGCCCAGGCGCTAATCCAATTCTCGAGGGCATCGACCCGGGGGGTGTGTTTTTTTCGCTGCAATTCTGCCCGTAGGACAGTCGTTTCGGGCTTAGCGGCTTTACCGGCGTGTGTAATTGCCAAAAGGGCTTGTTTGACCTCCGGCTGAGTTTGGCAGGAAAATGTGATAGCAGCCAGGCGCTTTTCGGCAGCAATTTGGCTCAGCCCATCCAGGACAGCGGCTGAGTTTTTCGGAAGGGAAGTAAGTTGAAAGACCCAGCATAGGGGTACCGGCAGGAAAGAGAGGGTTCGTTCGAGAAAATCACGCTGGGCAATGGGCAAGCGCGAGCGCACACCGGCCGCCCAGGATGGTCGCAGGCCGAAATCGCCTGGAAATTGGAGCACAACCAGGCTGATGAAGAAATCGTAAGCGCTTCCGTTGTCGTAAGAAATTTGGGTCATCGGATTGGCGAAATTAGATGTTGGTCTAACATATTAGATGATAATCTAATGATCGAGAACGGTCAAGGTGTTTTTGCAAATATCAAGAATACGGTCCCGCCCCCGCCTGTTGGTGGTGAAAGGAGCAAGGCGCGATGGATATCTGTCATAAAATGTATGGGGTTTGTCACCATAATTTGTAAGATAAAGGATGACAATCTGGGTGACCATCATCTACGCATTGATGATCTTTGCCACTACAAATGTGGCGAGGCTTTCATTAACATTAATACAATGTTCAGACAAGAATTAAAAGACTTTCCCTTATTCCAGGGCTTCAGTGAAGATCAAATCGAATGGCTCGCAGAGCAGTTCGAAGTGCTTTCCTTTTCGAGCAACACGGTGATTTTTGAGCAAGGCCAATCTGCCGATCATCTTTACATCTTATCTTCCGGAAAGGTTATCATTCGGTATAAGCCTTACGATGGCCCGCCCCTCAAGGTTGCCAGTATCTTTCCGGGAGGGGTGTTTGGCTGGTCGGCCGCTCTGGGCCGCCATGTGTACACTTCCACAGCCCTGGCAAGCGAGGAGAGCGAGACTTATCGGATCAGCGGGCTGTCCCTTAGCACGCTGTGCGAGAAATGCCCGGATACGGGCGCAATTCTATTGCAACGCCTGGCTCAAGCGGTCAACGAACGCCAGCAAAGCCTCGAAACCGAAACAGAAATTCTCGGTATACTTAGAACCAGTATCGATAAAAAAGGCGATTGTTCAAGAAGGATGGATCCGAATGGCAGATGAGACCCCCAATTACAGTATCGAAGAACAACTGCGTGGTTTAGTCGAGCAATTAAGCGCCTATATCGAAACATACCACGGCGGCGAGGTAGAATTTGTCAGTTATGATGGCGAGGTGGTGAGTGTAAAATTAGGTGGTGCCTGCCTGAACTGTCCGCTTTCACCGGTAACATTGCGCGGGTGGGTGGAAGGGACGTTAAAACAATTTTTCCCCGAAATTAAAGGGGTCGAAGCGATCGAATAATCAGGCTTACTCCAGGAACACCTGAACGCGTTTTTCCCCCTGCTCAGCAAAAACGTCTATCACCTGGCCGGTCACGCCACCCTCAATGGCTTCGAAAATTTTGCCCATTTCGATTTGGCCTATTTCATCCGAAAACCGTGCGCTAATCTTCATACCGGTGTTAAGCACGGTTACCGGTAGGCGCACATTAAGCCGCACCTTGCCACTGGTCGTATGGGTAATTTGCACCCGCAGCCAGCGAGAGGGCTCTCTTGTGGGGCCATGGGGTGGAAGGCGGGTTTGCGGGTCTCCTTCCGCTAAAGCTTGTATTAAGCGGATGCCCTCTTCAGGGGAGACCTTGCCATCTTCCACCCACTGCAGGATTCTCAACCTTTCATTCGATACGGGCATTGTACACCTTTCCTGAGGTTGGTTGGCTGTTTGCAGGAAACGCCCTTTGAAGAACGGACCTTTGGGGGATAGAAATCAACGTACTCCCGGGTCAATGGCATCTTCCCATTTTTTAACCGCGGCACGCACCAAAGCCTGGACTTCGGGATCGGGAACGAAATCAATTCCTATATATTTTTGGGCATCTACCCAAACTACCACGCCCAGCGAGGGTTCTTGTTTCAAACGGATCACTCGACCTGCCAGGTTTGAATCGGGCAACATCGTTTGGATCAGGTCGTCGATCTGTTCTACCATGTTGGAGCCGCGTGGTTTTTTGCCTACCGCAGCTAGAATGGCCGGTTCAGGAATTAAGGATGCCTGGGGGATAAAGGATTCCTGGTTTGCTGCTACCGGCGGTTGTTGCTGGGTTAGGGGTGGTAATCCGAGCCATAGGTTCCAGCTTTCGGCGGCTGTGCGCAAATTGGTTAATATTTCCACAGGAACGGTATCGGGGGTGAGGTAGATCTTGCGATCGACTTCGGTAACGATTTTCCCGCTGACCTTTTCGCGATACAAGCGCACCAACGGCTCGAAGCGTTCCAGCGGCAGACCGGTGTGGGGTTCAGCCGAAGCAGGCTGGGTTCCGGGTGAGGGCTGTTCTGGGGGCGGTTCGGATTTCTCGGTAGCACGTAACCGATCCAGAACTAATACGGCAACAAGCCCTCCAACAATAAAGCCAATGGTGGCAACAAGGATCGCGGGCAAAAGCAGGTTACTGGGCAGTTCCATGGGGACCTCGCATTCAAACCTGGGGTGTTGGGCGAGATAAGGGTTGACAGACGATGCAAAAATGGGTGGCACGTTGACCAACAAGGATCCGTTCGATAACTGCGCCGCATTGCAGGCAGGGTTGACCAGTGCGGCTATATACGCGAAAAGCATTTTGAAAATCGCCGCCGCGATAGACCCAATCGATGCTAGCCCCATTACGGCGGATACCTTCTTGCAGCACCGAGCGAATCGATTCCAGCAAGCGGCATGCATCCAGGCTGGTAAGAGTGGAAGATTTTCGCAATGGGTGCAGGCGGGCCCGATGCAACGCTTCATCGGTGTAAATATTGCCCAATCCGGCGATAAAGGACTGATCCAGGAGCAACGGTTTAAGTTGCCGGCGGTGGTAAACCAACCTCTGATGAAATTCATCCACATCTAAGGCGGGATCGAGAGGTTCCGGACCCAGGCTGCCCAGAACGACCTGTGGATCCTCTACCAGCCAGGCACGCCCGAATTTGCGCGGGTCGTTGAACACCAACCGCCACCCACCTCTAAAAGTGAGTGCCAGACGGTCGTGCTTCTTCCATGGGATGGGGTCGCCGTTTTCATCCTGAACAGATTCCACCCGCAGGTCACCGCTCATCCGCAGGTGAAAGAGCAGGGAATCGGAAGTCAGGCGCACGACGATGTATTTCCCCCGCCGGTCAATATCCACAATTTGTTGCCCGCGGATGCGGGCTGCAAATTCTTCCGGGGTTGGGAGCGCCAGAGTGCGCGCCCATAGTACTTGCCCACTTGCCAGGGTAAACCCGGTCACGGATGGGGCGCAGGGCTGTTGGTCACTTTCGACAGCCCCAAATTTTAGGGTATGTACGATGGTTGCGACTTCTGGTAACTCGGGCATAGCCTACCGGTCGGGTGAAAAAATCAAATGGCAGTTATTCGTTGAACAATTCTCCTACACTTCGCCCTTCGTTGGCACGGTGGATGACTTCACCGAGCAGAGGGGCGATGGATAGGATTTTCAATCGCTCCCCGAAGAGGGTGACTTTTTCCGGTGGGATAGGTACTGTGTTGGTGGTAACGAACTGGGTGACTGGCAGGGCAGCCAGGCGTTGGGCAGCATTGGCCGAAAAGATAGCATGGACAAAAGAAATGTACACGTTTCGCGCACCGTTTTCTTTTACCAAATCGACGGCCTGGACAATCGAGCTGCCGGTATCGATTTCATCATCGACCAGGATGACGTCGCGGTCGTACACATCGCCGATTAAGGTGAGTGCTTCGGTATTGGCGTTGTTGGCCAGGCGGCGCTTTTCAATGAAGGCCAGCGGCAGATGCAGTGTGGCGGCATAGTTGCGCGCTTTTTTTGCGAACCCCAGGTCGGCCGTGACCACCACCGGCGAATGAAGCCGTTTGAGAATCGAGCGGAAGTAATCGGTAAGCAGGTAAAAGGCCGATAGCACATCACCAGGGATCGAGAAAAACCCCTGTATCTGCCCGGCGTGGAGATCCAGGGTGATATAGCGGTCGGCGCCAGCCACTTCGATCATATCGGCGACCAGGCGGGCCGTAATCGGCACGCGCGGTTGGTCTTTCTTGTCGGAACGCGCATAGCACAAGTAGGGTACTACTGCGGTGATGCGCGCGGCTGAGTCCAGCCGCAGGGTCTGGATCATGATCAGCAGTTCCATCAAATTGGGGTGTACCGGCGGGGGGGTGGTCTGGATGACATAACAATCCTGACCGCGAACACTGCCGTGCAGCTTGACGAATAAATTATCGTTTGGAAAGGTGATCACATCACGCCCGCAGAGCGGAAGTTTAAGGTAATCGGCAATGGATAGAGCCAAATCGGGGTTGGCTGTTCCGGCGTATAATCTGATGTCACCATACATCATAGGATGGTGGCGTAAGTGATTATGAACGGGCATCTTCTCTTTATTCCTCTTATCGTCTCCAGAACTTTCCATTTCAGGTATTCACCTCAAGTTGCCAGGGGAAGGTGAAATCTCTATTAAGTATAACGCTTATCGTAAGGTTCTTACATCAGCAGATGAGAGTTATTTTCACTCGAAAGTCCTTGGATGAACACTATTTCCAGGCTCAGCGTCGTTTTTTTCTCACCATCTCCTAAGGGTGAAGGCGGTTCGGCCCGCGGAAGAGGTAGACTGCTTCGCGAATATTGGGCAGATTGAGCATGACCATCAGCAAGCGCGAGAGACCCATGCCGTAGCCGCCATGTGGTGGGCAGCCATAACGGAAGAAATCCAGGTAAAACTGGATCGGATCGGGGTGCAGGCCTTTCTCGCTTGCCTGCCGCAGGAGAACATCGTAGCGGTGTTCACGTTGGGCACCAGTTACGATTTCGGTCCCGTTTGCGATCAGGTCGAAACTCTTGGTCAAACTGGGGTTTTCGGCGTGGCGCATATGGTAAAAAGGACGAACAGCAATGGGCCAGTCGGTGAGGAAGAAGAAATCGTGATTGTAAGCACGCTTGATCCAATCGGCTAATGCGCGTTCTCCGCCCGGATCGACATCGCCCTTCTTTTCGGGAGGAAGATGGTAGCCCACCTCTTTAAGGATCTCAAGAGCCTGGGCCATGCTGATCCGCGGGAAAGGCAGGGTGGGTGGCCGCAACTCTACCCCGAACAGTTCCTGAATGGCGTCGCCGTGAATTTCTTTAACCCGTTGATAGACGTAATTAAGTTGGGATTCCAGTACTTTCATTACATCATCGTGAGTATCGATGTAGGAAATTTCCATATCGATGCCGGTAAATTCGGTCATGTGGCGCGAGGTGAACGATGGGTCTGCCCGGAAAACTGGCCCAATTTCAAAAACGCGTTCGAAGCCGGCTGCCATCGCCATTTGCTTGTAAAATTGGGGCGACTGCGCCAGGTAAGCCTTGGTTTCGAAATATTGGACTTCAAACAGTTCGGCGCCGCTTTCACTCGGCGAACCCATCAGCTTTGGCGAATGTATTTCGATAAAATCATTGTCGCGCCAGTGTTCGCGGAAGGCCATTTCCAGCGCGGTCTGAACTTTGAAGAGGAATGCAACCTGTGGGCGGCGCATATCCAGAAACCGCCAATCCATGCGGAAATCGATCGCTGGCAGCGTATCGGCGTTTGGGTTGAGCGGGAGCGGCGATTCGGCCTGCCCATCGATCGAAAGGGTCTCAAGTTGAATTTCGAGCCCGCCCAATTTGACAATCGGGTTATCGATCACAGTGCCGGTAGCGGTAATCACACTTTCGACGCCCAGGGCCGAAATCGTTTCGGCCAGAGCGGGATCGTTAGCTTTCCAGTTTGCGATCTGTACAAGGCCGGTCAGATCACGCAAAATGAGGAACTGCATCTTTTTCTGGTCGCGCAGGGTTTGTAAGAAACCTTGTATTGTGACCTTTTTACCGATGTGCTCTCTTAGGTTTCCAATCATTGTACGCTGCATGCTTTTCGTTCTCCTTCGAATTTTGGGCTGGGTGTTATCGGCCAGAGCCGGGTGGACTAAATGTATTCATGGTTTTGGCTCAAGCCTGTTTGAGCTTCCAGGAGTTGATCGAGGGCTTGGTAGGGGGAAATGAGCCGCCCAGTCAGATTGGCCAGAACCGTCTGGTATTGCCTGGGAGGCAGGCTCGTGCGCCATTGGCTAACAAGGGTATGCTCAATTAGATGGTCCAGTTCGGACTGTAAGCGTTCGCGATCGCGGGTTTTCCATTCACCGCTGTCCTGTAAAAATTTTTTGTGCTGCCGAATCGCCTCAACAAGCGCCGAGATGCCCTCGGATTGGGTAGCGACGGTTAACAGCACGGGTGGTGTCCAGGCTTCATGCGGAACTTCTGCGGCATTTCGATGGTGATTGCCGCGGGTTGGATGCCTAAATTCCAACATTGCTAGCAAGGCTCGTTCGGTTATGTCTGCACCGGGGCGGTCCGCTTTATTGATTACCAGAATGTCGGCAATTTCGAGAATGCCAGCCTTGATGGCTTGGATATCATCACCTTGTCCGGGTGCTTCGACAACCAGAGTGGTATGGGCCAGACGGGCAATTTCCACCTCGGATTGGCCCGCGCCAACCGTTTCAATCAGGATGATATCGTAGCCAGCCGCATCCAGTGCCTGGACAACAGCGGCGGTCGTCCGTGCCAAGCCGCCCAACGCGCCGCGGGCGGCCATCGAGCGGATGAAAACACCCGGGTCGCCAGCCAGGTCGCGCATCCGCACCCGGTCGCCGAGCAGGGCTCCGCCCGTAAACGGCGACGAGGGGTCCACGGCTACGACTGCCACCGTAGCGGCCGGGTCGCCAGCATGGGCGGTGCGGAAAAAGCGTGCAAGCTGGTTGACCAAGGACGACTTTCCGGAGCCTGGAGGGCCGGTCACGCCTATCAGATGAGCCTTGCCGGTGTGCGAAAAAAGCTGGTCGAGCGCTTCACGTCCTTCAGGCTTTTCATTCTCGATCAAGGTCAATAGGCGCGCCAGCGTTAATCGCTTGCCAGCCAACACATCGGTAGCCAGGGTCATAGCGATAATCTCCGCGGGATTAAGTTTCGGCCTCGGGTAAAACTGCACGAGTCAGGTCCTCGACAACCTGACCGGTGACTGTACCGGGACCGTAAACTGCTTTGACGCCCATTTCAAGCAGCTTAGGGATATCAGCCGGGGGGATGATACCGCCAACAAAAACGTGCACGTTTTCTTGCCCATTGGCGTGCAGCAATTCGATAACTCGTGGTACCAGGACCATATGCGCGCCGGAGAGAATCGACATCCCTACCGCATCCACATCTTCTTGCAGGGCAGCTTCGGCGATCATCTCAGGCGTTTGGCGTAAACCGGTGTATATGATCTCCATCCCGGCATCACGCAGCGCTTGGGCGACAACCTTAGCACCGCGATCATGCCCGTCCAGCCCTGGTTTAGCGATTAAAACGCGTATTTTTCGCTCGCTCATAACCTCTCCCTGAGTGGGATAACTGTGCTTCCTAAATTATACCGCGTCCTGGCCGTATGGGATGCAGGCGCAGGCCTAAAAATTTGTTCAATTGTTAGACAAACCTTAACCGTCGGTTGGAGATGGTCGATCTCATCCGTTGACAGGAAGAGTGCGGTAGTGTTTTGAACAACGATATATCAGTATGATCTTCATAATTTCCGTTGGTTATTTGTTGCTGTCGGTAAAATCCGTAGGTTGGAAGATATAAAAATAGGGGTTTATACGGATTGGTACGCCATTGTGAATCGATATAATGAAATCTATGTGGGGAAAAATTAAAATTCTTCTTTCAGTAATAGTTTTAGTGGTTCTGAGCGGCCTGGTGAATGGCGGACCAGATCCAATACCTGCCCAACAGGTACATTTTGATACCGGTCATGTCGTCCGCGGGGCTTTTTTAGAACAGTATTACACCGTTACGAACCCTCTCGAAATTTATGGATTGCCGATTACCGATGAGTTTGAAAGCCTGTCTGCTTCAGGCCGCACAACCGTCCAGTATTTTACGAAAGCACGCTTTGACCTTATCAAAGCGCCGGAAGGCGACCGTGTCGCCGTTGCCTACCTGGGGGAGTTGATGTATCCTGGATTGGGCCCTCAAGCGCCTGTGCCTAGCGATGGTCCGACCTGCCGGCGGTTTGCCGAAACAGGCAAAAGTGTTTGTTATGCCTTTATGCAATTCTATGAAGCCAACCAGGGAGAGGAAAACTTTGGTTTGCCCATCTCACCTCTGGAAATCCGTGAAGGCCGCTACGTACAGTATTTCGAAAAAGTGCGCATGGAGTGGCAGCCTGAACGCGATGCCGACAGCCATGTGGTGCTAACCGACCTGGGTAAACGATACTTCAACCTGGTTGTGGGCGATCCAAGCCGCCTCCATCCGATGGGCAGCGCGGTACTAGGGGCGCCGCGTTACCCCAAGGCCCACGCTTTTGTTGCTCAAGCGTTGACAACCGCCCACAGCCAACAAACCATTTTTGTAATCGTTTATGATATTTATCGCCAACCGGTAAACCAGGCCGAGGTTTGGGTATCGATGACCACCCCAGGGGGAGAAAACACCACCTTTCAAGGCCCACCCACCGATTCGAACGGCGTTGCAATTATGACCGTCGAAGTTGGTGACTTGCAACCGCAACAGGTCATCGAACTGAAGGTGCGGGTGACTGCAAACGGGGAGGAAGCTTCGGCCATTTCTTGGTTCCGCATCTGGTATTGAAAACTCTCCGAAGGAGAGTTTTTTTTGCTTACCCACTCCAAGAAGCCCTCCACGAAAAAGCGGGCCGCTCTTAATGACCATCCAAAAGGTTTTCCGATTTTTTAGCAGATCTTTTGACCTGGTTATTCCCATTCGATCGTGGCCGGCGGTTTACTGGTGATGTCGTAAACTACCCGGTTGACCCCGGAGACCTCGTTGACAATCCGGTTGGCCGCCCGCGCTAGAAGCTCATAGGGCAACTGCGCCCAGTCGGCGGTCATAAAATCCTGAGTGGTGACGGCCCGTAAGGCCACAACTTCCTGGTATGTGCGCTGATCGCCCATCACACCTACCGAGCGCACCGGTAAGAGTACGGCAAAGGCCTGCGAAATGTGCTGCGGTTCGTTCAAGGTACTGCGCCCCAATAGCCCGGCTTGGGCCAGTTCGCCGGTAAAAATTGCATCGGCAGCGCGTAAGCGTGCCAGGCGTTCGGGAGTGATTTCTCCCAGGCAGCGCACCGCTAATCCGGGGCCGGGGAAAGGTTGGCGCCAGACCAGTTCGGTCGGTAAGCCAAGCGATTCGCCAACCGCGCGCACCTCATCTTTGAACAAATAACGCAGCGGCTCGACCAATTCGAAGGAAAGGTTTTTGGGCAGGCCGCCGACATTGTGATGGGTCTTAATGCGCTGCGCCTGGCTGCGCTCGGGGGCGGCCGATTCAATCACATCCGGGTAGATGGTGCCCTGCACCAGAAAGCGCGGTTCGCCCAGGCGGAGAGCCTCACGCTCGAAGATGCGGATAAAGGTTTCACCGATGATGATGCGCTTCTCCTCAGGCTCGCTGACACCGGCGAGGGCATATAAAAACTCGCTGCTGGCATCCACCACCGCCAGGTTAGGGCCTAATTTGCCTCCAAAAGCGGCTTGCACCTGCTCGCGTTCTCCCTGGCGCAGCAAGCCGTTATCAACAAACACAGCGCTCAATTGGGAGCCAATGGCGCGCAAAACCAGGGCAGTGGCGACGCTTGAATCTACCCCGCCACTGGCTGCTGCAAGCACTTTGTTACTACCCACCTGGCTGCGGATGTTCGCAACTGCTTGGGCGATGATCGATTCGGGCGTCCAATTGGGGCGGCAAGCACAAATATTAATCACAAAGCGGCGCAGCATTTCCGCTCCGCCAGGGGTATGGTGTACCTCGGGATGGAACTGGACTCCATACCAGCGGCGGGCCGGGTCGCCAATGGCGGCCACCGGGCTGTTGGCGCTGCGGGCCAGGATAGCAAAACCAGGCGGCGGCTGCTCGATGCGGTCGCCGTGCGACATCCACACCGGCTGCACGCCAGGCGACAAGAGCGGGTTCTCTTGGATGGTCTCGATGGTAGCTGGACCATATTCGCGCTCGCCAGAAGGGGCAACCCGCCCGCCCAGCGCATGGGTAATTGCCTGCATGCCATAGCAAATACCCAACAGCGGCAGGCCGGATTCGAGCACATATGGGGGGATGAACGGGGCACCGGCCTCGTAAACCGAGGCTGGCCCTCCGGAAAGGATGTACCCCCTGGGTTGAATGGCCTGGACGCGTTCAACCGGGGCATTCCATGGAAACTGCTCACAATAGACTTGCGTCTCACGCACCCGCCGGGCAATGATCTGGGCATATTGCGAGCCAAAATCCAGAATAGCGATTGAATCACTCATCGGGCAAAGACGATCTTGCCCTCCACCATCGAGATGATGCAGGCCAGCGACTCGATGGGGATGTTCAGGTATGCCAGGGCATCACGCCCGCCTTCGAATGTTTTCTCGATCAAGGCGCCGATGCCTGCTGGCTTAGCCCCAGCGGCCTCAGTCAGGCGTACCAGGCCGAGAATGGTCGCGCCCGAGGCGAGGAAATCGTCGATAATGAGCACTCTTTCACCAGGCGCCAGGAATTCGGGCGAAACAATCAATTCCACCGGTCGTCCACGGGTGTGAGAAGGGGCAATGGTCAGGTAAACTTGATCGGGCATGGTGATCGGCTTGCTTTTCCGCGCAAAAACCACCGGGACGCCCATATGTTTGGCGGTCATCAAAGCGGGCGCTATGCCGGAAATTTCGGCGGTCAGGATACGGGTAGCGCCCACGCCCGCAAA
>JGI24111J20145_1000265_pt1 | contig 13021 bp, 10 predicted proteins | sample SubbioR11Jul_8B1_FD_20145 | JGI IMG/M metagenome (IMG submission 20145)
AGGATGCTGGATTTATTCGCAGGAACTGGCAGCGTTGGTATCGAAGCCCTTAGTCGTGGAGCGTCCCTGGTCCACCTGAATGACCTTAATCGTCAAGCAATTCAGACCATCCGCACAAATTTAAAGAATACACGCCTGGAACAAAATGCGATCCTTACCCAGGCAAATTCCTTTACCTTAATTAAAAAACCCCCGAAAAATAAATTTGAATATGTTTTTATCGCCCCTCCCCAATACCAAGAGCTTTGGAAACAAGCTCTATTTTTGCTGGATCAAAATCCTAATTGGCTGGCAGAGTCATCTTGGGTCATTGTCCAAATTGACCCTCTAGAATATCAGCCAATCGACCTAATCCATTTATCTGAATTCGAACAACGTCGTTATGGCTCTACGCTCCTTGTTTTTTATGAGTACGATCCACCCGATGATTCATCAGAAAAACCGATACTCAGCTTATCATCATCATAATAGTAATAGGCATGAAACAGGGTGGTTCCCGGTTGAAATTTTATGACTTTCGGCAGTAAGTGCGGCAGGTCTTCAACCAGGGGATAGTTCAAGGCTGATTGGAAATCAACCCATTCCAGTTCCCCTTCGGTTGATGATTGAACATCATCGGATTGGGCTTCTCCCTTGAAAACATAAATTCCGATCCCGTTTGATTCTTCGACATCAATAATTACCGTACCGCACAACCACAAATCTACTGCTTTAAGGCCGGTCTCCTCAGCAACTTCACGTTGAGCTGCAGCCAAAACATCTTCGCCCTTCTCTACATGACCGCCAATTCCATTATACTTATTTGCCCACAGCCGCTTCGATGGTGCCCCTTTAATGAGAAGAAATTTGCCGTTAAAAAAAATAAAAATCAATGTCCTGGGAATTATTCGAAATCGGTCATGAAAACCGCCCTGATCCTTACGAGGCATACCACTCCTCAAGGGTTTTTCCTCAGCTCAAGAACATCGGAACACCCATAAAATCGCGAATTTTCGGCTTGTAATTAGTAATATCATAAAATGCCGAAACATCTACCCGTTTCCGCCCGGCCAATACCATTTCCACCGGAACAGTCGTATACTTTCCTCCATGCAGAGCGACCATCCTACCAGTTTCTTTACGCTGGATCATTTGGATCGCTAAAGAACCAAATGACATTGCAACCATCCGATCGAGTGAATCCGGCGCTCCAGAGCGCATGAGATAAGAAAGTTGTTGAACAATGGTATTTTGCCCCGTGATTCGCTTAATCTCCTCTGAAACACTGTGCCCTATTCCGCCTAATTTGCGATGCCCATACGCATCCGCCTCGCCCGATTCAACGATTTTACCCCCCTCCATCATTGCGCCTTCTGATATGGTCATAATAGCGTAATTTGATGGATTTCTTCGCTTATCATGAACCAGGAAGTCGCACAATTTGTTGATATTAAACGGCACTTCCGAAATAATCGCGCGGTCGACATAAGCAAGATACGCGCTGATTAAGGAGGTTTCACCCGAATTTCGTCCGAACAACTCCACAATTCCAATCCGCTCATGCGAACCAACCGAGGTCCGCATATTGGTAATAAACTCGATCGATCGTGTAACTGCGGTGGAAAACCCGATGCAATAATCGGTTCCAAAAACGTCATTGTCCATTGTCTTTGGGCAGGCAACAATCGGAAACCCCTCCTTATGCAACCGTACTGCAAAGCTAAGGGTATCGTCACCCCCGATGGGGACCATGACATCGATCCCTAAATTTGTAAGCACATCCAATACATAATCGGTGTAATCGGTTTTATTTTCACCATCCATGTGCTTACCGAATTTAGAATTCTTTAAAAAATCTGGTGTATCCTTCTCGGAGACCTTTTGCGGGTTGGTCCGGGAAGTATGCAAAACCGTTCCGCCCGTGCGATCAATCGTCCGTACATCCGCTTCGTGTAATTCGTGAATATAATACTCCCGCGTAGAAGGTTCATCTGGATTGTAATGTAATAATCCTGCCCATCCCCTCCGGATGCCAATCACACGGTATCCATTCTCAAGCGCTCCCATAACCACCGACTTGATGCATGGATTGAGACCGGGGACATCACCACCTCCTGTTAATATCCCAATAGTTTTCGTCACATCAACCTCCAAAAAATAAAATAAAATATAAAAACTAACTCACGATTGCCCCATCCACCGGTATTTGGAATGCGATCCGAGTACCCTGACCGGGGGAAGATTGGATCTCCATTTCCCCTCCGACCATCTCCACCCGTTCACGGATCAGCTTCAAACTTAACCCTTTTTCATTTTGTATATCATCAGGATTAAAACCTTTCCCGTTATCCTGAACCAAAACTCGCACTGGGTTGTCATCGATGGCCACCTGGACATTGATTTGGAGTTTGGACGGCGCATCTGTATTGTGATGGACAACATTACTTATTAATTCTTGGACAGCTCGAAAAATCACGACCTCCAAATAAGGTGCAAGCCGCCGGTCGGAGCCTTTGAAATTCATCTTTGTATCGATACCCGTTTCTTCTTTGAAACTATCCACATACCGTTTTAATGTTGGTGCCAATCCAAGATCATCCAACATCATCGGACGCAAACCCGTTATAAACATTCTTATATTTTGGAATGTCGCCATGGCTGCCGATTGTAAGTTTTCAAGCTCTTCTTTTGCCCGGACTGGATCGATATCGAATAAACGGGCAGCAATTTCGGCTTGGACGATAAAGTTGGACAATACCTGAGCAGGCCCATCGTGCATCTGGCGGGTCAGCCGTTTTCGCTCCGCCTCCTGGGCATTGACAAGTTTTTCTAGGGTAGTGGAACCTCCCCTGTAGTCGCGAGCACTTCGGGATTGTATTTGCCCTTCGGTAAGGAATTTAAGAGCACTCTCTAAAAAACTGATAAAGCGTTGATGGTAATTTTGGTCAGTTTGGAGCTTATTTATCTGGCTGCGCATGACCAACAATCGCTGCTGGGCATCTAACGCGGAATTATAGGCGATCCGTATATCCGCCCTGGGTATGGTTTCAATCTGAGCCTGGACCAATTGTAATTGAGTGGTGATGGTTGCGCTGCGCTTTGTCATTTTATTCATTTCTGTCTGGCTCTGCTCCAGCATCTGGCTTACTTCCTTAAACGCCCGCCTAGACTGGTCCAGCTCAGATTGAACTTTTATCATAAACTCATCCCATGGATCGTTACTCGCAATTTGATTGTCCATAGTACGGATTATCTCCTGATCAAGGTGCCTAATGGTTTTTTTCAGGGGGATTTGGAAAGGATACTATCCCTTGGTTCTTGTCCTCAAATCTTGATAAGTATAGCACACCTTGATTTTTCCCTAAGCGAGCAGCCCACCGTAATCGTGAATTTTGAGGTATCACGGGCCATTTTCGCCCCAACGATAAACCACCATATTTTCTCCGCCCGCTTTAATGGATATTTCTCCTCCACTGGAAAATATTTGCTGTCCCTTTGTGACCAATTTTGGGTACCACCCTGGAAAAGTGATCAAGTAATCAACCTCGGATTGATTAAGGTGTGCTTCTAATTTAGTTTCATCACGAATGAATGGAATAACCTCCGGAGATACTAAACCGGCCAGATCAACTAAATCATTCTTAGTGTAAAAACCGATAGCCCCAATATCATGGGCTGCCAACACCGCTGAGGGGGGCAAATTTTCATTGATCCATTGGGCAGTTTTCACCATTTCGGTTTCAATGATAGCGACATCCCTGCTATATGCCTGCATCCCGAGAAAATAGAAACCGATCAATACCGCTGGACAAGAAAGGTAGAATACTCTTCCGATCATCCGATTTAAAATGATGGGTTTTGGAATATTCTTCAAAATGGAAAATGTACCTAACAGACCGAGTATAAAAAAAACTGGCATTGCGGGGATCAGGTAACGGCCGTGTTGGAACACTACAGGAAGACGGAGTGCGTATAATCCAGTATATCCAACCCACCAGGCAAACATTACCAGGTGAATCCATCTTCTTGCCTTAATCGCCTGCCATGCAGAAAATAAAAATCCTGGAACCAGCAAAATACCAGCACCAATTAATGGTAACACTGCCAAATTTCCGAACCGTAGGAAAAAGGGTTGCAGTAAAAGTTCTGCATATTCAGCCTGCTTGGCATAAAACGTGTTGGGCCAAAGATTACCCCCCACGATCCAATTGAAGATCACATACAAACCAAACGGAATCAGAAATATCAAACCACATATCCAAACACTTTTGATGGTTTTGATAACCGTCTTACCTCCGAGGGCAGCAATCACGATTACAGGCCCCAGAAGAGTCAGCCCATCCGGCCTGATCCACACACTCAGTCCAGCTAAAAATGCAGCAATCCATAGTTGTTTGCCCCCTCGAGCCAGAGAGCCAAATACTCCCAGAGTCATGACTGCCATTAAACTGGTTTCCATTCCGGAACTGGCCGCCCATACAAGGTGCCATTCAAAAATCAAGAACAAACCCAGCCACGGTAAACTTCGAAATCTTGGTACATCTGATGTCGCAAATAATCGTTGGCTTAATAATCCAATTGCCCACAATGTTAATAATCCCAGGAAAAATGTCCAGACAAATGGTACTTCCACTTGAAACAAATATCCGAAAGACAATAATACCGTCCATGCCGGAGAAGTGGAACCGGCGGAAGGTTTTCCGGGAATGAAAGCCCATTCTCGAAATTGAGCGAGGTTGCGGGCAAACGTTTGGTGAATCCAGGCGTCGTCGAGAGGAAATCCAATCTGATAAAACCACCCGGCAGCGATAATATAACCGACTATAGAAACACCAGCAGCGATTCCACAAATCCATATTTGCTTGACAAATGTTTGGCCTTTTTTCTCGTCGTTTCCTGATAAATTATTCATCCATTTTGATCCTAAAAATGCGCGCACCCCCAACAGAATCGAGGTATTCGAGTTGCTCACTCTTACCAGGATTGTTATACAAATCAGACAAATTCACCTGGTGTTCCTCGAGTACCAGTATTTTCCCATTAAATTGCCGGGCTGCTGCCAGGCTCGCGCTCAACTCTCCATAAGGAATCACGATTGCCGGAAAACCTGTGGCGATGTGGAACCCAGGCGGGTTGTTGACCAGTATAACTGTATCCCGAGCGTACCCATTATCTTGAAGGTAATCCCCCACTTCTTCATACACCCGAAAATTTTGATTCCATATTAAGTTCTTTGGGTCGGTACCGATGACCCGGTCATGAAAAAACCACCCCCCAATGACCAAATTTACGCCAATGGCTGCTGTTCCAAATATTTGCATCGTTTTATGCGGGGGTAGATTTCTCATCCGCTTTCCCCATCCGGCTACAATCTCTAATCCTACTGGGAACATCGCCCAAAGTAATACCTGAAATGCTGCAGCCGAATGCAGATATCCGCCTCGCGATCCTGCAAATGGAAAAATAACCGACATCGTAAAAAGGGTCGCAATCCAAAGCCAGAACGCAAATTGAACAGCTACCTCTCTTCGCTTAGCCCACAACCCTACCATCATAACAGGCAATAAAACGATACCTCCCTGCACAACAAGCAGGTTTTGCAGGTTCAATATTAGCGCATCCCAACGAAATTTTAAATGCAACCCAATCCCCGTATTGATCCATTGATCAAAAGTAATTATCGAAGCAGGGTAAGAAAATGTCTGGAAATAATCCGTCATCCAAAGCGTTCTACTTGCACCTGGGGCAGTAAATGTCGCGAAATATTGCAAGTTGCGTAAATACCAAATACCCATAACGGATAAATAACCCACAAGGATTAAGCTGGTTAAAATAATGGCTATGCGCAATTTATCGGAAGTGCCCGGCTTTCTTATGATGCGCCCGACGATCCATAAGATGATCCCAACCAACCACAACATTCCATCTGCTCGGCTCAAATGCATCCACCCTGCTCCAATCCCGAGCAAGAGGCAGTCTTTGAATTGCTTGCCCCAATCTTCCTTCCGTTCTATTCGATTAATAAGAAAAAAGATGGTCGCCCCACCGAGGATATACAATAAAAATGTTTCAGGCAATGCGATGTAAACCAAGTAAACCCCTGGAAATGCTGCCAACAGCCCAGATATCCAGGCGTATCTCTGGTTGCTCACATACCGTTTGGCGGTTTTCATCGCCAGCACAGGAACAAAACCGGACAATACAATAAAAAATACTTGCGCCCATTTGAAGTGCTGTTCTCCGCCAACCCACATTCCTAGGGCAGCCAAAATGGATGGCAACGGCATCCAATAGGTATGCGATGGTTGAGGTAATTCGGAAGGTTCGGAAAGATAATTCCATATATACGGTTCCCAAAATCCCTCCCCCCTCACCAGTTGTAGGCCACCCCCAAAATAATAGTCCGCATCCATAAACCCCGGGCTGGATTGCCAGATTGAAGCAATTCCAGCCACAATTACTCCCAGCAGGTATAAACCAATGTGTAAGTGTTTGCTCGGTAATATTCCCATCGGTTACTTTTCGAAGCGATAGATGAATAAATCCTGATAAATGTGGCGCTCAACAAAACGATAATTCTGGGTTAACCATGTCAATGGCGGGTGTGTTTGATTTTGTTGCTGGTATTCGGTCAACGCTCCCCGAAAAACCACAAAAAAAATGCGCTCCCATCCCTCCACTGCCGCTTGGATATCCTTTTCCGGATGGATGTTCATTGCCTCTTGGGACCCAAGCGCGAATGTATCATTATGCGATCCAGGCTCATCCGCTAAAAACGATTGCGCCAGGTCAGGTGCATGAAAATAACTTGGAAAATAACTCAATTTATTATCATGGACGATGAGGTCCGAAGGGCTGCTCATCACCCGAAGATTATCCATCGCGTCTCGGTATGGTGAGCGTGGAAATTCGTTGAATGTATAAAAGGAGGGCAAAGAAATGGCAACAGCGGTAATATAAGCTGCCCCAGTAAAAATACCCACACCATGCTTGGCACCTTTTGCTACCACACTCCCTATCAGACCGTAATAGGCTAAGGAAGCCACTAAAAAGCCCCGGGCCACGAACACTGGACGTACCAGATAAGAAACCACGAATAAAAGCAACGGCAGCAAAACAGCAATTGCCACAATCCAATCCGACCCATGCGATTGTCGTCTATTTCTCCATGTCGCAAGGACAACCAGGATTAATATTTGGCCGCTCAAAATAGCTACGATCGGAAGGAGAACGCCTTTCACTGGCAGATTGGCCGTAAATTGAATTACCGCCTGAAAAATCTCCAAAATCCCCGGGAGAGGTGTCCAAAACGCTCGCTGAATTTTTTCGAATTGCTCCGGTACCATGATGAGCCAGGGCAAGGCAGCTAACCCAATAAAAAATTGCCCGCCAATTAAATGGCCTAACGCCTGCCAGGAACGTTTGATTACTAGGTACAAATTTGCTACAACTAGCCCAAATATTGCCAGGTTATGGCTGTACATCGCGATTGTCCCCGATATAACCAAACCCACCCAAAAAAAATATTTATTTTCATGAGGATCGGGTTTAACAAATATTCGTAAAAAAAACCAAAAATAGGTAATTTGNCCCAACACCAAGAGTGTGTACATGCGAATATCTTGGGAATGGTAGATGTGGATCGGTGCTATGGCGATAAAGAATGCCGTCCAAAGGCCGGCTGGCGATCCGTATATCCGCTTTACGAGGTCAAAACTGATCACGAGAATCGCGATCGAAAAAATTACCCCTAACAAACGTAGGAAAAAAATTTCTGATCCGAGAGTTTGCCAGAAATGTAAAACAAAATAAAATAATGGCGGCATCGTATCCGCCGCTGTACCTTTGATTATGTTATCGAGAGTTTGTTGTGATAAAAATATACTGAACGCGTCGTCGTATTGAATTTCGCGGCTGTCAATTCCAATCAGACGAAGGCCCAGGGCCAGAACAATGATGAAACCCAATAAAATGACCTGGCGGCGTTTCAATTTTTTATCCCAATATATGATGAGTNAATCGATCGAACCATACGGTGTGCGATTGAATAGCCCACCAGCGCACCCAATAGAGCAGCGGGATTATCAGGATTGGCAGTGGCAAGAACATAACTGGACTCTGGATGGGCTGGTAAGATGGTTCTATCGAATAGATAAATATTCCCCATATACCGGCAAACAGGATGAGCATGGTAAAAACAGTCAATAACTCCCCACCCCTGCGCCACCGTTCACACCAAAGCGAAAATATCAAGATTAAAGCCGGATAGGCAACGATGAAATTACCAGGATCAGTTTGGATACCAATCCAAAAGCTGCCTATCAGTGTCAGGCAAGATGCCCATAAAAAACCGCGAAATCCAGCTCTTAATGAAAAGAACCACTCAATAAGTAGTACCACCCCGGTTAGGATCGAAATCACATTCCCTAATCTTCTACCCGCCTGAGGGAGCAGTTCACCTAATGCTGCCGAAACTGTCCCCGGAGGGTTATAGGCAGGGTAGCGAATAACTTCACGCAGGTTTTGTAAGATCCAATCAGGAATTAGGAGAGAGGCGAAACTGACCAATAGCGCCATGGTGATACCTAGCCATAAAACCAATTTCCAACGGCGATTATAGATACACCAAATCACCACAAACAAAATAAAAATTACTGTTAATTGAGGTTTAATGGTTGTAAACCCCAGGAGAACCCCGGCTAGCTCATCCTGACCGTTTCGCAATGCGACCAGTACCGCCACGAATCCTAAAGCAACCAAAATGACCACATTCCCCAATATAACCGGCCTCAAACTGTGATACCAGAATAGGGAGAACAATAATAGTAGTAAAAGTAAAAACGGTTTGGGCCGCCAGCGGGTTAGGTTTAATGACAAAAACGTCAAAAATATTAACCCGACTTCAAGAACCACCATCCAAACCGCACGGGCAACATTAAAATCCTGTATAAGGGCAAACGGAAAGAATAACAAAATCGAATATAAAGGATAGGCGACACGTAACTCATGCTCTCCAGGCAATGCTGCCCGCCCATAAACCATCTGTTGTATCCTTAGCGCGACCTCATCGGAATACGGGCTAAGGCCATCCATGGCGTAAGACCGAGTCCCAACCCAATGAACCAGGAAATCTGTGCCACCTGGGTTACTGACCACATACTGGTAATTTCCCCAAAATAATGCGCCTAGCAAACCCGCAGACAGAACAACAATCACAAAACCGAGTAGGTATGGCTTTTGCCGCGACATTAGCAGATGTGCTCCCAACAATATGGATGATTAATCGCGCTGGATTTGATCCCCCGATTACAATTATAATTCATCAAACTATGGACGCGACCATTTCACTTGCCCAAATTCAAATCCAGGTCGGCTTGCCGGAAAAAAATTTCCAAACTGCTAAAGAGATGATTGCCCGGGCAGCCGATGAGGGTAGTGAATTAGTCCTGCTCCCAGAGCTTTGGACGAGTGGTTATGACTTACCCAATTGTGCCCGGTATTCGACAATAAATCTGGAACTCTTAACCGAATTGAAGGTAATCGCGGCAGAAAGAAAGATATCAATTGGCGGTTCGTATATTACCCGCGCTGATGGTGGTTTCCAAAACACCTTTATTTTGGTTACCCCCCATAACTTTCAGCCGCCTTCTTACCACAAAATCCATCCTTTCAGACTTCTTAATGAAGAACAATGGTTTTTACCCGGCAGCGAATTGGTTACGGTTGAGTTCCCATGGGGAAAAGCGGGTTTATCGATTTGTTATGACCTTCGATTTCCAGAGATGTTTAGAAAATATGCCCTGCTTGAGGCAAGCTGCCTACTAAATGTCTCCCAATGGGGCTACAAACGAACCGAACATTGGCGTACTCTATTACGTGCCCGGGCTATCGAAAACCAATATTTCGTAGCTGCTGTTAACGCTTGTGGACTCATCAACCAAGACACCCTGGCGGGTTATAGCGCCATTATCAACCCTTGGGGAGAACCAATGATCGAGGCAAATGCCTCTGATGAGGTACTCTTAACCACACGCATCGACCTGGAACAGGTCGCCCAAGTTCGGAAAATGGTTCCCGCCCAGGAAGATGGCCGTACCGATCTATACCGTACCTGGTTGTAGTTACCCCAGTTTGCCGAATTATTTTTCTGAATCCTGGATTGAGCCTACTAACCTTGCGTGCTTTTCAAAGGTAAAAGTAAGTAAGATCATTACTGCCGTACGCAGCAATACTGTAAAAGGCAAAGCCCAAAACAAACCACGAGATAACAAGATCGGCCATTCTAACAGGTTGAGGAATATTAGAACCGCTCCGAATAAGGTACTTAGAGAAATCGGCAAACCGAGAATAATGAACGGCAAGAGATAATAGATCCATTGAGGTGACCATCCAGGCATCCAGAGGAAAAAAAGCCCCCAGGTAAACCCTACCAACGCCATTTGTCCTTTTTCGGAATATGGTTTTATTTTTATAAATCGCCACAATCCAATCCCGATGAAAATCGGCAGTAGGACCCCGGGGGAGATTACCGAAGGATTTTGGATGGGGTTGTATGCTTTTTCTGGATCCAGGCGCTCAATCAATGGGCCAAAACTACCGGTTTGATCATTGCGATCCAATAAAGCCCATATGGTTTGCCAGGATCCTTTACTGGACTGAGAATTGAGCGATGCAAGCGTGAAATTGGGTGAGAACACCCACAAAATTAGATAGGCTGCGAGTACAATCCCGATTACTACAGTGCTAAGCACTCCTGTTTTTCGGATGGTTAGTTTCTTGATTGAAAAACCTATCATCAGCAAGGGAAACACCTTCAACAAAATACCTGTTCCGATACTCAATCCACTCAAAAAAGGTCGTTTATTTTGGATCAGAAAAATCGATAACAGAATGGAAAAGACCACTAACGAATCAAACGACCACCATGTATAAGGAAGGGCACCCAAAAAGATTCCAAATAATATCGTTTGCCGAAAACCAATGGACTTCCCAGAAACCGAACATGCCAACTGGTAAAACAAGACCAAACTTCCAATATCGGTTGTCAAGAAAATAAAAACCAGCAGATAGGTAAAAATATGCTCTCTAGCTGCAGCTAAACGATTAAGGATTTCAATCAAAAATGGAAATACAGGTGGATATTCCGACCAGTGGTCCAAATATGGCCAGCCAGGGATTTCGGCTAAATAAAAATAACTGCGAACATCGCCATAACCGATCAACCCTTCGTACGGCAAGCCCATTAGCAAAACCAGGCGGATGAACAGAAAGCCGCCGGTTAGGATAACCATTGGGTGGTCCAACCTTTGTTTGATGTTTTTCATCATGGAGATTCCAAGAAATTATCGGACAATAACGATACTAACCTCATCCTGGTATAAAACCTGCCAGCCCTCAGCCCTTAATACCTTCACTATCGGACGGTCAGGTTCGACCACCATTATCCCAATATTCCAACGATCTAAAATGTGAGCCCAGTTTTCATTTACCTCCATTACGTCTAGCCACAACCGAATAATTTCATCACCAAACAAATCTGTACGACCGTCCACAAATACCGGGTATTCTCGCAGGTGCCATTGTAAATACCCACCCCAGCCATAGCTATTAAACAAATTGCCCTGTTGTGGGTTTTCTTTTAAAAATTGCACTGCGCCTGTTGGGTAATATCGAGATTCATAGACCTCTACCAGCATGGGATGGGTCACAACATATAGTTTTCCGAGCGCCGAGATCCATAAAATGCTTACTAAAATAAGGTTGATGCCTTTTCGTATCCCTGGATCGAGGTTAAGTTTTGGTTTGCTCGCGATTATTTTCCCCAACGACGAAATACCTATCCTTGATTGTATCCTCAACCCTAAATCTACCAATAATGGTCCCATATACCTGGCCATTACCGGCATGGCAAACAACGCAAATGGGGCGAAATTTCGTTTAGCAGTCAAGGCCATATAAGCAAAACCTAAAAGCCCTACCAGATCGACACCATCAACTCGACGTTTTGCAAAGACCATTGCTGTCAGGGTAATAAAAAACAACCACAAGAAGGGGTGCATCTCTAATTCATGAAAATTGGGAGAAGACCATTCATCGATGAGTTGTTGTAATACTTCTATTCGGATCGTTTCGAATGATATCAACCAGGTCCGAATCCCATTTGGATTGATCAATACTACCAGTCCACTCGCTATGGTCCAAACTATTAGTGCCCGTGCTTTTTTCCAATCGAGGATTTCTTCACCCTTATACCCCAGGATTGTATTTAATATTTCACCTGCCAGAAAAAATAAGATTAATATCAAACCAAGGGTATATCCAGCATGAAGATTCGACCAAAGAATAAAAGTCGGAATAAGTAGCCAAAGTCGATTTATCGCCCGCCATTTATACAAATAAAGTAAATAACCAACCCAGGCGAATAAAAGTAAGGTGAAAATCTGTGGGCGGGGCGACCAAACCCAACTAGAAACCACGGCCCCCAATATCAAGATGGGGCCGCGTAACAATCCGGGACCAACGGATTGGAAATACACGATCCCTATGGTCAAAGTCACAACACCCGTGACCAATAAACCCAATCCAAAAAAACCGCCTATCGAAAACACACCATATAACAGTACTCCTCCCAACCAGCTGTGGTTAACCCAATTTTCGCCAAATTTAGTAAATGAGGTTGTATCCACTAATAAGGGTGAACCCATTTCAACCGTTGTTTCACCGGCACGCATATGCCACCACATATCGGTATCTAAAGGGGTTCTGGCTGCCATAAGGAAAACAAGAATCAAAATTACGACAAAAACAAGCCGTTCAAGAGTAGCCTTGTTTATTTCAATCGTCTGCTCGGAAGTACGATTTGTCAATTTGGGTTTGCTCATTGGTCCAGGGAAAATTCTATTTCTGACGGCCGCATTGGCAAAGATAAATCGTAATACACAACAAAATCGCCGATTCGTTCTTCCTTCCAGGAGATTTCCATTCTGGTTAGAGCTTCAATCAACCTTGAATCCAAATTTGGATTGTGGGTTGTAATATAAGC
>JGI24111J20145_1000275_pt1 | contig 12731 bp, 7 predicted proteins | sample SubbioR11Jul_8B1_FD_20145 | JGI IMG/M metagenome (IMG submission 20145)
AGTACAACCGCGACAATTGGTCGTTTCAATTTCGCGGCAACCCAGGCTGGATCGAAAAAGTAGACGATTTTATCGTTCAAACCGAACTGCAAATCGACGATTTTGATGTTTTCACCTTTTCTCTCGGTTATATCGATGGTTTGGATGGTGGTACTTACCCCATTATCTCTGAACCCGATAATTTCAGAGAACTATTGTTTGACAAACTTGAAGGTCTTGAGGCAGCCTATCCAGAAAAGACCTTTATCTTGTGGACAATGCCTCTGGCTCGTTTGGGATACGCAAACACCCAAATGTATAACGAAATGGTGCGTAATTATGCGCTTGAAAACAATCAAATATTGTTTGACATCGCCGATATCGAATCGCACGACCCACTGGGCAATAAGATTACGAATGAAGAAGGNTATGATGTAATTTATCAAGGCTACACCGATGAATCCAGAGCNGGTCACCTCAACACCGCNGGACGCGAGAGGGTCGCCAAGGCTTTTTGGTATCTCATGGCGCGTGTTTCCGGTTGGGAAGGGGTGCCCGGAGGACCATGAGCTAATTTTACGGAGTTCATCGAAGTAATCAGCCATCTGAAGTTTTCGACCTAATAATTTTGTAAGGTGCCGGCCTAATATTTTATGTTATCAATAAGTAGATCACTTTTACTCAGGTAAATCAACCTACCGCTCAATTTTGTCCTTGCCTGAAAAATCAACACGGTTTCATGTCCGCGGCTGATCCGCTTGCATCGATCCGTATCTTATGAGGTATATTATCAATGAAACGATTACTGGTCAACTGTCTTGTGTTAATTGTATTGCTTAGTGGCAGCACCTATACGGGGAAGGCAATGTCCCTCCCCGCTGGCGGAGAACAAACTCAACTTTTACAAACGAATTCTGGCACAACGGTTTTTTTACCGGTTATTTCTACCAGTCCACAAAGCGGGTGGCCCACCCTGGCTGGTGATCCTCAGCGAACTTCGCGAACTGCTGAAGAAGTCACGGGTCAATTGCGGGCCGAATGGTACCGCGCAATCGAGGCTTATATCCCTCAAAACGCGCACTTGATTGCCAGCGATGGGAAAATATTTGTACCAACATCACGCGGGCTGTACGCATTGAATGCCACCAATGGCGATGTTGCATGGCGATTTGACACCCAACTTCCCATTGGCAATTCGCCTACGGTTGCCAATGGTGTGGTGTATGTGCCTGGCTTCGACCGCAAGATCCACGCCCTGCGAGCTTCGGATGGCGCTTACCTTTGGGGATTTAGCGGTGCTGGGGCCGGTTACAGCACCAACCCCCTGGTTGTCGGCGGGCGAGTCTTCGCCGGTAACCGCGACGGCTGGATGTATGCCATTGGGGCCCACGGCACACCCCAGCAAGGTCAATTGTTGTGGAAGTTTCAGACAGGTGGAATGATCGACCTTTCGGCCGCTTACAAAGATGGGGTATTGTATTTCGCCTCCAACGACAACTTTGCCTATGCTTTGAGAGTTGAGAATGGGTCGCAGGTTTGGAAATCGGCCAAACTGCCCGGGGACGGCTACCAGTCGTACTGGCCGGTGATTTATCAAGACATGGTCATATTTGCGGCTGCCAGTGGCTACCGCAGTGGTATGAATCCNGGCACTACTTCGATTACCAATTCCGATGGTGTGGCATATGGCCAGATTTACCCCCTTGAGCGTGACGAAATTTTCGCTGGGCTTCCTCAAGGGGCAAGTGTTTTGTTTGGAAGCATTGTTTCCGGTCAGACCTGGGCTAACGGGAAGCAAGTTTTGCACGCGGGCAGAATTATCGATTACTTGGAAGATAATCCCCACCGCATGGTGTTGGTCGCGCTGCATTTGAGCAACGGGAGTCCGTATACCTTCGATGCTGACCGGGATGGAAGAGCTGACTACCTCCCGGCGGTGAAGTGGGGAACTCATTCGGGCAACCGTTATCCACCGGTAGTCGGGTCGGACGGCCTGCTTTATTTTTCTACGATCCTTTCGAATCAGCCGATTCCCCAGGGACGGGTGATGGGTTGGTCGCCAGGCTTGCCTTACCTTAGCCAGGTTGGCGGTCAAGGTGCTATAGACGAGCCACAGGCGATCTCGATCGGCGGGAATACGATATACCGGACAATCTGCTGCGACCGGCTAGGCGATTGGTTCTCGACTAATTCCAACCGAAATGGATTTTTCTGGAACTATGTGTTCCCGCTTTCCACACTGCTGCCCAATTATGACCGGATGTGGTACGGGACTGTCCCCGGCGATTCGGTACGGTTGCATGGAAATTACGGAACCTTGAATGGAATTTATAACGCCCACGGCGACCAAAATCCCTTGATCCCTTACCAGGGAAAAGTGTACGTACACCGAAGCAACGCTGTGATTGCTTTTGGGCCTGGCCCGGTGCGGGGCGAACTGCCCTTGTTGAGGATCAACCATGTTCAGGATTCACCTGTCCCGTTGGATGCGCCGGAATTGCGCGCCAGGTTGGAAATTGAAGTGCAGAAGATCGTCTCCGCCGGTCATTTGCGCCCAGGTTATTACAATTCTGGTCAAGCTGTTCTCGGTCACCTGGCCAATTACTTCGATAATCCTGGGGATACCCTTTATACGCTCTCGATCGCGCACCCATATCTTTCGCCCGGGTTGCAAACCTCGGTCCGCAACTATCTGCAAACTTTTTTCCAAACCTACTTTGTCAACCGGCAGGTAACCCGCATTGGCTGGGCTACTGGCGCGGCCCGCGAGGCTATGCCCCTGCCACCCGAGACCCAGGCGTCTTTGGCTAACCTGGGCGACAGGGTCCGCAGCGACTCGAACTGGTCGTGGGAGTATCCGCCGCACAACTTTTACGCTTTGTGGAAATATGCCCAGCTTGTTCCAGCAGACCGGCAAGCTGCTTATAACCTGGCCAAAAACCGCATTCAGGTGCCTGTGCCAGCGGATGACCAATATCTGCGACTGCGACCCTTTGAGCACAACGCCTACCTTGCTGGTTATTTTGGGTTTTTGCGCTTGTTTGAGTTGGTTGGTTCTCCGAGCGCCGACCAGGGACTGCGAACGAATGTCCAAAATGAGTACAACCGTCTGTTGGCTTTGCGCATTTCGCAGTTCAGCAAGGACACTCCCCATGTTGAGGGGAATCCCCCTGAGAGTAATCCCGACTTCCGCTACCACCATCGGGCAATAAACATCTCGCGCAATTTCATGTTCCTGACCCCGGAGCTCGGCGACTATTTGCATACCCATGCGCGCGACTTGATGGAAGAGGCGATCCATGAGTACAACTTCACTGCGCCTTTTTGGTTCGCCACTCGCTATACCGCGACGGTTAATGAAGGTGTCCGCCATAACTTGTATGATGTTCCAGCGATGTTCCAGGCTAAAGCTTATATTCTCAAGGAGAATCGCGGGCAGCTCACCAAGTATCTGGATGTGCCTGCCTTCGAACGTGGCGACTTGTTCTACATCCAAAACCTGGTAGCCGCGCTGCAAGCCCCCTGAAGTGGTGCGGCGGGGAACCGCGAACAGGTCAGCCGAAGACATATCGAGAAACCTTCTTGCCCGGTACCCGTTCGACCCACCCCATAAGCCATTGTGGAACGATTAAGGTGATTACAGCCAGGAGAATCGCTAAAAGGCTCTGAATACTTAATAACCAGGGCGCTGACACCCTCACCATTGCTAACATCAGGGTGATAACGATCAAGTTGGTCAGGTAAAGGCCGTAGGANCGTTTACCGAGCTGNTCCAAATAGCGNACAAATGGAATCCNNTCTCGCTTGATAAGNGGTAGCAGCAAAATNGTTACCATNGGCCCAAATACGGAAGCCAACGGCANATCAACCAGGTTCACTTCACTTAAGAATGCCAGGACAAGTAATCCAAATCCGCTAACGGNAATCAGCCACCACCAGCCTTTTAATTTCGGGAGAATCTTCGTGCTATGCAAGCTGAATANCACTCCCAGTGGGTAAAAAATNCCCCACAANGCCAATGGCAAACGCAGCACTGGCGGAGCAAGTAAGTTGGTCCAGCCTGGTAAGGAAAACGGGAGTAATTCCGGCCGTAAAACAGCGATCAGAACCACCTGATAACCAAGGAAGGTCAAAACGATCAGCCAGGCAAAACGCTTGGCCAGCCAAACCAACAGCGGCGCGACCAGGTAAAAGGCAACCAACAAAGGAACGAAATTAAAAGGATATCCTACCACCAGGTTCTTTAAGTACCCCAGAGCGTCGTTGCGCTCGTTGAAAAGTAAGAACACTACGATGTAAAAAACAACCGACCACAGGATGTAGGGCGGAATGGTNTGNATNAGCCCCGCCCACACCTGCCGGTAGCCAGCNCGNACGGTTTTTCCNTGGGCAGCATAGACAAAGAAACTCCCTGCAATAAAGAGGAATATCGGGACTGCGATAATACCCANATTTTTTATCGCAATCAGGATCCATTTTTCAACGAGTGGTGTGACCAACTCAAAATCTCGAGCGGCTGCCAGGCCGAGGGTGATCGAGTGGTTAACCACCACCAGAAAAATTGCCAATCCGCGTAATGCCGGGAATTGTCTTTGCATCAGCTCTGCTTACCACCTGTTATGGTCGCTAACTTCCTTTTTGCCCATTTGGGGAAAATAAGTTGCCATTGGTTTGTAAAAATCCACGCAATTCAAGTAAAGCGCTGACCTTTTGGGCATTTTCCAACGGCGTGAAATTGACGGTATCTAGGGTGATTTCCGGATCGACCGGCGCTTCGTAGGGGTCATCTACCCCGGTAAAACCAGTTAATTGGCCGCGGCGCGCCTTGGCGTACAGACCTTTGATATCCCGTGTCTCGCACACCTCGATGGGTGTATCCACAAAAACCTCAATAAAGTGGTCGCTTCCTACCATTTTCCGCACTTCATTGCGGGCCATGCGGTAGGGACTGATGGCAGCACAAATAGAAACCCCATTATGGCGGGCAATTTCGCTTGCAACATATCCTATCCGGAGAATATTCGTATCTCGGTCTTCCCTTGAAAACCCCAACCCTTTGGAAAGGTGGGTTCTAACCACGTCGCCATCTAGCAGCGTAACCTGCCGCCCGCGTTCCAATAACAATGTCGTCAAAATTTCCGCGGTTGTGGATTTACCCGAACCACTCAAACCGGTAAACCAAATACAAAAACCTTGTTCGTGACGCGCAGGATACACCTTTTGTAAGATCGAGGCCGTTTCCGGACGGGTGAACCAATCCGGAAGGGTAACCCCTTTTTCCAGATAATCTTCCCGAACCTGGGTTCCAGAGATCGAGAATATTCGTTGGTTTGCGGTTACTTTGCTGACTTCTTCGTAACATTCTTCATCTGCCAGGTAAACCATCTCTTTAAACTCAACCGGTTCTACCCCAATTTCGTTAGCGTATTGAGCAAGCAATGTTTGGGCTTCGTACGGTCCATAGAAGGGGTTTCCGTAGCTATCCTTCCCTGGTCCGGCATGGTCGCGGCCGATTATAAAGTGGGTGGCCCCAAAGTTGCGGCGAATGATCGCATGCCACAACGCCTCACGCGGTCCCGCCATCCGCATCGCCAGCGGAAGCAGACTGAGCAGGGTGCGATCGGACTGGTAATAATTATTTACCAGAGTTCGGTATACCCGGACCCTCGTATAGTGATCCACATCACCAGGCTTGGTCATCCCAACCACCGGGTGAACCAAAAGGCTGCCTCCCACTTCCTCAGCAGCACGTTTGGTCAATTCTTCGTGGATCCGATGCATCGGATTTCGGGTTTGGAATGCAACCACTTTTTCAAAACCCATGGCCTCAAGGCGTTCTCTTACTTCCACAGGTGAAAGGCGCAGCTCGGTAAAATCATAATTGTACGGCAGGTCGACAACCTTCAATTCGCCGGTAAGGTAAACTTTACCCCAGCGGGCCATTTCGGAAATTAGGGGGTGGCGCGGATCAGTGCTTCCCAAAACCAAACGGGCCTCCCGTTGTGGGTCCCAATGGAATACATCTTCAATCTTTAGGATCGCCAATGTGTTGTTGTGGGCGTCGCACAAGTTGATCCGGTCAGCATAAGCTGGCAGCGATGTCTCATCTACCGGCAGAGTGACCGGAATTGGGAACAGGGTTCCATCCTTCAAGCGCATTTCGGCCAGCACCCGCTCATAATCCTCTTTACCCATGAAGCGGTCGAGTGGTGAAAAGGCGCCGGTTGCCAGCAATTCTAGATCGCAAACGGTGCGGGCTGAGATCTGTACCGAAGGCAAGTGTTTCGATTCCTCGATCAACACCTTTCGTTCTTCGCCGCGATATACCAGGTCGACCAATTTTCCGCCGTAAGGAGCGATGAGTTTGTGTGTTTTGGTGGTTTCTTTCATGAAAGTCCTCTATTTGAATGTGATAATGTTGGATTCAATAATGCAGGGCAAGGCTTCCCAATCAGGTCTGAACTGACCTGGTGAGCCTCACCCTACAAAATGTTAAATGGGATGGTTGGTAGCAGTGATGGTTGGGGTGCGCAGGTATTCGGTTGTGCGTTTTTTTTGAAGGAGGTCGCGAATCACACGCTCTACCTGCTCTACAGATAATTCAAGCGTCTGGGCAATGATTTCGACACTTGCACCTTGCTCTAGGCCGGACCAGATTAAATCCAGGATTTTAAATGGCAGGCGGAAGAAGAACTCTTCTTGTGTGCTGCCTGCGCTATACGTATCCGAAGTTGGGGTGCGCTCCAGGATTTCCATTGGAATTTCTAACTTGTGGCCGAGCTGGTAAACCTGGCTTTTGAACAGGTGCAAAATTGGGCTAACATCCACTCCGCCATCACCGTATTTTACAAAAAAACCCAGATCATGCTCGTTTTTATTTGCCGTACCGATTACAGCATAATTTCGCAGCTCAGCATGGTAGTACAGCATTGCCATTCGTGTGCGCTGTTTAAAATTGGATGCGGCGACGATTTGGAAGAATTCCTTATTGGGAATCCGCTTACGCACCTCCTCACCAGTCTGAGAAACTGCTGTAAGGTAAAAAATATTAAGCGTATCTTCATCCAGTAAACTGCCGGGCAGGGTAATTTTCGATTTCCATCCCTCACGAAACTGGGGGATGATCCGCTGGATGGCCTCATCCCGCCTCCGGTAACATCCTGCGCCATCCAAGGCAGCGCTGATATCCTCCGTTATGGTTGGGAAACCGTATTGCCTCGCTAGTTCATGGGCAAGGCGGGTGCTCTCCGGGCTGGATTCGCCCTCGGGAAGCAATACCCCCAAAACTTTCTCTGCGCCCAAGGCGCGGACACAAAGGGCAACGACAACCGATGAATCGATACCTCCACTGATCCCCACCACAGCGCCGCGCCGATTGAGACGGTTCGCGACGGCATCTCGGATCAATCCGCATAATTTCTCAATTTCCTGGTCAACATTAAATTCCAGAGATTGTTGGGTAAATGTAGGCAAAGGTGGGTTTAATTTCATCAAAAAAGTCTTTCTTTGAATTATACATTCATCCAATCAAGGCGTGATCCACGACCCTAAAAGGAGCGGTGGTATGTTCATTAAGCATATGTTCACGGCGAACGAACATCTTGTTGACCAGTTGGGTGGAAATAATACCAACCAACGCCATTTCCTCAATCTCACTGAGTTTGGTGTCGCCGCGCGCCTTAGCAACCAGTTTGCCGATCGCAAGTGGGTTGAAAATTCCTGCCGCATTGATCTCACCGGCTGAGAGTAAATCAAGTGTATATTTCTCTGGATTTGGACCAAAAAAACTAGCCTGGATCGGTGCGCGATAAGGGCGTTTTTTGCGTGTCCAAATCTCCTTGGGGAGCAACTGGCTCGCAAACCGGCGCAGGAGGTATTTTTCATTCAAAACCCGAAGCTTGAGACTCGCCGGAAGACGGTTGCAAAACTCAACCAGGCGAACATCCAGAAATGGGAAGCGTCCTTCCACCGAGTTTGCCATTCCAGGTCGATCGCCTTGAGAGGAAAGTAAATATGGCGAAAGAAAGGTGGTGATTTCCAGGTATTGGGCCTGAGCCAGATGTGACCAGGCAGAGAACCTTTTTGGAAGGTGCAGTGGATAATCGCCATTGGGACCTGCTTTTTCTTCGGCAAAGAAACGCAAAGTGCGGGCGGTATTCGACCACCGCAACAGGTGGGAATAAAACGGTGATCCGGTATTGGATAAATCTTTACTAAAAAAAGCGGTCAGAAAACTACCGCTGTTCCCCAGGCGTGGAATGTCCGGGTAAAGCTCTTTGAAAAGCTGTGGGCGGAGCTTCGAATCGGGTTGGCGGGCAACGAAACGCCGTATTTTCATTTCCTTAAAGATATCGTAGCCCCCCAGGAATTCGTCCGCTCCTTCACCGGTCAGCACAACCTTATAGTTATTCTGGTTGACCAACCGTGAGAGCAAAAACATGGGGGCAGGCGCGGTACGAAGGATCGGCATTTCTGTGTGCCAAATAACTTCTGGAAACACCAGCCCGATATCTTCAGGAGTGCAGTTTACCACCTGGTGATAAGTCCCCAAATGATCTGCCATGCGCAACTGGAATTCACTTTCATTATACTGAGGTGTACTGAAAGCAATGGAAAAACTGTCGAGATGCGTATTCGTGTAATCGCGGATTACTGCCGCAATGGTCGATGAGTCCAACCCTCCGCTCAGGTAAGCGCCTACCGGCACATCGGCACGCAGGCGAATGCGGGTGGCGTCGATCAGCAGGGCTGAAAATTCTTCCAGAAGCTTGTCTTCCTGTGCGGGCACATTTTGTGAATCCGAGAGGGGAGTTTCAGTAAAATCTAGCGACCAGTATTGCGCAGTACTGATCTGGCCTTCTTTACAAACCAGATAATGTCCAGGTTGGATTTGCTCAACCCCCTGAAAAACTGATTTAGACGAAAGCGGTGACCAATAGGTAAAAACCTGCTCTAACGCATTTGAATCAAACTGCGGCTGCCAGTCTGGCAAAGCCAGGAAGGCTTTAATTTCAGATGCAAACACCAGCCTGGTTTCATTGAGCATGTAGAATAACGGGCGAATGCCAAGCCGGTCACGAGCGAGGAAAAGGGTCTGGTTCTTGGAATCCCAAATCGCAATCGCGAATTGCCCGTTGAGGTGAGTAAGGCAATTTGGGCCATACTCCTCGTACAGATGCAATATGACCTCTGTATCGCTGTTGGTAGCGAAAATGTGACCTTTGGCTTCGAGACCAGGTCGCAGTTCGATATAGTTGAAGATCTCACCATTAAACACGATCCACAGGCTGCCGTCTTCGTTGCTCATCGGTTGCTGCCCACCGCTCAAATCAATGATGCTCAAACGTGCACTAGCGAACCCGGTCCGAGCATCACGGTATAGCCCAAATTCATCCGGGCCGCGGTGTTTGAGTGATAAAATCATGCGCCGCAGCACGTCCAGCGAAATTGGTTCGGATGACTTAAAATGATGTATACCTGATATTCCGCACATTTATAATTCCTCGGCCTTGGGTCAGAAAGAATGGATCTAGCCCATTTAATAAGCGTTACTTTAGATCAGTTTTTTTGATTTTTCCAGAAGAAGTTTTCGGCAGCTCAGTAACCAGCTCGACATATTTTGGCACCATGTAATCCTCCAAATGAGCACGGCAATGGCGTAGAATATCTTTCTCGTTCAAGTTGCCGTCCTTAACCACTACAAAAACCTTGACCGCCTGACCCAGCACATCATCCTGGACGCCAATTACAGCCACTTCTTGAACTCCTTCCAGCTTGTAGACCGCGTTTTCAACTTCTTTGGGGGAGACCTTTTCGCCGCGACTTTTAATAATATCGTCTTTACGGGCAACGAAATAGAAATATCCTTCATCATCCATACGGAAGAGGTCTCCGGTGTAGCATAGGCGTTCTCCAAGGATCGAGCTCGAACGGTAGCGTACCGCCGATAACTTTGGATCGCCCCAATAACCGCGCATCACATGGCGCCCGCGAACCACCAGTTCGCCCGTTTGACCACCACCAAGGCGTTGGCCATTTTCATCCTCGATCCACACCTCGGTGCCAGGTATGGCAATTCCCACCGAATCGGGTCGCCGTTCCAGCTGTTCTGGAGGCAAATAGAGCGTGCGTTTGGTTTCGGTCAGGCCATACATCGAATATAAGATCACCCATGGAAAAGTTTGCTGAATTTTGAGGATGTGTGCCGGGGGTAGAGCTGCGGCAGTATTGCTCATGTACCGCAGGCTGCTTAGGTCGTATGAACTCAGATCCAAATTAACCAGCATCGAATAAATGGTTGGAACACCCGGAAAACCGGTCACTCGTTCACGCTGGATGGTCTCCAGGATCGCAGCCGGGTAGGTAAATCCCTTTTCCAACACCAACCGCCCACCAAAAGAAAAAACCATCAACAACTGGTACAAACCGTAATCAAATGAAAGCGGCAGAATCCCAATGACCACATCATCCTCATGGTTTTGCAGATAAGAGGTGATCGAACCGACTGCAAACACAACATTACTATGATCGGACATCACGCCTTTGGGCTCGCCAGTGCTGCCAGAGGTGTAGATCAAGCAGGCAAGGTCCAGGTCGATATTTACTTTGAGAGGACGAGAGGGGGAGTGCTGCGCCAAGAGCTGTTCGAAAGAGTAGACTTTGTCCGACTCTGTAATCCCTAATGGGGATCCAGAGATTACAGCCACTTTTAAGGATTGGATTCCAGCCAACAAATCGGCTGCTAGTGCGGTTTGAGCCGGCCAGGTAAAGAATGCGCTGGCCTGGCAATTATTAAGAATATAGGCAACCTTATCCGGTTTGGTGCTGTGGTTAATAACTACGAACACCCCCCCCGCTTTAAGGGTTGCAAAAATGGCGATGACCAATTCGGTGCTGTTGGGTAAAAATAACGCTACCCGGTCGCCACGCTGAACTCCCAAGAAATTTAATGCATTCGCCAGGCGGTTGGCTTTTGTCTCAATTTCTGCGTACGACAACCGTTGGCCATCGCAGACCAGAGCAATTTTTTCTGGCAGCCGTTCAGCGTTTCGTTCCAGGAATTCGTGCACAAGGGCAACTTCAGCCATCATCAGATACCCTTACGACGAAGGTAATTCGCAAGATTGGTAACAGAGTCAAAGTTGGATGGGACGATCTCATTATCCTCGACCCTCGTATGATAGGTTTCCTCGACGAAGGCCACCAACTCCATGACATTCATGGAATCGACAACGCCATTTTCGAGAAAGGAAGTATCATCGCTGTGAGGGTACCCATTTCCGCTAAAAAGGATGTTTTCGGCGATATAATGGCGAATTTGTTCTTCGATCATCGATTTATAACTCCTATTTAAGTTTTGAAAAGCAACCCTTATTTTTCTGGTTTCCGAATAAAGCGGGTATATACCATCACACCCGCAATGAGGATGACAGCCAAAGCACCACCAGCAACGATTCCGGTCCAGGGGGGCACCCCACCACCTCCTGGCTGGCGTGAGAATTCCAGGTTTTCAGTCGGCTCAACGATAATTTCATCGGTTGGGGCAATTTCGATAGTTGGGGTTACCTCCGGGACAATAATCTCTATAGGTTGTGCGTCGATCTCGACCGGCAGGGAGGTGAAAAAGATACGGCTTTCGCTCATCGCGGTGATTTCGTTGCGCACCCGACCAGCCAACACAACCATCAGAGTCTCGTTATTCAAAATACCTGCTGACAACGCGGTAATCGAACTGGCTGACCTGTGGTCAAATTCAAAGCTCTGACCCCGCTCCCAAATTGTTCCGTTCCAGAACAGATATTCAAGCCGGGGTGGTTCATTCTCAAGAGTCTGAAAAGCAGTCAGAAGGTGTAAACCACCCGCAGGATCAGCCACTAGATCGAGTTGGTTCAATTCGACTTCTGATGTAAAGAAATTCGCCGGTGCACTCCAACTTGACCCGTTATCTGTAGAAATAGAGAAAGAAAAGCGGTCATTTTCAGGCTGGGTTTCTTTCCATACCCGGTAAAGCAAGTTCTCATGGATCACGATGATCTTACTCCAGGTCACGCGTTGTTCAGCAACCAATTGGATAGGCGACCAGGTTTGCCCACCATCGGTAGTGCGCAGATAGTACAAGGCTAGTGGGCCAATTCCGCCTGGTAAAGTAGTGCAGGTAAACAACACATGGATGGATTCTTCATATTTGCTGGCCTGCGGATCTTGAATTCCCTGACAACCTAATGCGGAGCCTGATGCGATCTGGCGCCCACCCTCCCAGGTCTGGCCGCTATCTGCCGATTTAGAGAGGTAAACTCCGCGTTTTTCATTGAACGGAATGGCATAAACAATTTCCATTTGACTACCGTTCCCTGCCAATAAGGTTGGGAAAAAGCTCTGCGGGTCACTTTGGTGGATCAATTCGGGGCTAGACCAATTGGTCCGATTGATTGCATCACTGGCACTTGACCAACTCGAATACACTTCCCCCACCTGACCAGCTTGCCAAACGGATACGATTCGGTTTGCGGCTGGCAAGTACACCGAGTCGAGCTGATCTGGATAGCCGTTGCCTATTTTGTGGATTTCGAATGGTCCTAGGGCTAATCCTTCACCTTTCCAGGACGCAACCTGCAAACCTGGGATCTCATCCATCGCAAGTTCCGCCTCAACGCCCATCCACATCGCATAGGTCATGGCGTTGGTACCAACCACCACCTTTAGATTACGAATAACGTCCGATCCGGCTGGAATCGTAACCGGGTGCAGCCAGT
>JGI24111J20145_1000285_pt1 | contig 12366 bp, 9 predicted proteins | sample SubbioR11Jul_8B1_FD_20145 | JGI IMG/M metagenome (IMG submission 20145)
GAGCCGGTCGCTGGCCTCGCGCAGCTCGGCCCAGGTCCAGCGCACCCCGGCGGCGCGAAAGACGCAGGCCGGCTCGCCGCCGCGGCGGGCGGCGGTGTCGTCGAGGCACTGGCCTATCGTCAGGTCGACCAGCGCGGGCTGGTCGAGCCCGCGCACATGCGACAGGCCGGCCGCGGGGCGGCGCGGGTCGGGGGCGGTGCTTGCGGTCATGGCGTCCATGCGGTCTGGCTTACCCCGCGCAGCTTAGCGCTGAGGCGCGGGCTCCTCGGCGGGCGGGGCCTCGAAGAAGTCCATGCTCGGGCTTTCTTCGGCGGCCGGCTCGCCCTCGGCGCCCGGCATCGTCAGCTCGCCCTCAGGCTGCGGCACTTCTTCCTCGGTGGGCATGAACAGGTCGACGGCCTCGATGTCGAGCACTGGGCGTTCGCCCAGGCCCATCAGCACGATCTCCGGGTAGAACAACACGACCCCGAGCATGATCATTTGCAGCACGACGAAGGCCAGCGCGCCCTTGTAGATGTCGATGGTGCGAAACGCCGCGATCGTCTGGCCGGTGACCTTGTCGACGTAGTCGACCTTCGGCGCGACGCTGCGGAAGTAGAACAGCGAGAAGCCGAACGGCGGCGTCAGGAAGCTGGTCTGCAGGTTCATCGCGACCATGATGCCGAACCAGATCAGGTTGATCTCCATCAGCGTGAGCACCGGCAGCAGCAGCGGCAGCAGGATGAAGGCGATCTCGAAGAAGTCGATGAAGAAGCCGAGGACGAAGATCAGCGCGTTGACGAACAACAGGAAGCCGAGCTGGCCGCCGGGCAGTTGCGCAAACAGGGCCTTGACCCAGATCGGGCCGTCGACGGCCTGGAAGGTCAGCGCGAAGGTCGTCGCGCCGATCAGGATGAACAGCACGAAGATCGACAGCCGCGCCGACGCGTCCAGCGCCTGCTTCAGCAGCGAATAGCCCAGCCGCTTGCGCGCCATGGCCATGATCATCGCGCCGGCCGCGCCCATCGCGCCGCCTTCGGTCGGCGTCGCGATGCCCAGGAAGATCGTGCCCAGCACCAGGAAGATCAGCAGCAGCGGCGGGATCAGCACGAAGGTCACGCGCCGCGCCAGCTCGGACAGCAGGTTGAGCCGCAGCAGCTTGTCCGAGACGGCCAGCAGCCACGCGACAAAGATCGTGACCAGCAGCGAGATGACGATGGTCTCGTCGATCGGCGGCGGTGTCTGCGGGTCGCCGCCCAACGCAAGGTCGATCGCCGCGTAGTTCCGGAAGAACAGCACGAAGACGACCGCTGACAGCAGGCTCAGCACGGTCAGCGAGCGGTGGCCGCTGCTGCCGTCGGGTTCGTTGTAGATCCGTGCCTCGGGCGGCAGTGCCGGCACCCATTGCGGCCGCACGAAGGCCAGCACGATCATCGCCAGCACATAGATGCCGACCAGCGCGAAGGCCGGGATGAACGCCGCGCGGTACATGTCGCCCACGCTCTGGCCGAGCTGGTCGGCGATGACGATCAGCACGATCGACGGCGGGATGATCTGCGCGAGCGTGCCCGAAGCCATGATGACGCCGGAGGCCAGCGGGCGGTTGTAGCCGTAGCGCAGCATGATCGGCAGCGAGATCAGACCCATCGCGATCACGCTGGCGGCGACGACACCGGTGGTCGCGGCCAGCAGCGCACCGACGAAGACCACCGCGATCGCCAGACCCGAGCGCAGCGGGCCGAAGACCTGGCCGATGGTGTCGAGCAGGTCCTCGGCCATGCGGCTGCGCTCGAGGATCAGCCCCATGAAGGTGAAGAACGGGATGGCCAGCAGCACGTCGTTCATCATGATGCCGAACAGCCGCAGCGGCAGGGCATTGAAGAACTCGGGCGGCACGATGCCGACCTGCACCGCGATCAGGCCGAAGACGATGCCGGTGGTCATCAGCCCGAAGGCGACCGGGAAGCCGGTCAGCAGCACCGCCAGCAGGCTGGCGAACATCAAGGGGGCAAGGGCGCCTTCGGTCATGCTTGACTCCTGCCGGCAGCCTTCGCGGCCTGGGCTTGTAGTTCTTGTTCGCGCTTGAGTTCCTCGAGGATCTGCTGCTCGGCCGTGGGCTCGCGCTTGGCGTGCGGGTCAGGCCCTTGTCCGGTCAGGTAGGCCACGCGCTTGAACAGCTCGGACAGGCTCTGGACGGCGAGCAAGGCAAAGCCGATCGGCACCAGGATGTACAGCGGCCAGCGCAGCAGCCCACCGGGGTTGGGCGAGATCTCCCAGGTCTCGATCGCGCGCGCCACCGGCGGCCACGACGACCAGATGATGAACAGGCACAGCGGGATCAGGAAGACGACGATGCCGACCACGTCGATCCAGACCTGCACCTTGCGCGGCAGCTTCTGCGCCAGCACGTCGATGCGCACATGCTGGTCGTGCAGGAAGACGTAGCCCGCACCGAGCATGAAGATCGCGGCGAACAGGTACCACTGCAGTTCGAGCCAGGCGTTGGAAGCGATTCCAAGCGTGTAGCGGCTGATCGCGTTGAGCGTGCTGACGATGACCGCCAGCAACAGCAGCCAGAACAGGCCGCGGCCGACACGCTCGGTAAACCAGTCCACGCCGCGACTGAAGGCGAGCAGGGTGTTCATGTGGGGATGTCCTTGAAGTGGCAGCACCGGTGCCGCGCTGGCCGCAGCACGGCGTGCTGGCCGGGCCGGCCCGCGCGCGTGTCTGCGCCAGGCACGGCACCGTCAGCCGCGGGGTGCCAGGCGCCCCGCGGCCACGGGCCGGTCCGCGCCCTCAGCCAGGCCGACGCTGCTGAGCGCCGGCGGCCGGGCGCGGGCGCAGCGCTTCGGCCATGAAGTTGTCGTAGGCATTCTCGGCGAAGCGCATCCAGCCGACCTGCTCGCGCTGGAAGCCGGAGTAGCTGGCGTGCAGGCGCTTGAAGTCGGCGTTGGCGGCGCCCAACTCGGCGTACATGCGCTGGGCATGGTCGAAGAAGGCCTGCATGACCGGGCGCGAGTAGGCGCGCATCTGGGTGCCGCCGGCGATCAGGCGGCGCAAAGCGGCCGCATTGCGCTGGTCGTAGCGCGCCATCATCGTCGTGTTGGCCTCGTGCGCGGCCGCAGTGAAGGCCTCGCGATACTCGGCCGGCAGCGCTTCCCAGGCGCGGGTGTTGATCAGCCAGCCCAGCGCCGGGCCGCCCTCATGAAAGCCCGGGTGGTAGTAGAAGCGTGCGACGCGCTGGAAGCCCAGCCTCTCGTCGTCGTGCGGACCGATCCACTCGGCGGCGTCGATCGTGCCGCGCTCGAGCGCCGAATAGATCTCGCCGCCGGGGACCTGCTGCGGCACCGCGCCGGCAGCGTGCCAGAGGTTGCCGCCCAGGCCGGCGATGCGGAACTTCAGGCCCCTGACGTCCTCCATCGTGCGGATCTCACGACGGAACCAGCCGCCCATCTGCGTGCCGGTGTTGCCCGACAGGATGAACGTCATGCCGCGCGGGCGCAGCCAGGCGTTGAACAAGTCATTGCCACCGCCTTCAAACCACCAGGCGTTGTGCGAGCGGAAGTTCAGGCCGAACGGGATCGCCCCGCCGAAGGCCCAGGTCGGGTCCTGGCCGACGTACCAGCCCGAGAAGACGTGCGCGCAATCGATGGTCCCGGCAGCGACGGCGTCGGCGGCCTGCGGCATCGGCACGATCTCGCCGGGCGGCGCGACGGTGATCTGGAAGCGCCCGCCGGTGATGTCGCCGATGCGCTTGGCGGCGGCCTGGGTGGTGCCGAAGACCGTGTCGAGGGACGCCGGGAAGCCCGACATGCCGCGCCAGCGCACGGCAGGCGCTGCCGACTGGGCGATGGCCGGGGCGGCCACCAGCGCCGCACCGACGCCGGCGCCAACGCCGGCGCGCGATAGGAATGAACGACGTTCCATGTCTGTCTCCAGGGTGACTGATGAGGGTGACAGTCCGACCCGGACAGCAGCCGCTGTTTGCGCTGCGACCGATGCCGAACAGTCGGGCCTGCCCCGCGGGCAGTGCATTCGACACTTGGCACTATAGCCGCAGGGTGCGCGCCAACTGACTCACGTAAACACCGAATCGAGTCGGTTTCGATTCGGAAATCTGGAGTGGTGTCGGCCGGCCGTAGGCCGGGGCCGACGAGGGCCCCAGCCTACGCACCCCGTCCCGGCCCGCCTGGAGCGGGTCGGGCTTGCACTTCAACCCGGACGGCGCTGCTGGCCCCCGGCCGCGGCGCGCGGCCGCAGGGCTTCGGCCATGAAGTCGTCGAAGGCGTTCTCGGTGAAGCGCATCCAGCCCACTGCCTCGCGCTGGAACGCCGCGTAGTGGTCGTGGAGGCGTTTGAAGCCGGCGTTGGCGGCCCCCATCTCGGCGTAGATGCGCTGGGCATGGTTGAAGAAGGCCTGCATGACCGGGCGCGGGAAGGCGCGCAACTGGGTCCCGCCGGCGATCAGGCGGCGCAGCGCGGCTGCGTTGCGCGCGTCGTAGTCGGCCATCATCGACGCGTTGGCCTCGTGCGCCGCGGCGGTGAAGATGTGGCGGTACTCGGCCGGCAGCGCTTCCCAGGCGCGGATATTGATCAGCCAGCCCAGCGCCGCGCCACCTTCCCAGAAGCCCGGGTGATAGTAGAAGCGCGCGACGCGGTGGAAGCCGAGTTTCTCGTCGTCGTAGGGGCCGACCCACTCGGTTGCGTCGATCGTGCCGCGCTCGAGCGCGGCGTAGATGTCGCCGCCGGCGATCTGCTGCGGCACCGCACCGGCAGCGCGCCAGATGTTGCCGCCCAGCCCGGGGATGCGCATCTTCAGGCCCTGGACGTCAGCCATCGTGCGGATCTCGCGCCGGAACCAGCCGCCCATCTGAGCGCCGGTATTGCCCGACACGATGTGCAGCATGCCGCGCGGACGCAGCCAGGCGTTGAACAGCTCTTCGCCGCCGCCCTTGAGCCACCAGGCGTTGTGCTGGCGGAAGTTCAGGCCGAACGGGATGCAGGTGCCGAAGGCCCAGGCCGGGTCCTGGCCGACGTAGTAGAACGCCGCGGTGTGCGAGCACTCGACGGTGCCACCAGCGACCGCGTCGGCGGCCTGCGGCATCGGGACGATCTCGCCGGCCGGCGCGACCGAGATCTGGAAGCGTCCGCCGGTGGCATCGCTGATGCGCTTGGCCGCGTCCTCGGCTGCGCCAAAGATCGTGTCGAGGGCCTTCGGGAAGCCCGAGGAGCAGCGCCAGCGCACGGTCGGCTGCGCCTGGGTGATGGCGGGGGCGGCCACCAGCGCAGCACCGACACCGGCACCGACGGTGGCGCGCGATAGGAAGGAACGACGTTGCATGTATGTCTCCATGATCAAAGGACGATGATGACGAATACGCAAAGACCGACAGGAACTGCACGCGGCTGCGGCTGCGGCTGCAGCCGCGACCAGGCGCGGATCAGGAGCCCTCGTTCTCGGTGAATTCGACGGGCGCGACTATAGCGGCGCGAGCCGCTCGTCGTGATGCTCGCAAACACCGAATTGGATCGGTGTGGATTCCAATAATCTGAAGCGACTTGGAGCCTTGGGCATCGATCAGTTCGGGCGACGCTGCTGGCCGCCAGCGGCGGCCGGACGCGGGCGCAGCAAGTCGGCGATCAGGCTGTCGAACGAGTTCTCGGTGACTCGCATCCAGGCGACTGCCTCGCGCTGGAATCTGGTGTAGTGATCGTGGAAGCGCTTGAAGTCGGCGTTGGCAGCGCCCAGCTCGGCGTACATCTGCTGAGCGTGCTCCCAGAACGCCTGCATGACTGGCCGTGGGAACGCGCGCAATCGGGCACCACCGGCGATCAGGCGGCGCAACGCGCCGGAGTTGCGGGCGTCGTAGCGCGCGACCATCAAGCCATTGGCTTCGTGCGCCGCGGCGGTGAAGATGTGGCGGTATTCGGCAGGCAGTGCATCCCAGGCGCGGTTGTTGACCAGCCAGCCCAGCGCCGCGCCGCCCTCCCAGAAGCCAGGGTGGTAGTAGAAGCGTGCGACGCGGTGGAAGCCCAGCCTCTCGTCGTCATGCGGGCCGACGAACTCGGCGCCATCGATCGTGCCGCGCTCGAGCGCGGTGTAGATGTCGGCCGGAGGAATCGCCTGCGGCACGGCGCCGGCGGCGCGCCAGAGGGTGCCGCCATGGCCGGGGATGCGCACCCGCAGCCCGCTGACATCGGCCAGCGTACGGATCTCGCGGCGAAACCAGCCACCCATCTGCGCGCCGGTGTTGCCGGCGATGACGTACTGCATGCCGCGCGGGCGCAGCCAGTCGTTGAACATCTGCTCACCGCCGCCATCCTTCCACCAGGCGTTGATCTGGCGGGCGTTCATGCCGAACGGGATGGCCGTGCCGAAGGCCCAGGTCGGGTCCTGGCCGATGTAGAAGTAGGCCGCGGTATGCGCGCTCTCGACGGTGCCGGCCGCAACCGCATCGGCGGCCTGCGGCATCGGCACGATCTCGCCGGCCGGCGCGACGGTGATATGGAAGCGCCCGCCGGTGGCGTCGCTGACGCGCCTGGCGACGTCCTCGGCGCCGCCGAAGATGACGTCCAGGGTTCTGGGAAAGCCCGAGGTGCAGCGCCAGCGCACTGCCGGCTGGGCCCGGGTGACGGCCGGGGCGGCCAGCAAGGCCGTGCCGACGCCGGCGCTGGCGCCGGCGCGAGCCAGGAAGGAGCGGCGTTCCATGTCTGTCTACCTCCACGGTTGCTCGAGACGGGGACCGGCCGATGCATCGGGGTCGGACTGCGGCGCTGCACGGCCCGCGTTCACGCCGGCTCAGCTCGGGCGGCGCTCGCCGGCGGCCGCAGCAGGCCGCGGCGGACGCAGCAGGTCGACGATCATGTTGTTGTAGGCGTCTTCGTTGAAGCGCCACCAGCCCACCACCTCGCGATGGAAGCGCGTGTAGTGGTCGTGGAAGCGCCTGAAATCGGCGTTGGCAGCGCTGATCTCGGGGTAGATGCGCTGCGCGTGCTCCCAGAACGCCTGCAAGAGCGGGCGCGGGAAAGCGCGCAACTGCGTGCCGCCGGCGATCAGGCGGCGCAGCGCGATCGCGTTGAGCGAGTCCAGCCGCGCCACCATCATCATGTTGGCCTCGTGCGCCGCGGCGGTGAAGATGTGGCGGTATTCGGCGGGCAGCGCCTCCCAGGCACGGTTGTTGACCAGGAAGCCCAGTCCGCCATTGCCCGACCAGAAAGCCGGGTAGTAGTAGAAGCGTGCGACGCGGTTGAAGCCGAGCTTCTCCTCGTCATGCGGGGTGGTGAACTCGACCGCGTCGATCGTGCCGCGCTCGAGCGCCGGGTAGATGTCGGCCGCGGGGATCATCTGCGGCACGGCGCCAGCGGCATGCCAGATCTGACCGCCGATGCCGGCAATGCGAAACCTCAGGCCCCTGACGTCGGCCAGCGTGCGGATCTCGCGCCGGAACCAGCCGCCCATCTGCGTGGCGGTGTTGCCCGCCAGGATGTATTGCATGCCCTGCGGGCGCAGCCAGTCGTTGAACATCTGCTCGCCGCCACCCATCTTCCACCACGCGTTCATCTGGCGGGTATTCATGCCGAACGGGATCGCCGTGCCGAAGGCCCAGGTCGGATCGCGACCGGTGTACCAGGCGGCGTAGACATGCGCGGCTTCGATGGTGCCGCCGGCAACGGCTTCGACGGCCTGCGGCATCGGCACGATCTCGCCAGCGGGGGCGACGGTCATCACGAAGCGGCCGCCGGTGGCGTCGCTGATGCGCTGGGCCGCGCCGGCGGCGGTGTCGAAGATGGTGTCCAGGGCTCTGGGGACCCCCGTCGTGCAGCGCCAGCGCACGGCTGGCTGGGCCTGGGTGATCGCCGGTGCGGCCAGCAAGGCAGCACCGACGCCGGCGCCGGTGCCGGCGCGAGCCATGAAGGAGCGACGTTCCATGCTTGTATGCCTCCAAGGTAGGCCGAGACGACGTCGAGCACGTCGCGCGGTCCACCCCGGCCCGCCTGCGGTTGCGGGTCTGACCCTGGCAAAGCAGCCTCGGGAGAGGGCACGCTGGCGATCGACCGGCGGTTCGACCATGAGTTGCGGGAAGCGTTCGTCGCGCTAGGGTAAACACTGCATCGAGTCCGCGGGGATGCGTGAAGCTGACGCCCGCGGCCGACCGGCGACCGTGGTCGCCGGCGGGCCACCGTGTCGTACCCTCGGGTACACGCGCGCTTTGCGGACCGCGAACCCCCCGCCGAGGCTGCGGCGACGCAACCCGCATCATGCAGATACCGATGACCCCTGCGCAGATGTCCAACGCCGACACCCACGCCCACCTGATCACGACCCCGGTGCGCGCACTGATCAAGCGCCCACCGGTCACGCTGGCGCCCGAGACAACGATCGTCGAGGCGGCGCGCCTGATGCGCGAGCAGCGCATCTCGTCGGTGCTGCTGGTGCAGGACGGTGCGCTGTTCGGTCTGGTCACCGACCGCGACCTGCGCAACCGCGTCGTCGCCGCCGGCCTCGACGCCAGCCGCCCGGTGCTCGAGATCGCCACCCTGGCGCCGCTGACGATAGGCATCGATCGCCCGGCCTTCGATGCGCTGCTGCTGATGGCGCGCCACAACGTGCACCATGTGCCGGTGCTCGACGGCCGGCGCGTGGTCGGCATGATCACCAGCTCCGACATCACCGAGCAGCAGAGCAACTCGGCGGTGTACCTGGCCGGCGCGATCTACCGGCAGGACTCGCTCGACGGCTTGGTACAGGTCAGCGCGCGCATCAAGCGGCTGCAGCAGAGCCTGGCCGCGGCCCAGGCCAGCGCGTACAGCACCGGACACATCGTCAGCGCGATCACCGACGCGCTGACGGCGCGCCTGCTGCAACTGGCCGAGGCCGAACTCGGCCCGCCGCCGCTGGACTATGCGTGGGTCGCGGCCGGTTCGCAGGGGCGCAACGAGCAGACCGCCAAGTCGGACCAGGACAACTGCATGGTGCTGGCCGATGCCTACGACGAGGCGGTGCACGGCGCGTACTTTCGCCAGATGTCGCGCCAGGTCTGCGACGGCCTGCACGCCTGCGGCTATGTCCACTGCCCGGGCGGGATCATGGCCATGACCGACCCGTGGCGCCAGCCGCAGCAGCAATGGCGGCAGTATTTCCGGCGCTGGATCGACCTGCCCGAGCCCGAGGCGCTGATGCTGACCGGGGTCTTCTTCGATCAGCGTCATGTCTATGGCAAGGCCGAGCTGATCGACGAGCTGCGCGCCGAGGTCGTCGAGCGCACCCGGGGCAACAAGGCCTTCCTCGTGCACCTGGCGGGCAACGCCCTGCAGCGCCAGCCGCCGCTGAACTGGCTGGGCCAGCTCGCGCCGATCAAGAGCGGCGAGCACGAGGGCACCATCGACCTGAAGATGCAGGGCATCGTGCCGATCGTCGACATGGCGCGCTTCTACGCGCTGGCCGCGGGCTCGGCGGCGGTCAACACGCGCGAGCGGCTGGAGATCGCCGCCGACAGCGGGGCCGTCACCGCGCAGCAGGCGCGCGACCTGGTCGACGCGCTCGAGTACCTCGGCGCGCTGCGCTTGCAGCACCAGGCGCGGCGGATGTCCGACGGCCACGCCGCCGACAACTACCTGCGGCCCGACGAGCTGTCCAACTTCGAGCGCGGCCACCTCAGGCACGCCCTGCAGTTGGTCGGCAAGCTGCAGGGCTCGCTGGCGCGGCTGTATCCGGTCAACCTGCTTTGACGCCCGCGTCCTCGGGCGGGCGCGCACCGTCGAACCAAGAAAAAACCCGCCTTGCGGCGGGTTTTCAGCTTGCGCGCAGGACCGCGGTGCTCAGTTGCGGTGCGCCAGGCCCATGAACTCGCGGGCGTTGCCGGTGGTCTTGGTCAGCAGGCTGACCACGATGATCGTGATCAGCGCTGCCGGCACACCGTAGAGCGCCGGGTTGCCCAGCACGCGGATGCCGGCGATCTCGGGCACTGCCGAGAAGCGGGCGAAGGTGAAGACCAGCGACACGACCAGACCGACGACGAGGCCGGCGATCACGCCTTCCTTGGTCAGGCCCTTCCACCAGACCGACAGGATCAGCACCGGCGCGAAGGTGCTCGCAGCGATGCCGAAGCACATCGCGACCAGGATCGCGACGTTCTGGTCCTTCAGCCAGATCGAGGCCAGCAGCGCGATCACGGTCAGCACGACGGCACCGATCTTGGCGAACACCAGGCGCTCGCGGTCGGTGCTGTTGGGGCGCAGCACACCGGCGTAGACGTCGTGCGACAGGCTGGTCGTCATCGAGATCAGCAGGCCCACCGCCGTGCTGAGCATCGCCGCCATCGCGCCGGCAGCGACGATGCCGAGGATCACCTCACCGCCCATCTCCATGCCGAGCAGCGGGATCGCCATGTTGGTCGCGCGGCCGCGCTGGCCGGCTTGCAGCATCTCGATCAGTTGCGGGTACAGGATCATCATCGTCGCGAAGCCCACGAACAGCACCGCGATGTAGAACACCGCCAGCCCGATGATCGTGATCTCGGCACCCTTCTTGGCGTCCTTGGCGTCCTTGACCGTGTAGAAGCGGATCAGGATGTGCGGCAGGCCGGCCACACCGAGCAGCAGGCCCAGCACCAGGCTGACCTGGCTCCAGACGTCGGGCACCGCGATGCCGGGCGTCAGCGCGTTGGGCAGGTTGGCGAAGCCGGCGCGGATGGCCTCGGCCAGCACGAACGGCCCGTACGCACCCTCGGGGGTCGGCGGCACCGTGACCTGCGCCATGACCTTGACGGCTTCGGTCGGCGGCACGGTGGTCATGGCCTGCGAGACGATCGCAAACGGGTTGCCACCGAAGTACATGACGGTGGCCATGACGAACAGCAGCAGCATCGCCACCAGCAGGATCACGCCCTGCACCGCCTGGTTGTAGGTGGTGCCCATCATGCCGCCGAGGACGACCATCAGGCCCATCACGATCGCCGAGACGACGACCGTGACCATGTAGTCCCAGCCCAGCAGCAACTGGAACAGGTGGCCGGCGCCGACGATCTGCGGCACCAGGTACAGCGTGCCGATGACGACGGTGGTGAACATCGCCAGGAACTTCAGGCTGCGCCCGCCGAAGCGGCCGACCAGCACGTCGGCGACCGTGAACTTGCCCGAGCTCTTGAGCGGCCCGGCCAGCGCGACGAGGACGAAGATCCAGGCGCCGAAGAAGCCGATGGCGACCCACCAACTGTCGACCCCGGCCAGCGCGATCGCGCCGGCCACGCCGAGGAAGCTCGCCGCGCTGCAATAGTCGCCGAACATCGCCCAGCCGTTGAGGCGTGGGGAAATCTTGCCGCCAGCGACGTAGAAATCGGTGGTCGTGCTGGTGAACTTCTTGCCCCACCAACTGATGTAGACCACCCCAAGCAGGCTGACGACCAGGATCCAGAAGGCGATCGGGTTTTCGAGATTCATGGTGTCAATCCTTGCGGTCGAGGTTCAGGCACATGCGCGTGACGACCAGGCCGACCACGAAGACCAGCACCCCGGTGTAGAGCGCCAGCGGCATGCCGAGGATTTCGATGCTGGCGATATGCTTGAACTCGCGCGTGGCAATGACCGCCGCCGTGAAGTACATCGTGCAGAAGATCAGCAGCAGCTTGATGGCCGCACCCAGCTTGCGCCTGAAGCTGGCCTCGTCGAACTCGACGCTGGATGGCGTCGAGCCTTTCGGACTTTGGTTTTGCATTGGGGACATCCTTTCAGATTCAGCCCGGGACCGGTGAGTCGTTGACGAACCGGGGCAGCTTGCACCACCCCACCCCAGCATGGCGTCTGGCCATCCGCGATGCTCGGCGGCGCACTGTCGAATCCATTACTTACGGCCAGCTTAAGCGGCAGGCCTGCTGCGGCTCAACCTCGGGAATGTACCGATACGGTCGAGCCGAGGAGGCGCGCAGCGGCCGATGCTGAACCCGCGTCGGGCCTGGGCGCGAAAGAATCGATGCCTCTCGGATTCGTTTTTTTGGAACAATGCCGGCATGGACGCCCGCACGCTGAACTACAAGCACCTGCACTACTTCTGGATGGTCTGCCGCTGCGGCGGCGTGGCCAAGGCCGGCGAGCGGCTGCACGTGACGCCGCAGTCGATCAGCGGCCAGATCCGCATGCTCGAGGCGGTGGTCGGCGAAGCGCTGTGGCGGCGCGCCGGGCGCCGGCTCGAGCTGACCGAGATCGGCCACCTCGTGCTCGAGCACGCCGAGCGCATGTTCAACGTCGGCGAAGAACTCAAGGATGCGCTGCATGACCGCCGCGGCGCCGGGCGGGCAACGCTGCGCGTCGGGGTCACCGGCTCGGTGGTCAAGGCCCTGGCCTACCGCATGCTCGCGCCGGCGCTGGCCCTGCCCGATGCGCCGCGGCTCGA
>JGI24111J20145_1000287_pt1 | contig 12304 bp, 10 predicted proteins | sample SubbioR11Jul_8B1_FD_20145 | JGI IMG/M metagenome (IMG submission 20145)
CCTCTCCCGCCCGTCCCATAGTCTTGCTTAGACGTGGGGAGAGGAGCGCGCTTTGCGACGAGATAGCGCCGGGGCTCGACACGCTCGGGGTTATGCTCCCCTACACGCCGCTCCAGTACGGTCTTTTCGATGACGACCTGAGTGTTCTTGTCATGACCAGCGCCAATATAAGCGGCGACCCGCTGATTCTTACCGAGGACGAAGCGTACGCCGAACTTGGTGAGATTGCCGATTACTTTGTAACGCACGGGCGCGCAATCGTAAACCGCGCGGATGATTCGGTCGTCATGTTTTTCAGGGGCAGTTTCAGCGCCGACCCCAATGGCGATTTCCATGCCGGGGAGTACTTTATCCGGCGCGCCCGGGGCTATGTACCCCGCGCCGTACCCCTGCCCCGCGCCGTCCGACCCGTTCTCGCTGTCGGCGGCGACCTGAAGAGCGTCTTTGTCTACGCGCGCAGGGAAAAGGCGATACCGAGCCAGTACTTTGGCGATATCGACAACCTTAAGAACTTCGGGGCCTACGAGCGGGGCTTGCGGTTCTTCGGCGAGTTTCTAGATATCGTGCCCGAAAAAATCGTCTGCGACCTCCATCCGGCGTACGTGAGCGCGGCGCACGCGGAGCGCTTAGCGTTAGAACTGGCCGTTCCCTTAGTCAAAGTCCAGCATCACAAAGCGCATTTCGCGTCGGTCATGGCCGACAACGGCCTCGATGAAAAGGTTCTCGGCGTCGTCTGCGACGGCACCGGTTACGGCGATGACGGTTCGGTCTGGGGTTGCGAAGTCTTCTTCGGAGATTACGAGGATATCGAGCGGGTCGGTTCCCTGGCGCCGTTCCGGCAGCCGCGCGGTGACGAGGTCGCGAAAAATCCGCTCCAGATGGCGGCGATTCTGCTCTATTCTCTATGGGGAGACGAGGATAGGGTCCGCACCGTGCTGCCCGAGAGCGAGGCCGTCTTGCCGTTTGTAAAGGCGCAGGCGGGCAGCGCAAACTTGAGTATCATGTCATCCAGTTGCGGACGTCTCTTCGACGCCGCCGCGGCGCTCTGCGGTTTCTCGGGAAGGGTCACCTACGAGGGTGAAGCCCCGATGCGCATGGAGGCGCTCGCGCGCAGCGCGCCGGTGTGCCGTCCGTATGCCTTTTCGATAGACGACGGTGAGCTTCTCAGGCTCTCATGGAGTTTTATGGGGGATATGGCCGAGGATAAGCTGCGGGGTGCGTCGCCGGCCCAACTCGCCGCCCGGTTTCATACGACCTTCGTGGAAGCGCTGGCGGCGATGATCGCTACTCTTTTGCGGCGCTATCACGCGGAAAAGGTCGTCTTTTCGGGCGGGACTTTTCAAAATCGCCTCGTTATGGATATACTTGCCGGGAGGCTGGCGGAGCGGGGCGTGGAGGCATATTTCCATCGCCGGCTGCCCGCCAATGACGGTTGCTTGGCGCTCGGGCAGGTCATGTTGGCAAGCGCGGAGTAATCATAAAATACTCACCGCTGACGCTCGAATAGGAGGGCAAAAGATGTGTCTGGCCGTACCGGCTAAAATCGTCGCTATCGACAAGGATTCGTTCTCGGCGGAGATAGATGTGATGGGAAACATCCGCACCATCAGCGTAATGCTGACGCCCGACGCGGATTTGGGAAGCTGGGTGCTGGTCCATGCGGGTCAAGCAATCAATGTAGTCTCCGACGAGGAGGCGCAAGCCTCGATTGAGATATGGGAGGAAATCCTTCGTGGACAGGGATGATGACAAAAAATATGTCCACAAGAAATATTTCCGTTTGATGGTCGAGAGGCTGCGTGAGATATCGAAGCGCCCCATCAAGTTGATGGAGGTCTGCGGTACGCATACGATGGCGATTGGAAAATCCGGCATCCGCACGGTTCTGCCGGCGGAAATCGAGTTTGTGTCGGGTCCGGGCTGTCCGGTATGCGTGACCGCCGATTCTGATATCGACGCGTTTATGGAGCTGGCGGGGGAGCGCCGCGTGACCCTGGTGACATATGGAGATATGATGCGGGTGCCGGGAAGCGCGGGCAGCCTGGCCGAGCTTAAAGCGGAGGGCGCCGACATTCGGGTCGCGTATTCGTCGCTTGAAGCGCTCGCGTTCGCCCGCGGCGAACCCCAAAAAGAGATAGTCTTTCTGGGCGTAGGTTTCGAGACGACGGCGCCGGCCACCGCGCATGCGGTCAAAAGCGCCGTAGCCGAAGGGCTACCTAATTTCAGCGTCTACAACCTCCATAAGACCGTTCCCCTGGCCATCCGGGCGCTCCTCGCCGGCGATGGGGTCCAAATAGATGGGCTGATTCTCCCTGGGCACGTCAGTGTAATCATCGGGGAGACACCGTATGCGTTTATCGCCGCTGAGTTCGGGGTGTCGGGGGCGATAGCCGGGTTCGAGCCGCCCGAGATAATGGCGGCCATTGTGCGCCTGGCCGGTGACATAAACGCGGGGAAGCCGCGGATATCGAATATATATACCAAGGCGGTCGAGCCGGAGGGCAATCTGGTGGCGCAGGGGATGCTGGATGAAGTTTTTGCGCCGGGCGACGCCGAGTGGCGCGGCCTGGGGGTAATCCCCGGCAGCGGCCTCGAGTTTCGCGAGGGCTTTGCGAGTTTCGACGCGGCGAAAAGATTTTCCATCGAGCGGCGCGAAGTTCGCTTGGACCGGGGATGCAGTTGCGGCGAAATCCTCAAAGGGATGATAAAACCGTCCGACTGTCCCCTCTTCGGTTCGCGCTGCACGCCCGAGCGCCCGGTCGGGCCGTGCATGGTCTCGTCCGAGGGGACCTGCGCGGCGTATTATTTATACAATGACATGGCGAATGTAGACCAGCCGACGCAAATGTAGCTCAGCCCTTAAGGGCTGACATAGAAGCAGACTATCAGGGCTAAAGCCCTGAGCTACGAGAGGACATGTTTTGCTGTGTTAAGGAATGAGGAAGACTTTGACTGAGACGATTCGCCTCGCTCACGGCAGCGGCGGCGAGATGACATCGCGCCTTATCAAGGATATATTTTACGCGGCTTTCGGCGGAGACGCGCGCGACGCGAACGATTCCGCGGTGCTTGAGCTGCCACGGGGCAGGACCGCGTTTACGACCGACAGCTATGTTATAAGCCCGCTGTTTTTTCCGGGCGGCGATATCGGCAAGCTGGCTTTTTGCGGCACGGTCAACGACTTGGCATCGGTGGGTGCCCGCCCCATCGCACTGGCGGCTTCCTTTATAATCGAAGAAGGCACGACGTTTGAGGATTTGCGCCGCATTGCCGGGAGCATGGGCGAGGTCTCGCGAGAGACGGGGGTCCCGGTCGTCACCGGTGACACCAAGGTCGTCGATAAGGGAAGCGGCGACAAGGTCTTTATCACGACATCCGGTGTCGGCAGTATCCCGGACGGGGTCGATTACCACCCGCGCAATATACGGCCCGGCGACGCGATAATCGTCACCGGCTCTATCGGCGACCACGGCTACTCTATTACGGCGTTGCGCGAGGGCATAGATATAAAGAGCGCGGTAACGAGCGACTGCGCGCCTCTCCACGGCCTTATCGAGGCGCTGTGGCCGTTCGGCGCTCACATTCGCGCGGCGCGTGACGCCACCAGGGGCGGAGTCGGCATGGTACTCAACGAGTGGGCTATGCAGAGCGGACGCGGTATACTGGTTCACGAAGAGAGATTGCCCGTCAAGGACGAGGTCGCGGGCGGCACCGCGCTCTTAGGGTTGGAGCCGATTTATCTTGCGAACGAGGGGAAGATGCTGGTAGCGGTCTCTCAGGAAAAAGCAGCTGAAGTTCTTGACCGCATACGCTCGCATCCGGCGGGTGCCGACGCCGCGCTTATCGGCGGCACCAACGGCGACAAACCGCGAGTAGTTCTTGAGACCGCATGGGGGACGCAGCGTCTCGTGCCGGTGCCGCGCGGCGAGATTTTGCCGCGTATTTGCTAGGGACGTTGTTACGGTTGTTACGGTTACTGCTCTGCCTCACGCGCGGGGCGAGGAATAATTACGGGGACGTTGTTTCCTATGCGTCCTAAGTTATTCGCGTCGCCTTGCGCGCGGGGCGTGGAGGCTAAAAAGTAAAGACCTGACCCCCTTGTTCACTTTTTCTTAATGTGGGTGACGGTTTGCTTTATAATTGTCCATCTCTACATGGCGATGGCCGAGGAGTTCGACAAGGTCAAGATGATGTTCTTCGGCGTCGGCAAAGCGAAACCGCAGCTGAAGGAATTGGATGTGTCGATGCCCGCGGCGGCGAAGGCGGAGAAGTAGGTAGGAGAAGACAGAATTCAGAATTCAGAATAGGTGAGGGCAGTCGTAGCTCAGGGCTTTAGCCCTGACGTTAGGAGGGGGTGAGGCGGTATTCCAGCTCTTGACTGCTGATTCTGAAGTCTAGATTGGTAGATTTGGCTGATATTATGAAAGAAAAGATTTTAGTTTTAGGGGTGGGGAATTTAATACTCAGTGACGAGGGGGCCTGTGTGCACCTGGCGCGCCGGCTTCAAGCAAGAGGCTTGCCCGCTTGCGTCGAGGTGCAGGACGGCGGCACGCAAGGGCTCGAACTCTTGGGATATATGGACGACGTCGCCAAACTCATCATCGTCGACTGCGTTAAAGCGGGTGAAGAGCCCGGCAGCATCTACCGCTTCGAGCCCGACGCCATCGACGTCATCCCCAAAAAATACAAGATATCCTTCCACGACCTCGGCATCTACGACTTCATCCGCATTGCCCAAGCTATGGAGGTCCTCCCGCCAACGGTTATCTTCGGCATCGAACCCGAGACCTTCGCCTGGGGCGAGTCGCTGTCGGCATCAGTTGAGGCGAAGATGGATAAGCTTGAGGAGTTTGTGTTGGGGGAGATTGAGGTGGGCGTGAGGGCGGTTGGGGCTGGGGGAGTTGTAGGTTAGGAACATTGGCCAATATTCAGATATTGTTTTAAACTTGACGTATGGTTGTAGGAAATATTAATATTATCGTAACTACGCAGCCCGTTAACAGAGGGCGATAGAACTCCGGGACGAAAGGATTACCTTCCAGGGCGGGTTTTATAGTATCAAGTATGGGAATAGAATTCTTCCTGGCCGTAGAGACATAGTCCCTGATACGGCAGGATATTTTAGCGCCCTGGTCGCGGTGGAAAATACGGACCTTTTGGGCGGGGTTATTTACTTTTCAAAACTTAGTTGGTATGCTTGCGCTGGTGATGCCTTGTGGATAAACAAATTATAAATCTGGATGGAAGACCTACTGAGATAACGCTGCAATCAATTCCTCTTGAAAGAATCGTCTTAGATATTAACAATCCGAGAATCCAGTACCATCTAGACACAAGAATTAAGAATAAAGTAACTGTTGATCAAGTTAAATTTGCACTCGTTGAAAGCAATGAGCAGTACGAGAAACTAAGAGATCATATCGAATGCAATGGTGGTATCTACAATCCAATATGGGTTGTAGAAGCTGGAGAATATTATCTAGTTATAGAGGGGAATACTCGCTCGTTAGTCTATGAGGAGTTATCCGAAAAGTATGTTAACGACCCCAAATGGCAACATATAAAAGCTTATGTTCTGCCCGAGAAGATTGATAAATTCAAGATTAATTTCATAAGACTTGAATCACATCTTTTTGGGCCAACACCTTGGGATGCTTACGATAAAGCGCGGGAACTATATCGCCTTCATTCTGAAGAAGACTATACAATAAAAAGGCTTGAGCAATTAACCAAGCTTACGCAATCGGATGTTAAGAACCATATCCAAGCATATATGGATATGGAGGAACAATATTTACCATATCACAATAAACCCACTGAACGCCTTAAGTTTAGTTACTTTGTAGAGTTTCGAAAAAACAAAGGTCTACGCAAGCTTATGAAGGAAGGTAAAGTAACATTGCCGGAGTTTTGTGATTGGGTTGGACAAGGTAAATTTAACCGAGGTGAAAATGTTCGTAAGCTCGCATTAGTTCTAAATGATGATGAGTCTCACCAAGCTTTAATAGACGATGATTTTCAGGCGGCATTAGATCAACTTGAGCAAAAGAATCCGGCAGCAAAGTCGAAACTATTCGAAAAGATAGACGACGTTATTAATGGCATTTCGAGCATGCCTTTTGAAGAGGTTTTCGATATTAAAAGAGGATTTCAGCCAGCTAAGACTGAGATGCTAAAGAAACTTGATAGTGTTGTTGCGGATTTCCTTAAGCAGATCGGATGTAAAGACTAGATGGCATCCCAAAAGCATCAATTTATAGTGGGGCTTGTTATCAAAAAGATAAGGCAAGCTGGTTATGAAATAACTGCTGTTGATGGAAAATACCCTGGCCTATTAGGTGACAAGCTCCCAACACCTCCAACAGTCTTAAGGCATAGACCGGATGTTGTTGGAATCAATGAAGCAGGACAAGTCTGTATTGGTGAAGCTAAGACTGAGGAAGATGCTTTTAGCAAACGAACCATAGAACAAATAGATGATTTTTCGATGTTGGAGTTAAATGGGTTCCTTTGTGAACTGACCATTGGAGTGCCTGCAGATATCAAAACAGCGTTTGTGTCATTATTAAGAAGCTATGGTTTTATAAGCCGCAAAAATATCAATGTGTTCTATGTGCCGAGTGAGATTATAAGTGATAAGACAACAAAATTTTGAGCCAAAAACTAAAGCTCTTGAGCATCAAATAGAGGCTATCGACTATATAGCTAAGACACCAACAGTTGCCTTATTTGATGAGCAAGGCCTTGGAAAATCTAAAATTATCATTGATGCGATGGCTCAGTCTATGAAAGCTGGAGATATTGAAGGCGTTCTAGTTATCGCACCAATGTCTTTGCTTTACATATGGGAGGCTGAAGTTGCCAAGCATTCATTCTTGCTGCCAGTTGTTTTAAAAGGCAGTAAGCGCGAGAAAAAATATCGCTTCTTAACCGGTGCTAATTTTTATATTACTAACTACGAAGCGGTTGTTGCTGAGTATGAGCGCTTTAGAAGATTCTGTAAAAGCCGAAAAGTAGCTATTGTATTGGACGAATCAGCAAGGATAAAAGACCCCTCAACAAAGACTGCTCAGGCACTTTTTGATCTCGCTAATTTCTCGGTTAAGCGAGTTATTGCAACCGGTACACCTGTCGCAAACAAGCCTCAAGACCTATGGGCGCAGTATTTCTTTTTAGATAATGGTCAACTGCTCGGCGATAATTTCAATGATTTTAAATCAAAGACGAATGAAAAACTTACAGGTTATGTTGAAGAGTTAGAACAAATTAAGGGATTAATAAAAGCCAATTCCATAAGGCGGCGAAAGGATGATGTGCTTGAGCTGCCAGAGCGAATATTCAGGAATATATATGTAGACTTAGAAGATGAACAAAAAAATATTTATGAAACCTGTAGTCGGGAACTCTTAGTTGAGATGAGCAATTTAGATGGACGAGTAATCATTGACCAAATAGATAATATCCTAAAGAAATTACTACGGCTAACTCAAATCGCCAGCAATCCATGGTTACTTGATAAAAACTACGAAGAAACCCCTGCAAAATTCAAGCAACTTGATAGGTTAATTGTAGAAACTCTATCAAATCATGAGAAATTGATCGTTTGGTCGTGTTTTGTTGATAATATAAAAGTATTGTCAAGCCGTTATAAATCATACAAACCTCTTATTATCTATGGGCAGGTTTCAGTAGAAGACCGCGCACTTATTGTGTCGAAGTTTCAGGAAAGTGAGAAGAACAGAATTCTTATAGCGAACCCAGCGGCGGCAAGGGAGGGCTTTACTTTAACGAGAGCCAATACCGCAATTTACCTAGATAGAAATTTTAGTTTAGTTGATTATCTACAGTCACAGGATCGGATTTATAGAATTGGGCAAACGAAACCTTGTACTGTTTATAAGCTTCTTGCACGGAATACATTAGATGAGTATATCGACCTAGTGATTGATCTTAAATCCAGGATTGCAGGTTTTCTGCAGTCGGACAAAGAAGGGTTAGGGCACGACACACTTGACCTGCTACTCAACAAGAAAGAATTGCTAAGAGCGCTTGGAGGATAATCATGGTTCGGCAGAATATGATGGTGCAAGGACGAAAAATCAGTTATGAAATTAAAGATATGGATATCTATGATCTTGAGTATTACATAGAAAACCCACGCATTAACTATATCGTCAGCAAAAAACCTACGAGTGAACGGTCACAAGAGTTCATAGAATCTCAGCTCCTAAGCTATGATGCTACGAAGGATTTAATTGTTGACCTTAGACGCAATCATGGTTTACTTGACGAAGTCTACGTTGTAGGCAACAAAGTAGTTGAAGGCAATACCCGACTCGCGGCCTTCAGGAAAATACATAAACAAACCCAAGACGAGAAATGGCGTTATATTAAAGCCAGGATTTTGCAGGATGATATAACAGACAAAGAATTATTTTTCATACTCGGCACCTTTCATATCAAAGGTAAAAAAGAGTGGGACGCGTATGAAAAGGCAGCATATATCCATAGGGCAATAAAAGAGCTTGGCATGAGCCATGAAGAAGTTGGGCAGCAGCTAGGCCACAATAAGCAAACCATTGATGCTATGCTAAAAGCTCATGAGGCGATGACGCAAAAGTATTTACCAAGAAACTCTCAAGGTGAGGAAGTCGAGTTAGCTGGTCAGCAGCGCGATAAGCTAAAGAAATACAGCTATTTTGAAGCTTTCTATAGGGACAAAGACCTTGTTAAAAGAACCACGGAAGCCCCCGGCTTTGAAGACGAATTCGTTGAGATTGTAACAGAGGGAAGGCTACCTAATGCCCAGGCTGTTAGGGACTTAGCTAAAATCCTTAAGAATAAGAAAGCATGTAGAGTTTTTCTAAACGAAGAACCAGAAGATGCTTTCGAAGCAGCTAAAAACGCTCTTTATATAGATAAACCAGAGCAGGTTGATGCTTTTTATATTCAAGTAAGAAAATTTAAAGATTTAATCAACAGTTCAAGTTTTCAGGAAATAAAAGATGAATTGTCTGGTGACGATAGGTCTTGTAAGAGCAGAAAACACCAATTGATGGATTGCTATAAGACGCTAAAGAGATTTTGCAAAGAAGTGGGTTTAGATGTTAAATGAGCAAAACTAAAAAATCGATAAAAATACTGCTAGTGGAGCCTGATTATAGGAATAAATACCCTCCACTGGGATTGATGAAAATAGCAGCCTTCCATAAACAAAAAGGTCATGATGTTCGGTTTGTGAAAGGGTGCGATTCCGAGATACGAAACCTGGGTTGGGACGAAATCTATATAACAACCCTTTTTAGTTTTTACTGGAATAAAACAATCGAGACTATTAAGTATTACTTAAGGACGCCCGGAAATCCAAAAATATATATAGGTGGGATCATGGCTTCCTTAATGCAGGATGATATCGAAGAAGCTACCGGAATACGTCCAGTTTTTGGCTTGCTAAATGAGAAAGGCAAGCTAGGTATAGATGATGAGGAGATAATAGATCGTCTAGTGCCGGATTACCATATCCTCGAAGACATTTCTTATATCTATCCTGCCCATGATGCTTATTTTGCACATACAACTAGAGGTTGTATTCGAAAATGTGAGTTTTGTGCCGTAAGCATCATTGAGCCAAAATATGTAGATTATATACCGTTAAAATCTCAGATCGAACTAATTGATAAAAAGTTTGGTCAAAAAAAAGATCTTCTATTGATGGATAACAATGTTCTTGCATCCAAGCAATTTGACCGCATCGTTGATGAAATTAAAGATGCTGGATTTGTTAAGGGGGCAAAGCTTGGGAAGCGTCTAAGATATGTTGACTTTAATCAGGGGATAGATCCGCGAATACTAACTAAGGAAAAGATCGAACGACTTGCAGAGCTTCCAATTAAGCCGCTAAGGATAGCTTTTGACGACATAGAACTGAAGGAGATCTATGCAGAAAAAATTAGATGGGCCGCAGAATATGGCTTAGTCTATCTATCGAACTATGTCTTGTATAATTTTGAAGATACGCCTGAAGATTTCTATGAGCGACTTAGGATCAACATAGAGCTGAATGAAGAGTTAGGGACACAGATATTTTCTTTTCCGATGAAGTATGTGCCATTTACTAGCAAGAACAGGAAATACATTGGTTCCAATTGGAACTATCGCTATCTTAGGAGCGTTAATTGTATCTTGAACGCTACTCACGGTGTCGTTGGTATTAAGAAACCATTTTTTAATCGTGCCTTTGGTGAAAATGTGGAGCAGTTTAAAAGACTTTTGGCTATGCCAGAGAAATATATTATCTACCGTGACCAGCATGAAGCTACCGAGGCCAAAGCCTGGGTGGTGCAATATGATGGGTTGCTTGCCGATCAAAAGATAGTGCTGCATGGAATTATCGATAAACAGAAATTCGTTGATGATATAACTGGTAATGAACGGCTCGACGAAGTTCTTCAACACTATAGACGTGATACTGAATCATTACAACAAGTTGTGCTGCAAGTTTGATATAGTGAGGCCATACAGTCAATACTAATCCAATAATCGCAAGAGCTTAAGCCTATATAACAGTAGTACCTCATCAGACTATGTCGCCCCTCGCGCAGGGACTGGATTTCCCTAAATGCTGTGAGATAGCTAAAACACAGTGATCTGGAGCAGGGCACATAGCAAGTGCAGGAATCGCAGTGTGGCTAGCGTTCTCAGCTCCCTGCAGAATTACAAATATAGCGTTGGTACTAATCAAAAAAGACGTCAAGAGACGTTAGCTAGCTTGCTCATCGCGTTTAGCAAAATGCCAGGGGTCTGCAGGAATGAGCAGGTCATATGTTATTAAGCTATTCAATGGTTTTTGCATAAGAATTGTCTGTTAAACAGACAGGTTCTGTAGACAAACGAACATACGTTCTATATACTTATACCAACACTCAGACGTTCTGGAAGGAGCACGCTTGCCATACCGTCCAAGAAAGGACTTTAGGGACCCGATTCATGGGTTTGTTCGTCTATCCGAAAACGAGGTGAAACTAGTCGATTCGTCGGTTTTTCAACGTTTGCGCCGGATTCACCAGACCGGTATGACGCATCTTGTTTATCATGGGGCGGAGCATAACCGCTTTGGTCACACCATAGGGGCGGTTGAATTTGCTAGCCAGGCTTTTAACAGTATCAATGATCGCAATGAAGGCATTTTCGGTACGAGCAAGGACGAGATAGAGCGTAACTACTGCTTGCTGCGGTTAGCGGCGCTATTGCACGATATTGGTCATGCGCCGTTCTCCCGTGCGGCTGAAACACTATTTCCATATAAAGATGAAGAGAAGGGCGAGCGCTATACTCATGAGGATTATACGGGCGCTATCCTTAAAAATAGCGAGATCACGCCAATCCTTGAAGATGCTTTTTGTAAAGATTTAGGTATTACGATTGATAAAATCGCTTTGCTTGTTGATGGCAAGTTCGTTGAACCGAAAGTGCTCCCGCAGCTTATGAGCAGCGATCTCGATATCGACCGCATGGATTATCTTCTAAGAGACTCGTTGTATACGGGTGTGCTTTATGGTCATTACGATTATCAGAGATTGATCAGGACATTAACGGTAAACCCCGAGACACGTGACTTAGCAGTTGAATTTGGCGGGCTACATTCGGCCACTGCGCTGATACTTGCCAGGTATTTTATCTTTATTCAAGTGTATTTTCATAAAACGAGAAGGATTTACGATCTGTTGCTGGAAAAATTTTTACGCTCGGTTCTTCCCGGCGGCGTTTTCCCGCCGCCGGATAAAATCGATGAATTTCTCGCATTAGATGATGTAAGGGTGAATCAGCTCATCTTTGAGCATAAAGGCACCAATGAATGGGCGCGGCGGTTGTTCTATCGCGATCACTGCCATGTCGCAGTTGAGCTGGCCGTTCATCCGACAACCGCAGATCAATATCTGTTCGCGGCGATTACAACGCGGTTTCCATTTGCAGAGGAGCAAGCTATAATCGATAAGGCGTCGTCGGTGCCGTATAGGCTACGTCCACCGAAGCTCAAGGATATGGAAGTGCCGGTTATGCTCATTGACGAAACGGGTAGAGACAAGCCAAGACCTCTTGCGGATGGAGCAAAAGTATTGGAATCGTTAGATGAACCGCTTAAGATTTTACGAATTTATGGTGCCACAGAAGCAGACGTAGAAGAAGTCAGAGCATTTTACCTTGAAGAACCAGGTAATCGCTCTAACAAAAAAGGAAAAGAAAAAATTTCCCGAAGAAGCCATCAGTCAAGCATATGATGAGCTGGTAAAAGCTGGTCTTATTT
>JGI24111J20145_1000289_pt1 | contig 12190 bp, 11 predicted proteins | sample SubbioR11Jul_8B1_FD_20145 | JGI IMG/M metagenome (IMG submission 20145)
AAGGGCGATATTTATTATGAGTAAGAGGGGGGCGCTGGCGTGCCCATATTCTTTTTTTTGGGGTTGTGTGCTTTGTTGAGCCTCGTCCCGGCGGAGGGGCCGTCTGGCCCGCTACCGCCGGTTCCTTAGTGGCCCGCTCGATTTTTTTCTTTAGCCAACGGCGAAGCCGTCTTCAACCTTGGTCATCGCTTGGGCGATATGGTTAAAGAAAAAAACGACGCGACGCAAAGTGAATTCTTTTATGAAAATAAATGCAACGCACGAATCTACTGTTCATCGTGTGGTATAAGTATACAAAAGGGTGACACATTACAGTTGACCCGGGATCGCCGCTCCTGGGCCAATGTCGTGAGCTGTCGTTGCAATCCAGGGGTAGGCCACGAGGCGCAGCCGTGTGACTGCTACCCCTGGGCAACTATCTGGCCGCTGGTAGCTCTACCACTTTTTTAATGTCTTTTGGGTTTGGGTTGAAAAGGGGTTTTAGCGGCGGCGAAAAAGCGGTTGTCAACAGGTAAACCGAGCTTATTATTTTCTTATTTTAATTATTTTAGCGCGTCAAATCATTAATAATGTCATATAATTTCAATCCTAACTATGACAAAAATACGGTGAACTATGACAAAAATACGGTGAACTATGACAAAAATACGGTGAACTATGACATTAAATAAAATGTCTTGACAAAAAACAAAGACGAGCTTATAAGTAGTCATAATTCACCGTATTTTTGTCATAGTAGGAGATAGAAAGTGCAAAAAATCGAAGATAATCATCTTGTTGTGCAATCAAATCCACTTGTTGAAGGTCAATACAAACTTGACCTTATACCGCAAAAGCTGATCAGGCACCTCGTTTCGATGATTAAACCCTCAGATGATCAATTTGAAAAAAAATATTACCGTCTATTTGCGAGTAATTTTGCCATTTTAACGGGTTCCAACGAAAAGAACATATACGAGCAGATCAAGGAAGCAGCGCATAAACTCAAACGGACATCCATCACGATTCGCAAAAAAAAATCGACTATCGTTACAAGCTGGCTATCCTCGTTTGAGTATCATGACCGTGAAGGATGGATTGAATTTGAGTTTTCCTCTAAATTAGAAGCGGAACTCCTAAAAATTCAAGAACAATTTACCCAATATCATCTTGTGAATATCTCCAAACTGAAAAGTCAATACTCCATTAGGTTGTACGAGCTTTTACGCCAACATGTGGTTATTGGAAGTCGGGAAATTAAAATAGACGAGCTAAAGACAATGCTTGGCATTGGAAAAGATGAATACAAATTGTTCGGAGACATAAGGGCTAGAGTTCTCAAGCCCGCTTACATAGAGATCAATGCGAAGACCGACCTGGAATATCAATGGAAGCCCGTGAAACACGTCCGGAAGGCTGTTGGTGTGAGGTTCTACGACATACAAGCGAAAAGGAATATCCCGACCTGGACTATCGGGCTGCTTCCCCAGGGGCTGCGAGAAAACAAGGATATACTGAAAAATATCCGCCGCTGGCTTGAGTTACGCGGCGAAGACTACATTAAAGAAAAAATTCAATACACTATTTCCCGCGCTCCCGCAAACTTTGGAGATTATTTATTCGCGGCGTTAGAAAAAAATTATGGTGAGGGATTCAATCCGGACCAGCAGGAACTTTTTCCGGAAGGCGCGAAGGCTGGCTATCACGTCGCGGACGGCGTAAAAATCGAGATAGAGGGTAAAATTTACGTCGTTGAGGATGGTTACATCCGCACAGAAAAAGGTATTATAGCGAAAGGGCAGATCCGCAAAGGAATTGAAACAGGGGAATTTACGGTCATAGATATTTTAAAACAACCTTGATTTACAGCAACAAAAGAAATATAAGAAAACTAAGAAACATAATATATCAAGGAGGGGAAGGATGGGAAGAATGACACTTGGAAGGACAAATATTATTCTGGCAATAACGATAATGGCTCTCGTGACAACAGGGTGCAGCACGGTTAAAATGCGTCCCGTTACCAGCGAGGCAAAGGATTTGTCAGTATCCCTGAAATTAGATAAGACATCACAGGGATTTATATTATCAGTGAAAAACCAGACCAACTCGGAAGTCATCATAGATTGGGAGAACACCAAATATATTCACCCCAAGGGAGGGACAGAAGGGGGGTTTACCTACGGCACCGAAACCACGCCGGAGGAAGGGGCAAGGGCGGTTGGAAATATCATCATAAACGCGCAGGAAAGTGTTACGCGGCACATATATCCCGTTGCTACGCGATATTGCGGCAGATCCTGCAAGTGGCAATTTTTGCCGCCGGGGACATCGGGGGTCTATCTCGTTTATCGTGTCACGGGTGAAAACAGAGAGGGGCGCATGAGGATAACGGGTGATTTGGTCAAATGAACCTGTAAAAGGGAAAAGAGTTGGACTCCTTGAAAAAACATACATAAGAAAACTAATAAACATAAGGAATATAAGAAATGATAGTGAGCGTCGCAAGCACGAAGGGCGGAGTAGGTAAGTCCACGATAGCCGTTAACCTGGCCGTCGAGGCATCCCGATCCGGGCGCAGGGTCCTTCTGGTGGATTCGGACATCCAAGGATCGAGCGTAGCATTTCGGGCGGCAAGGGAAAAGGATGACATACAGGCCATGAGCATCATAACGCCCACGCTGCATCGCGATCTCGCGGCGTTCAAGGAGTTTGATCTGATCGTGGTGGATGTAGGAGGCAGAGATACGGGAGTCTTCCGCTCCGCTCTTTTAGCTGCCGATCTGGCGGTCATACCCGTGCTGCCAAGCCAGTATGACATCTGGGCGGCGGGAGACAACGTGGAGACCATTCGCGACGCCCGGGTTTACAAGGACTTCAAGCCGTATTTCCTTTTCAACCAGGTCATTTCCGGGACGAAAATATCCCAGGAGGCCGAGGATGCCCTAAAGGAAATCATCGGCGAAAATGGGATCAAGTTGCTGCAGACCCAATTATACGCCCGGGTGGCCTACAAAACGTCGATTGCCCGCGGTCTCGGCGTGAGCGAGTACGAACCACAGGGCAAGGCGGCGGCTGAAATCGCATCACTTTACAAGGAGGTCCTCGCATGCTGACTAAGAAACCCACGCCGAAGCCGGCGCCGAAAAGCGACGACATTGACAAGTTCATTGCCGCGGCGCCCCTGTCCGGGAAGGGCACTACGAAAGAGAAAAAGGCACAACAGCACTTCCTTCACCTGCCGATATCCCTGGATTTGCGTAACCAGCTCAAGGCAGCGGCGGCGATACAGGGTAAAAATTTCTACGACCATTGCATAGAAATCTTGGAAAAAGCGGCGCAAACGCAGCAATAAACGGCCTTAGTTTTCTAATGGCACTTAAAAAATAAGTTTTCTAAGAAAACTTAAATAAGCTGAAAAACAAGCAACATGAAAGCAATCGGATATGTAAGGGTTAGTACGCAAAGCCAAGCGGAAGATGGGGTCAGCCTTGATGCTCAGGTTACGAAAATCCGGGCCTGGGCCGATCTGAACGGCGCTTCCGAAGTGATCATCTTCCGGGACGAGGGCATATCCGGCAAGCGCTCCGACAACCGCCATGGGCTTCAGGACGCGTTGGAAGTCATTGGAAAGGGCGATGTCCTGGTCGTCTATTCCCTGTCCCGTCTGTCGCGCTCCACGAAGGAGACACTGATCCTATCGGAAATTCTGCTTAAGAAGGGTGCTGACCTGGTAAGTCTGTCCGAAAAGATTGATACCACCACCGCCGCGGGCAAAATGGTCTTCCGCATGCTGGCCGTCTTGAGTGAATTCGAGCGGGATCAAATATCGGATCGGACACGTTTCGCCCTGGCGCACAAGAAAGCGAACGGGGAGAAGACCGGGGGGGACGTTCCTTACGGATACAAGGTCCGCAAGGGCAAGCTGTCTCGCATCGAGGAGGAGCAGAAAACGATAGCCCTGATCCTAGAGCTGACCGGCAAAGGGGAATCCCTGCGGGGGGTCTGCCGAGCCTTAGAGGTCGCTGGCGCAGCCCGGAAAAAGGGGTCCCTGTCCTGGCATCCCGAAGCGGTCCAAAGGATCATCCAAAGGGAGCGCAAAACCGCGTAAGTGATAGGCGGGTGCCTGTCACGCTTCGGACGAAGCGTGACAAAACCGCGGGGCTATATTAAATATTCAGCGCTCGTTGAACTGTTGCTGACAAACTGCTTGCAAATGTACGTCTATTTAAGTACAATTGCAGTACGTAAAGGAGGTGCTGCCATGCCTAAAAACGCAACCATAACCCTACGGATCGAAGGGGAATTAAAAGCAGATGCGGAACAGATATTCAGGAAACTGGGACTTAGTACAACGGAGGCGATTAAGATATTTTTAAGCACCGTGCGCAATCGTCGGGGGATTCCGTTTCCCCTCCAGTTGGACGAGCGGCGAATTGCGGGAGCGTCCCTCTCAGTTGACAGGGAAGTCGCTCTTAATGCCCTCATGGGGAAATATGCCGAGATTACCCCCAGTGAGGAGTTTGCACGCATCAAGCAGGCGGAGATTGATGATGAGATGAGAAAGCTGCGCCCATGATGACCTGTGTATTGGATGCCTGCGCCCTGATTGCCCTGCTGCGGAGCGAACCAGGAGGTGGAGATGTTCGCTCCATGCTCGCTGATGATGAATGTCGCTGTTTTATCCATGCCGTCAATCTCTGCGAAGTTTACTACGAATGCCTTCGCAACTATGACGAAGCCCAGGCAGATCAAATGCTTGCCGATCTAACGGTCTGTGGGTTGTTGCTCCGTGATGATATGGATACCGGGTTCTGGAAAAAGGCAGGGCATTTAAAGGCGCGTGGTCGCATTTCTCTTGCCGACGCCTTTGCCGTCACCCTGGCTGAAAGGGAACAGGCGATTTTGGTTACCTCCGATCACCATGAGTTTGATCCACTTCTTGCTTCGGGGGCACTGCCAATTTCTGTTCGTTTTATCAGGTAGTTTTCACAGCAGTCACTAAATCGCCAAGCGCATCATAAAGTTTTTACACGAGAGGATTAAATCCCCGCAACATTGGCGAGCCGTTGAAGGGTTCACAATTCGGAGAGTTTTGGAGATATCGAGTTGGCAAATATCGGGTCATCTTTCGTATCGAAGACGACATCTTGCTGATTCTTGTTTTACGAATAGGGCATCGGGGAAATGTCTACAAAGGCTAATCATCGCCGTTGGACAAGGTTAGCCTGGCGTCCCAAAAGGGGCGCGCAAGGCCCGATCCGTAGTTCACCATTAAAAAAATATTCCGTGTTACAGGGCATCCAAATTATCTGACATTAGGCGTTGAGGGGGGAATATGAAAGATAATCTTCTATTGTTGATATTATGCATCGTTCTTGTGGTTTGCTGCACTCCTACGAGTAATGTTAAGGCACAGACCACCGAGCAAGCACACGAGCACTTGTTGTTCATCGTAAATATAGAAATGCTTTATGGACTGCTTAAAAAGACCGAAAGCGGATATGTCTTCAGTAACTTCAAAACAGGACCTCAACCCTCTACGCGGGACGAGGCCTGGGTAAACCTGGTAAACGGCTTACCGATATGGGACACACAGAATAGGAGGTGCGGCAAGGGATACATCAAAGACAGAAAAACTGCAGTGCCGGACTGTGCCGATGTTGTCAACGACAAGTTGTTTCTGGAATCTAATTTTGACGTGCGAGATGCAGGTATGCGGGTCTTGGGTGCGGCTTTCACGTTGGGCCTCACGCTGACAGGGGCCTCTTATGATGTCACTTTCAATGCCAGCAATTACAAAACCGCCTATGAACAGGCCTATGGCCGTATTAACAAGGAAACCTTGACGACGTTGAGCAGGGAACTGACCTCGTTTAAGGCCGACTTTAAACGAACCCATGACACATATCACGCAGCGGCGTCTCGCCCCGATATAAATATTCGGGTAAATGACCAATCGGGGCTTTATTCGAACCAGATTGATTTTGCAAAAATGATCCAAGTTAAACCGACGTTAATAGCGATCCCCTCAATCACAGTAGAAGCAGAAACCCTTGAAAAAATTCTTGACGACGTAAGAAGGTATAAGCAGGATCTGCACGATAAATGGTCATTACAGACTGCTGATGCAGAGATAAAATATTTGCCTACAACCTCTCAGTTCAATTACGAGTGGCGCGGCCCCCGGAGGCTGCCAGTGAAGGATGGTGCGGTGCGTGGCGAAGTTTTTGTGGATGTGACGTCAAAAAACGTCGATCACGTCATGCCGAGAAGCTACGAAGCTAAAGATGCAAATCTCGTCCTTCGGTTTGATGGATATAAAATTACTTTTGTTAACCGAACGGCAAAATTTATTATGATTGATAGTATCGCATTCTATTATAATGGTAAGATTGCTCAAAGAGGGGGCCTCGCATTAGAAATGGCGCCTCAATCCGAAACGCTGCCGCAGAATGCACTGGACATTAGCAGATGGCCTATTGACCATAAATATTTGGCCTTTCGTGGTATTACAAAACCAGTGGCGCTCCAAACCGAGGTTGAAATCGGCTTTGCTGTTAAGTACCGATTGGTTGACACGAATAAAGAACAATCGTTCTTTTCCAAAAAGAAGTACTCATTGTATGAGCTCATTGCAAAGCAATAGCACAATCAATCAGGCCACACCGACCCGATCGAGCGGGCCACGCGTTGAAAATCCTGGGATGTGTGAAACTGATCTTTAACAGCTGCAAAAATATATTTAACAATAACGGGCACATAGATGGTCCAAAAAAGTTCTTGGCATTACACTTTACGGTTCACGGTCCCCTTTTGACCGCCGCTAACAGGCCATTTTAAATTTTGTTGTTACCGTAAATAATGCTCCGTTATGTCCGCCCTTTCGTGCCCCATCTCATGACTTACTTCTACCAGGGCTTGTTCGTATGTCCTGCCGTTCTCTTGGGCCTCTTCCATGCGCTCCTGGGCGTAACTCCATCGCAATCCGTGCGATCCGTTATACTCCTGCCCTACTTTTTCGGCGGCTTCTCGCAGGCTGTGTCGATAGTCGTTTTTGTCGATTCTATATTCGCCGTCGCGCTCGATAACTTTTTCTATGTTGCGGTATGTTTCGGTGGATACAGCCAGTGTCCGTTCCTTGCCGCCCTTGCCCTCTATTCGGATCTGCCCCACGCACTCGCCGGTGATTTTGTCCGGCCCAAAGCCCCCCAGTTGTTCGTTTTTAATCAGGCTTGCTTCGTGAATTCTTGCGCCGCCCTCGTACTGTACCGATGCGGCTATCTTGTGATTTTCGTTAGATATTGACGCTATTAACTTCTCCGGGTCGCGATAAGCTCGATGCGGATCACTTTTTTCAAGCTCATTTCGTGCCTCCGTCCCGCATTCCCGGATCGCGGGGCGGAAATTGTAATCGTTGCCGCGGTTAAAGCGGGCCGAATACATGTTTAAAGCGTTTTCCAGTTTGCCCAGGGCGGCGGCTTCTTTCTGGTAGGTCGAGTATGCTATCCCCTGGGCAATTCTGCTTTCAAGATATGCTTTGACGTGATTTTCAGTAGTTTTTTCAATGTCTTTTAGCCCCATTTCAAACTTGGCGTAGTCGCCGAATTGGTGCCATACGTCCTTGTAGGTTTCAGCGGTGTTGTAACTATATATGCCGAGTTCTCGGCCCATGTCGGCCCATGTCGCGGCGCCCCCTTCCCGCGCCAGCTCTTTCGCCTCGTGTTTTGATTCGCCCGGTGTGAAGATGCCTGATTTGTTAAAGATTTCAGTTACTTGCGATCCCATTCCACCGCGCATATCGTTTCCTTTTCTTTTCGGGGCGTCTTTTTCGCCCCTGGACCCGGCCTAAATCAACCCGCATTTTTTGCCGACTTGCGTTTGTCGTGTCATCCGGCGCTCCAATATGGCGCCCAGCCCTGACTTGGGAGCTATATCCTGTTTCCAGGCGGGGGGGGCCAACCAACCCGTACTCACCCTAAGGTGTTTATGTTTTTCTTATACGCTTTTTAAGGGGAGTTGTCAAGTGTTTTTTCCATTCGCCGCTGGCATCTCCGCTTTCTTCTTCGCAGAAAGCGGAACTAAAAGGAAGCATAATATGCAATTATTTATTGCTTTTTTCTTTTTTATGTAATATATATTTTCCAATCTATATTACATAAAAAAAATATAGGAGGTGTGATATGGCGCAGATAGATCGCATACTCGAGATTACTGGGCTAAACCTCGAAAAACGCGCCCAGATGGCTCGATATTACGCCAGTATGCCGGACGACGACCGCATCGAGGCGCATCGGCTCCAAGGCGACTTGATCCGGCAGTATCGGTCAGAGTGGAAGGGCAAAATCGACGCCGACTTTTTTTACGGGCTCTTATGCCTGGCCCTCTGGAAAATGCAATGGACAAGGGAAGCATTGTCTAAAAAATCGGCGTTGACTGCAGAGGAAGCCGAGAAAATTACGCAGCGGCGGCTATCCTCATTTAAGTCTATTCAAATAGAGCGCAAAAGGAAGGCCAGCAGGAAGGCCAACATTATTGACTTGAAGCTTTATCATGTCGTCACCAAGCTCCGGTCTGAAGGGCTTTCATGGCGGCAGGTCTCCGAATATCTCGCCAAATATCACAAAACAAATATCTCACATGCGTACCTACGAGATGTCTATACCCGCAAAACAACAGAGCGTGAGCAAAGGGGGCAGAAATGAAAAAATATTTTTGGCCTTGCACCATAAGCGCATTTCTCGGTGTTGGAGCCGGCGCGTTACTCTGCCACTACTATATCTACAAGTGGGATGCCTGCATCGGTTGTGCTTCGGCGCCTTTTCTTACGGTCGGGACTACTGTCCTTTTCATCGTGATCGGTCTTTTTTTGATCTACATCGGGGCGAGTCAACAGTCGCGCGTCGACGCGCTTATGGATCATTTTAAGTCATCGATTGACGGGAACCTCGTTTTTTTCAGATCATCTCTTGTCGAGAGCCTGGAGGGTGCAGCCAAAAAGGCCGATCATTTCAAATCCCACTTTGACAACGCCTTTCGGGTGGCCGATGCCGCAAAGAGTCGGGCGGAAGATACGCGCCAAGCCCTCAAGGATCTTGTCATGTATTCATGTTATCGCACAGCGTACGGCAGATTGCAGAAGGGCGAATCCACGGAAAAGGTCAAATCGTACATAGCATCTCAATCCGAGGAGTTGAAAAATGTTGACGGCGATCCGTATTCGGCGCGTATGCGGGCCTGGAAGCAGTTGTATCAACAGAAATCAGCGTTTGAATCTCTTTTGGGACGAGTTAGGGCCGGAAGTCTCAAGCCTCACGGTTTAATGCGGTGCAACAAATGCACGTCGGCAGTAAAATGCCATTCATGCGGCGTTGATCTTCTTAAGGGCGATATTTATTATGAGTAAGAGGGGGGCGCTGGCGTGCCCATATTCTTTTTTTTGGGGTTGTGTGCTTTGTTGAGCCTCGTCCCGGCGGAGGGGCCGTCTGGCCCGCTACCGCCGGTTCCTTAGTGGCCCGCTCGATTTTTTTCTTTAGCCAACGGCGAAGCCGTCTTCAACCTTGGTCATCGCTTGGGCGATATGGTTAAAGAAAAAAACGACGCGACGCAAAGTGAATTCTTTTATGAAAATAAATGCAACGCACGAATCTACTGTTCATCGTGTGGTATAAGTATACAAAAGGGTGACACATTACAGTTGACCCGGGATCGCCGCTCCTGGGCCAATGTCGTGAGCTGTCGTTGCAATCCAGGGGTAGGCCACGAGGCGCAGCCGTGTGACTGCTACCCCTGGGCAACTATCTGGCCGCTGGTAGCTCTACCACTTTTTTAATGTCTTTTGGGTTTGGGTTGAAAAGGGGTTTTAGCGGCGGCGAAAAAGCGGTTGTCAACAGGTAAACCGAGCTTATTATTTTCTTATTTTAATTATTTTAGCGCGTCAAATCATTAATAATGTCATATAATTTCAATCCTAACTATGACAAAAATACGGTGAACTATGACAAAAATACGGTGAACTATGACAAAAATACGGTGAACTATGACATTAAATAAAATGTCTTGACAAAAAACAAAGACGAGCTTATAAGTAGTCATAATTCACCGTATTTTTGTCATAGTAGGAGATAGAAAGTGCAAAAAATCGAAGATAATCATCTTGTTGTGCAATCAAATCCACTTGTTGAAGGTCAATACAAACTTGACCTTATACCGCAAAAGCTGATCAGGCACCTCGTTTCGATGATTAAACCCTCAGATGATCAATTTGAAAAAAAATATTACCGTCTATTTGCGAGTAATTTTGCCATTTTAACGGGTTCCAACGAAAAGAACATATACGAGCAGATCAAGGAAGCAGCGCATAAACTCAAACGGACATCCATCACGATTCGCAAAAAAAAATCGACTATCGTTACAAGCTGGCTATCCTCGTTTGAGTATCATGACCGTGAAGGATGGATTGAATTTGAGTTTTCCTCTAAATTAGAAGCGGAACTCCTAAAAATTCAAGAACAATTTACCCAATATCATCTTGTGAATATCTCCAAACTGAAAAGTCAATACTCCATTAGGTTGTACGAGCTTTTACGCCAACATGTGGTTATTGGAAGTCGGGAAATTAAAATAGACGAGCTAAAGACAATGCTTGGCATTGGAAAAGATGAATACAAATTGTTCGGAGACATAAGGGCTAGAGTTCTCAAGCCCGCTTACATAGAGATCAATGCGAAGACCGACCTGGAATATCAATGGAAGCCCGTGAAACACGTCCGGAAGGCTGTTGGTGTGAGGTTCTACGACATACAAGCGAAAAGGAATATCCCGACCTGGACTATCGGGCTGCTTCCCCAGGGGCTGCGAGAAAACAAGGATATACTGAAAAATATCCGCCGCTGGCTTGAGTTACGCGGCGAAGACTACATTAAAGAAAAAATTCAATACACTATTTCCCGCGCTCCCGCAAACTTTGGAGATTATTTATTCGCGGCGTTAGAAAAAAATTATGGTGAGGGATTCAATCCGGACCAGCAGGAACTTTTTCCGGAAGGCGCGAAGGCTGGCTATCACGTCGCGGACGGCGTAAAAATCGAGATAGAGGGTAAAATTTACGTCGTTGAGGATGGTTACATCCGCACAGAAAAAGGTATTATAGCGAAAGGGCAGATCCGCAAAGGAATTGAAACAGGGGAATTTACGGTCATAGATATTTTAAAACAACCTTGATTTACAGCAACAAAAGAAATATAAGAAAACTAAGAAACATAATATATCAAGGAGGGGAAGGATGGGAAGAATGACACTTGGAAGGACAAATATTATTCTGGCAATAACGATAATGGCTCTCGTGACAACAGGGTGCAGCACGGTTAAAATGCGTCCCGTTACCAGCGAGGCAAAGGATTTGTCAGTATCCCTGAAATTAGATAAGACATCACAGGGATTTATATTATCAGTGAAAAACCAGACCAACTCGGAAGTCATCATAGATTGGGAGAACACCAAATATATTCACCCCAAGGGAGGGACAGAAGGGGGGTTTACCTACGGCACCGAAACCACGCCGGAGGAAGGGGCAAGGGCGGTTGGAAATATCATCATAAACGCGCAGGAAAGTGTTACGCGGCACATATATCCCGTTGCTACGCGATATTGCGGCAGATCCTGCAAGTGGCAATTTTTGCCGCCGGGGACATCGGGGGTCTATCTCGTTTATCGTGTCACGGGTGAAAACAGAGAGGGGCGCATGAGGATAACGGGTGATTTGGTCAAATGAACCTGTAAAAGGGAAAAGAGTTGGACTCCTTGAAAAAACATACATAAGAAAACTAATAAACATAAGGAATATAAGAAATGATAGTGAGCGTCGCAAGCACGAAGGGCGGAGTAGGTAAGTCCACGATAGCCGTTAACCTGGCCGTCGAGGCATCCCGATCCGGGCGCAGGGTCCTTCTGGTGGATTCGGACATCCAAGGATCGAGCGTAGCATTTCGGGCGGCAAGGGAAAAGGATGACATACAGGCCATGAGCATCATAACGCCCACGCTGCATCGCGATCTCGCGGCGTTCAAGGAGTTTGATCTGATCGTGGTGGATGTAGGAGGCAGAGATACGGGAGTCTTCCGCTCCGCTCTTTTAGCTGCCGATCTGGCGGTCATACCCGTGCTGCCAAGCCAGTATGACATCTGGGCGGCGGGAGACAACGTGGAGACCA
>JGI24111J20145_1000311_pt1 | contig 11768 bp, 10 predicted proteins | sample SubbioR11Jul_8B1_FD_20145 | JGI IMG/M metagenome (IMG submission 20145)
GCGCAGTTTTTGGCCAAGATGGTGATGCCGCGCTCGCGCTCGATGGCGTTGCTGTCCATCACCGTGTCCACGACTTTTTCGTGCTCGGCAAAGGTGCCGCTTTGGCGCAGCAGTTGATCGACCATGGTGGTTTTGCCGTGGTCAACGTGGGCGATGATGGCGATGTTGCGTATCGGAGTGCTCATGGCTGGTTTTGCAGTTGGATTTGTTGGATTTCGATCGGGCTCAACAGACGCCCTGGTATGAGTTCGCCGCCCTGGATGTGGGCGCTGCCCAGCAAGGCGGCGGCTTGGTGGTGTGCATCGGACTGTTCGCCCGGTTCGGCATACACGGCCACGCGCTCGGCATTGGGCCACGCGCCGCGCCGGCGCAAACCGGTGAGGAATCGGGCTGCATTATCGCCATCGAGCGTGACGCGCTCGTGTCCGGCCAGCAGCGCATCCACGGGCAGCAGGGCGTGCAGGCGTGCGCCCTCGGGCAGGGCTTCGAGCTGCTCCAGCGTCAGGCTGTGCTCCAGCCCTAGGCCGCCGCTGCGCTCGCGCCGCAGCGCCGACAGGTGCGCGCCGCAACCCAGCGCGGCGCCGATGTCTTCGGCCAGGGTGCGGATGTAGGTGCCCTTGCTGCACTGCACGCGCAGGCCCAGCGTGGGTTCGGGGCTGTGCAGGTCGAGCGCCAGCAGATCGAGCGCGTGGATGGTGACGGTGCGCGCTGCGCGCTCCACTTCCAGCCCGGCGCGGGCGTATTCGTACAGGGCCCGGCCCTGGTGCTTGAGCGCACTGTACATGGGCGGCACTTGGCTGATAGTGCCCAAGAAGCGTGCCAGCACCTGCTGAACTTGCGCGGGTGTGCAGGCCACGGGGCGGCGCTCCAGCACCTCGCCCTCGGCGTCGCCACTGCTGGTGCGCAGCCCTAAGTGCAGCGTGGCCGCATAGACCTTGTCGGCATCAAGCTGCAACTGGCTGAACTTGGTGGCGGCACCAAAGCACAGCGGCAGCAGCCCGCTGGCGAGGGGGTCTAGGGTGCCGGTGTGGCCGGCTTTGTCGGCGCGCAGCAGCCACTTGGCGCGTTGCAGCGCCTGGTTGCTGGATGCGCCCAGGGCTTTGTCGAGCAGCAACAGCCCGTGCACCGGGCGGCGCTGCAACCACTGCCGGGGTGCAGCGGCTGCGCGATCCGGCACGGCACCGCCCCCTTGGGCGGCGTCGGCACCCAAGGGAGACTCGACGGCGCTCAATTCAGTCGCTTTCTTTGGAACGCGAGGCCACCGCCTGCGCGATCAGGGCGTTCATGTCGGCGGCGCGCTCGGGCGTGCGGTCGAACACAAAGTGCAGCGTCGGCACGGTGTGGATGTGCAGCCGCTTGAACAAGCCGTTGCGCAAAAAACCAGCCGCTTGGTTGAGGGCTTCAAAGGCCTGTTGGGCATCACCCGTGAGCACGCTGAAATAAATGTTGGCGTGCGCGTAATCGGGCGTGAGCTCGACCGCCTGCAGCGTGACCATGCCCACACGCGGGTCTTTCAACTCGCGCGCGATCAGCTCGCTCAGGTCGCGCTGAATTTGATCGGCGACCTTGAAGCTGCGGTTGGAAGGGGCTTTTTTGCTGGGCATGGCTTGGCTTGGTGGCGTGACAATCAGAGTGTACGCGCCACTTCCTTGATTTCAAACACTTCGAGCGTGTCGCCTTCTTTGATGTCGTTGTAGTTTTTGAGCTTGATGCCGCACTCGAAGCCTTCCTTGACCTCGCGCACATCGTCCTTCATGCGCTTCAAGGATTCGATCTCGCCGGTATAGACCACCACGTTGTCGCGCAGCAGGCGGAAATGCGCGTTGCGCGTGATGTAGCCGTCGGTGACCATGGAGCCCGCCACGGTGCCGATCTTGCTGGCCACGAACACGGTGCGGATTTCGGCCGTGCCGATGATTTCTTCGCGTTTTTCTGGTGCCAGCATGCCCGACATCGCGGCCTTGAGCTCATCGACCGCGTCGTAGATGATGTTGTAGTAGTGCAGATCGACGCCATTGGCTTCGGCCTGCTTGCGCGCACCCACGTCGGCGCGCACATTGAAGCCGATCACGATCGCCTTGGAGGCAATCGCTAGGTTGACATCGCTTTCGCTGATCGCGCCCACGCCCGCATACACCAGTTGCACCCGAATTTCGTCGGTCGAGAGCTTGAGCAGCGAAGTGGCCAGCGCTTCTTGCGAGCCTTGCACGTCGGACTTGATGATGATGGGCAGTGTCTGCACCTCGCCCGCCTGCATGTCGGCAAACATGTTTTCCAGCTTGGCGGCCTGCTGTTTGGCCAGCTTGGTGGAGCGAAACTTGCCGGCGCGGTAGGTGGCGATTTCGCGCGCCCGGCGCTCGTCGGCCAGCACCATGAAGCTGTCACCGGCGCGTGGCACCTCGGACAAGCCCTGGATTTCGACCGGGATCGATGGCCCGGCCTCTTTGGTGGAGCGGCCGTTCTCGTCCAGCATGGCCCGCACCCGGCCCGAAGTCTGGCCGGCCAGCACCACGTCGCCCACCTTAAGCGTGCCCGACTGCACCAGCACCGTGGCCACAGCCCCGCGGCCCTTGTCGAGCCGGGCTTCGATCACCAGCCCCTTGGCGTTGGCAGCGACCGGGGCCTTGAGTTCGAGCACCTCGGCTTGCAACAGCACCTGTTCCAGCAGCGCGTCGATGCCCATGCCGGTTTTGGACGACACCGGCACGAAAGGCGATTCGCCGCCGAATTCTTCGGGCACCACGTGCTCGGCCACCAGCCCGGCTTTGACGCGCTCCAGGTTGGCATCGGGCTTGTCAGCCTTGGTCAGGGCCACCACGATCGGCACATTGGCCGCTTTGGCGTGCTTGATCGCCTCTTTGGTCTGCGGCATCACGCCGTCGTCGGCGGCCACAACCAAAATCACCACGTCGGTGGCCTGGGCGCCGCGGGCGCGCATGGCGGTAAACGCTTCGTGGCCGGGGGTGTCGAGGAAGGTCACCATGCCGCGCGGGGTTTCCACGTGGTAGGCACCGATGTGCTGCGTGATGCCGCCCGCCTCACCCACGGCCACCTTGGTGCGCCGGATGTAGTCGAGCAGCGAGGTCTTGCCGTGGTCCACGTGGCCCATGACCGTGACCACCGGCGCGCGCGCCACGCTTTCGGCCTGGTGCTGCGCGGTTTCTTCTTCGGTGAAGGCCTCGGGGTCGTCGAGCGCCGCGGCCACCGCCTGGTGCCCGAGTTCTTCGACCACGATCATGGCCGTGTCTTGGTCCAGCGACTGGTTGATGGTGACCATCTGCCCGAGCTTCATCAACTGTTTGATGACCTCGGACGATTTGAGCGCCATTTTGTGCGCCAGCTCGGCCACCGTGATGGTCTCGGGCACGTGCACCTCGATCACCTTGGTCTCGGCCTGGGCCGAGGCAAAGCTGTGCGTGCGATCGTCGCGGCCACCAGAACCGCGTCGGCCGCCCTTGCTGCTGGCGCGCCACGCCGTGCCGCTGGAACGCACCGCGCTGGTGTTGCCGCCACGCCCTTTGACTTCTTTTTTCTTGGCCGCCTCGTCTTTCCAGGTGGAGGACAGGGCTTCGGATTTGACTTCTTTTTTGCCCGCCCCGGCAGCGGCTGCGCCCGGCGCAGCCGGTTTGGCCGCGCCCGGTTTGGCCGGCGCCGGCGTGCCCGCGGGCTTGTGCAGTGTGCCCTTGAGACCGGGCTTGGCCTCGGCAGGAGGGGCTGGCTTGGGCTCTTCGGGTTTTTTGGCCAGCAGCACCTTCTTGGGGGCTGCCATCATGTCGCGGATCGCCTGCGCCTCGGCCAGCGCCTTCTGGCGGCGCTGATCGAGGTCGCGGGCGCGATGTTCGTCAACCAGTCGCTGGGCGGCGGCTTGCTCGGCGGCCAACTCCGCGGCTTGTTTGGCCGCCAATTCAGCAGCTTGTTTGCTGGCCAGCTCCGCCGCTTGCCTGGTGAGCAGTTCGGCGGCTGGGGCAGCGGCCGGCTCGGGCAGCGGCGCCGTGGAAGGCTTGGCACCGCGTTGGCGGCTCTGTTGCACCTCTTGTTCGGCGCGAGCCCGCTGCAGCGCCAATTGGCTCTGGCGTTCCAGCTCAAGTGCAGCCTGCTGCTCCTGGGCATCCCGCTCCTGTTGCTGCTGTCGCTCCAGGCGCTGGCGCGCCAGTTCTTCTTCCTGGAGCCGAATTTGCTCGGCTTGATGGCGCGCTTGCTCTTCAAGCCGCTCCAGCTCGGCCTGCTGTGCCTGGTGCGAGATCGCCTCTGCGGCCTCGTCCACTTCTGCGACCGGCTCCTCTGCCGCGCTCGGGCTGCCGACTGGATCGTCGTCGCGGCGCACAAAAGTGCGCTTCTTGCGCACCTCGACCTGGATCGTGCGCGCCCGCCCCGATGCGTCGGCCTGCTTGATCTCGCTGGTCGATTTTTTGGTCAGGGTGATTTTTTTGCGCTCTGCGCTGGCCGTGCCGTGGCTGGCCTGCAAGAAACCGAGCAAGCGCTGCTTGTCAGAGTCTGAAATCGGGTCGGCACCGGACTGCTTGAGCACCCCGGCACCCCCGAGCTGCTCCAGCAACAAGGCCGTGGGCTGCTTGAGTTCGGCGGCAAAGTCTGCGACGGTTTTACTGGTCATGTGTTCGATTCTCCGTGTCGCTGGCCGTCTTAGGACTGCGAGCTTGGCTCTGGGTCCTGATCGGTGGTGAACCAGTGCTGGCGCGCGCGCATGATCAATGCGGTCGCCTCTTCGGCACCCAGTCCGGTTATTTCGATTAGCTCATCGGCGGCCAAGTCGGCCAATTCGTCGAGCTTGTGCACGCCCGCAGCGGCCAGTTGCGCCATCAGCTCGGGGTTGAGGCCCTCGAGGTCGCGCAAGTCGCGCACCGCGTCTTCGACCCGCTCCTCTTTGGCGATTTCGAGCGTGAGCAAGGCGTTTTTGGCCCGTGCGCGCAGTTCGTGCACGGTTTCTTCGTCGAACGACTCGATTTCCAGCATTTCTTGCAGCGGCACATAAGCCACTTCTTCGAGGCTGGCAAAACCCTCGCCAATCAGGATATCGGCCATCTCTTGGTCGATGTCGAGCTTGGCCATGAAGAGGGCACGGATCGCATCGGACTCCTGCGCCTGCTTGGCCGAGGATTCCTCGGCCGTCATGATATTGATTTTCCAACCCGTGAGGTCGGCGGCTAGGCGCACATTCTGACCGCCGCGGCCGATCGCAATCGCGAGGTTTTCTTCGTCCACCACCACGTCCATGGCGTGGCGCTCTTCGTCCACCACGATCGACTGCACATTGGCCGGCGCCAGTGCGCCGATCACAAACTGCGCCGGGTCTTCGCTCCAGAGCACGATGTCCACCCGTTCGCCGGCCAGTTCGTTGGTGACGGCATTGACGCGCGAGCCGCGCATGCCGACGCAGGTGCCGATGGGGTCGATGCGTTTGTCGTAGGACTTGACGGCGATCTTAGCGCGCGAACCGGGGTCGCGGGCGCAGGATTTGATCTCCAGCAAGCCCTGCTCGATCTCAGGCACTTCTTGGCGGAACAACTCGATCATGAACTCGGGTGCCGAGCGCGAAAGCAAAATGGGGGCCCCGCGCAGCGTCAGGTCCACTTCCATGATCATGGCGCGCACCCGGTCGGCGCTGCGCAGGTTTTCTTTGGGGATCATTTCGGAGCGCTTGAGCCGGCCTTCCACGCGCCCGCTCTCCACGATCACATCGCCCTTGTCGAGGCGCTTGACGGTGCCGACAAAAATCTTGTCGCCCCGGCTCATGAAGTCGTTGAGCAGCATTTCGCGCTCGGCGTCGCGAATGCGCTGCAAAATCACCTGCTTGGCCGCCATGGCGCCGATGCGCCCCACCGGCAGCGACTCGATCGGTTGCTCGATGTACTCGCCTACCGCAATGCCGGGCCGGTCTTCGGCTACGTCGGAATAGAGCTCTTCGGCGTCCGGGTTTTGCAGGCCAGCCTCGTCGGGCACCACCAGCCAGCGGCGGAAGGTGTCGTAGGCGCCGGTGTCGGGGTTGACGCTGACGCGAATGTCCACCTCACCTTTGTAGAGCTTCTTGGTGGCCGAGGCCAAGGCGGACTCAACCGCGCTCAAGACCACGCTGCGCTCTACGTTTTTTTCGCGTGAAATGGCGTCGATCAGCATCAACATTTCGCGGTTCATTTTTCTTCTGCCTTTGCAATTTTGCTTCCACCTGCGTCGGCGGAGGGGGTGGCCGGCGCGGTTGCGCTGCGGCCCTTGAAGTTGACGATCGGTGCCAGCCGCGCCTCGCGCAGCTCATCGAGCTCAAAACCCAGCACCTGCAGGGGTGCAGGCTGGGCTTTTTTGCTCACGCGCTGGCCCGGCTTGCGCTTCGGCTCTTCGCGCCAGACGATCTGCCAGCGGCTGCCGGGTGCAGGCTGCGCGGCCTGCAAGCCCTGGGCCGTTTCCGGCTCTGTGGCTGAGGCTTGTGCGCTCTCGGCTGCGGCTGCGGCTGCGGCTGCGGCTGCGCCCTCGGCTGCTTCGGCGCGTTCGAGCGTGCCACGAAATTTTTTGCGGCTGGCCGCCACCGCCACCCCACCCTGCGCTGCGGCGGCCCCGATGGGCTGCTTGAGCGTGACGTCGATCACCGAACCGAGAAAGCGTTCAAAGTCGGCGGCGTGGCGCAGCGGCCGGTCGATGCCGGGCGAGCCCACTTCGAGCCGCTTGTACTCCACCGCCTCGACTTCGAGCAGCAACTGCAACTGGCGCGTGACGCGCTCGCAGTCTTCTACGGTGATGGCGCGCTCTGCTGTGCCATCCGCCCCCATCCACGGCCAGTCGATGGTGACGCGCAGCAAGCCCCCGGCGGATCGTTCCAGATCCACCAGATCGAATCCCATCCCGGTGACGGTCTGTGCTACGGTGTGCTGCCAGCTCATGTGTGCGGTGTCGGGCCCTGATGCGTTTTGTGCCAAACCATAAAAAAAGGGCCGGTAAAAACCCGCCCAATTGGTCGTGAAGCCTTGCATTGTAGCACCCTGTAGGCTGCCGGGCAAATTTTTTTGCCCAACCAACTCCCAGCGGGGCCTGTACGGCTTACAATGCGCAGCTTAGTCGGAGCGTAGCGCAGCCTGGTAGCGCATCTGCTTTGGGAGCAGAGGGTCGCGAGTTCGAATCCCGCCGCTCCGACCATTTTTTTAAAAACCGCTGGATGCCTGCACCCAGCGGTTTTTTTCTTGGGCACGGCGCGGCCAAATGGGCAGAGCGCACACGGGACTCGACTCGGGCCAGAGCGGGCCTAGGCCAGATCCAGAAACACCAAACCCCCGCACAGAAAATCTGCCGGGGGTTGTGCGCAAATGCCGATGGTGGGTGATGCAGGGTTTGAACCTGCGACCCCTGCCGTGTGAAGGCAGTGCTCTACCGCTGAGCTAATCACCCATCAAGCCGCAAATTATAGCCCGATTTTTTGCGGGCAAGGGTCATCGTCATCGCTCGGAGATGCAAAAATTTGCGCACCTTGACGTGAATTCAGGCTGGCATGGGCTGCACCTTGCGCCACACGGTTTTGCCCTTGCTGGCCTGGTCCAGGTCGAGCAGCAGCGCCTCATGGGCTTGCAGCTCGTGCGGGTTGGCTGGCAGCAGCGGGATGGCCAGATGCGACCAGTCGTTGGCCGATGCGGCGTGAACCTGGCCGTTGGCTGGGCCGGACGGGTGGCCGCCGGAGTGGCCGCTGCCAGCCGGGCCGATGTCGAGCTCCATCAGCAACGAATCTTGGCCGCGCGTGAGGCAGATATAGACCTCGGCCAGCAGCTCGGCGTCGAGCAGCGCGCCGTGCAGCGTGCGGCTGGAGTTGTCCACCCCGAGCCGCTCGCACAGGGCGTCGAGCCCGTTGCGTTTGCCAGGGTACATCTCCTTGGCCATGAGCAGGGTGTCGATCACGCCGCCGGCCAGTTGGCGCGTGGGGCCGTGGCCCAGGCGCTGCCATTCGGCATCGAGAAAACCGAGGTCGAACGGGGCGTTGTGGATGATCAACTCAGCCCCGGCCAGGTAGTCGAGCAGATCGGCCGCGACTTGGGCAAACTTGGGCTTATCGGCCAAAAATTCGAGCGACAGGCCGTGCACGCGCTGCGCCTCGGCGTGGATTTCGCGCTCGGGGTTGAGGTAGTAGTGGCGGTTGTTGCCGCTGGGCTTGCGCCCGAGCAGCTCGATGCACCCGATTTCAATGATGCGGTCGCCGTTGGCGGGCGAAAGGCCGGTGGTTTCGGTGTCGAGGACGATTTGGCGCATGGTGGGGATGGCCCTTGGCGGCGCTCAGTGGTTTTCGCGCGCGTGGTTGATGGTGTAGCGCGGAATCTCGACCGTTAAATCTTGCCGCCCGAGCCGCACCTGGCAGCTTAAGCGCGACTGCGGCTTGACGCCCCAGGCTTTGTCGAGCAGGTCTTCTTCTTCTTCGCTGGCCGGCTCCAGGCTGGCAAAGCCCTGGCGCACGATCACGTGGCAGGTGGTGCAGGCGCAGCTCATGTCACAGGCGTGCTCGATGGCCACGCCGTGGTCGAGCAGGGCTTCGCACAGGGTGCTGCCACTCAGGCCCTCGAGCGTGCGCCCTTCGGGACAGAGTTCGGGGTGCGGCAAAACGGTGAGGGTGGGCATAGGGGGTGCGCTGGGCTTAAAACTGGTTGATATTTTGCCCGGCCAGGGCGGTGGCGATGCTGCGGTTCATGCGCCGGGCGGCAAATTCTTCACAGCCTTTAGCCAGCGCCTCGGTGGCGGCATCGAGCGCGGCGGCGTCTTCTTGCAAGCGGGCCTGCGCCTGCGCGGCCAGCAGCGCTTCGATGGCGGCGCGTTCCTCGGGGCGCAGCAGCTCGCCGTCGGCAGCCAGGGCGCTGCGGGTGGCAGCGGCCATGCGCTCGGCCTCGACCTGGGCTTCACGCAGGGCGCGCGCACGCATGTCTTGCTCGGCGCTGGCGTTGCCCTCTTGCAGCATGGCGGCGATTTGTTCGTCGCTTAGGCCATAAGAGGGTTTGACCTCAATGTGCGCCTCGATGCCGGTGCTTTGCTCGCGCGCGCTCACGCTCAGCAGCCCGTCGGCGTCGATGTGGAAAGTGACGCGGATGCGCGCCGCCCCGGCCACCATGGGCGGGATGCCGCGCAGCTCGAAGCGCGCCAGGCTGCGGCAGTCGGGCACCAAATCGCGCTCGCCTTGCAGCACGTGCAGCGCCAGCGCGGTCTGGCCGTCTTGGTAGGTGGTGAAGTCTTGCGCCAGCGCGGCCGGCAGCGGGGTGTTGCGCGGCACGATGCGCTCGACCAGCCCGCCCATGGTCTCGATGCCGAGCGAGAGCGGCGTCACGTCGAGCAGCAGCCAGTCTTCGCCCGTGGCCGGGAGGTGCCCGGCCAGTTGCTGCGCCTGCAGCGCCGCACCCAAGGCGACCACTTCGTCCGGGTTCAGGTCGGTGAGCGGGGGGCGGCCAAAAAATTCGGCTACCGCCAGGCGCAGCGCGGGCATGCGGGTGGCCCCGCCCACCAGCACCACGCCCTGCACTTCGGCCGCCGCCACACGCGCATCGCGCAGCACGCGCCGCACGGTGGCCAGGGTTTGCGCGTTTAGGGCGGCGGTGGCGGCGTCGAAGTCGGCGCGGCTGATCTGCCATTGCAGCGCCCTCCCCTGCAGCGTGGCGGCCACCGGCAGCGTTTGCGCGGCATCGGGCACGCCCGAGAGCGCCTCTTTCACGCGCCGCGCTTCAGCCAGCAGGGCCGCGCGCTCGGTCAGCGGCAGTTCGCTGGCGTGGCCATCCAGCCCGGAGCGCGCCAGCAGCGCGTCGGCCAGGGCGCGGTCGTAGTCGTCGCCGCCCAAGGCCGAATCGCCGCCGGTGGCCAGCACCTCGAACACGCCGCGGCTCAGGCGCAGCAGCGACACATCGAAGGTGCCGCCGCCGAGGTCGAACACCAGGTACAGCCCTTCGGCCGCTTGGTCGAGCCCGTAGGCCAGCGCGGCGGCGGTGGGCTCGTTGAGCAGGCGCAGCACCTTGAGGCCGGCCAGTTGCGCTGCGTCTTTGGTGGCCTGGCGCTGGGCGTCGTCGAAATAGGCCGGCACGGTGATCACGGCGCCGTACAGGTCGGCGTCGAAGCTGTCTTCGGCGCGCTGGCGCAAGGCGGCCAGAATCTCGGCGCTCACCTCCACCGGGCTTTTGTCGCCAGCCACGGTGCGCAGCGCCGCCATGCCCTCGCCATCGACCACGGTGTAGGGCAAGCGGCCGAGCACGCCGCTGGCGGCTAGGTCGGCGTGGGTGCGCCCCATCAGGCGCTTGACCGAGCTAATGGTGTTGGCCGGGTCTTGCGTCTGCGCCTGCAGCGCCTCCCAGCCGATCTGGCGGCCCGATCCGCTGGATTCACCTTGGGCGGCGGCAGGCAGGTAGCGCACCACGCTGGGCAGCAGCACCCGGCCCTGCGCGTCGGGCAGGCATTCGTTCTGGCCGTGGCGCAGCGCCGCCACCAGCGAGTGGGTGGTGCCTAGGTCGATGCCGACGGCGATGCGCCGTTGGTGCGGGTCCGGCGCTTGGCCGGGCTCGGATATTTGCAATAAAGCCATGGGGTTGCAGTTAAAAACGGTCTAGGCGCTCGTGCAATTGCTGCTCGAAGCGCTCGATGAACAAGAGCGCACGCACCTGCTGCGCGGCGGCGCGGGGGTCGCGCTGCAAGTCGATGGCGGCCTCGAGTGCGGCCAGCCGCAGCGCCCGCTCGGCGTCGAGTTCGGCCTGCAGCGGCTGCAAATCGGCAGCACCAGCGGCTTCGGCCAGCGCCTCGCGCCATTGCATTTGCTGCATTAAAAATTCGGCCGGCATGGCGGTGTTGTCGTGTGCGCCCACGCTCTGGCCCTGCAGCTCGCACCAGTAGGCGCCGCGCTTGAGCGGGTCTTTGAGGCGCTGGTAGGCTTCGTTGATGCGCACCGACCACTGCAGCGCCACCCGCTGCGCCGCCGCACCTTGGGTGGCGTGGCGGTCGGGGTGCGCTTGGCGCTGCAACTGCTTCCAGCGCTGCTCCAGCTCGGTGCGCTCAAGCGCAAAGCCGGGCGGCAGGCCAAACAGGGTAAAGTCGTCGGCGCGCAGGTTCAGCGGCCTGATCAAATCAGGGATCGGCTCGGGGTTTGGCGTGGCGCCGCCCAAGGCCTGCTGCGCCTCAGACCCGGAACGATTCACCACAGCCGCAGCGGTCGCGCTCGTTGGGGTTGCTGAACTTGAAGCCCTCGTTGAGCCCTTCGCGCACGAAATCGAGCACGGTGCCATTGAGGTAGGGCAGGCTTTTGGGCTCGATCAGCACCTGCACGCCCTGGCTCTCGAACACCACATCATCGGGGGCGGCGGCGTCGGCGTATTCCAGCTTGTAGGCCAAGCCAGAGCAGCCGGTGGTTTTCACACCCAGCCGCACCCCTACGCCCTTGCCGCGGCGGGCCAGGTATTTGTGCACGTGCTTGGCAGCGGCTTCGGTTACCGTGACGGACATGGATTCAACCTCTTAAAACAGATGCCACCTCAGTGGGCAAGCTGGGCTGTCTGGGCCTGCTTTTGCCGGTAATCTTCCACCGCCGCCTTGATGGCGTCTTCGGCCAAAATGGAGCAGTGGATTTTCACCGGCGGCAGCGACAGTTCTTCGGCGATCTGGCTGTTTTTGATCTGCGTCGCTTGCTCGAGCGACTTGCCCTTGACCCACTCGGTGATGAGCGAGCTCGAGGCAATGGCCGAGCCGCAGCCGTAGGTTTTGAAGCGCGCGTCCTCGATCAGGCCGGTGGCCGGGTTGACCTTGATCTGCAGCTTCATCACGTC
>JGI24111J20145_1000313_pt1 | contig 11738 bp, 12 predicted proteins | sample SubbioR11Jul_8B1_FD_20145 | JGI IMG/M metagenome (IMG submission 20145)
CCGACAGCTGCTGCAGCCGGTGGGGCAGCCGCGGCAGGTGCAATGCCCTCGGTTATGACCCCCTCTGAAGCAGCCCAGGTATTGCGTGTTTCGGAAGAAGATGTCATTGCCGCCATAACCGCCGGGGATTTAAAGGCTAAAAAGATTGGGAATGCATACCGGATCAGCAAAGAAGCACTGGTTGATTTTCTCAAGGGTTAAACTGGAAAAAACCGGTTGAAAATAATCGGCAGGTTTACTCGTCTTTTTCAACCCAGGCCTTATGGAATTCATTCGGATGATTGGATANCACCTTAATCGATGTGCTNCCGGGGGGTGGCTGGCTTCGCCAGCCACCCCCAAATTGCGTCTACGGCTTGGGAGATCTCAAGGTGATCAACGTTTACGGTGCCAGGACGAGAAGATTGAAGACAATGGGGAGATTTTATGAATCTTCACGAATACCAATCCAAACAAATTTTTTCTAAGTATGGAATCCCGATTCCACGCGGGCGAGTGGCAGCCAATTCGAGTGAGGCTAAGCAGATCGCTGAAGAATTAAGTGGACGGGTGGTTGTCAAATCTCAGGTACTCGTTGGTGGACGTGGTAAGGCTGGCGGGATCCGTTTGGCAAAATCGGCCGAACAGGCTGAGGAACTCGCAACCTTGATTCTGGGTATGGAAATTAAAGGCCTTCCGGTGCGAAAGGTGTTGATCGACGAAGCTGTCGGGATCGACAAGGAAATTTATCTTAGCATTACGAACGATCGCTCAACGCGCCAACCCATTATGATGGCTTCCGGCGAGGGCGGTGTCGAAATCGAGGAAGTCGCTCTGCGGGCACCCGAAAAAATCATCAAAGTGCTGATCGACCCGCTTCTCGGGTTGAGAGAATTTCAATCTCGCGATATCGCCGTTTCAATGGATCTGCCAAAAGAATATTGGCGCCCGTTTATCCAGATCGCTGAAGGATTGTGGCGAGTATATAGTGAAAATGATGCGACCTTGGTTGAAATAAACCCCCTGGTGATTACCAAAGACAAGCGTTTATTGGCTTTAGATGGCAAAATGAGCATTGACGAGAATGGACTCTTTCGGCATTCGGAGATCGCAGAAAAGCGCGATTTGGATGTGGAAGCGCCGCCAGAAATTGAAGCGCGTAAATATGGGCTTTCATACATCAAACTCGATGGTGAGATTGGCTGTATGGTCAACGGGGCCGGTCTGGCAATGGCTACGATGGATATCATCAAACTCTCGGGAGGCAGCCCAGCTAATTTCCTTGATATCGGCGGAGGTGCTGGGGCGGATAAAGTGGCCGCTGCCTTACGGATCATCCTCTCGGATGGAAATGTTAGAGCTGTTTTGATCAATATTTTTGGTGGTATTACCCGTTGTGATGAGGTTGCACGAGGAATTTTGAGCGCCATTTCCGAGGTCCAACCAAAAGTGCCGATGGTGGTGCGGCTTGTCGGAACGAATGCTGAAGGTGGTCGCCACTTATTAGCAAACGCCAACCTGATCACTGCCGAGACGCTGGTGGAGGCTGCCCAGAAATCGGTGGCGGTTGTCCGAGAGGTTACGCCATGAGCATATTAATCAACAAAAATTCGCGGATATTGGTCCAAGGAGTCACAGGGCACGAGGGACTCTTCCACACCCAACAAATGGTCGAGTATGGTACTCATGTGGTGGCCGGAGTCACTCCTGGAAAAGGAGGCGATTGGGTTCTAGATGGAAAAGTACCTGTTTTCGACTCTACCAAGGTGGCTGTAGATGCAACCGGAGCGAATGTTTCGGTTATTTTTGTGCCGGCCCGGTTTTCTACCGATGCTATCTTCGAAGCGGCTGACGCAGGGATTCCATTAATTTTTTGTATTACCGAAGGGATCCCAATTCAAGACATGATGCGCGTGCGCACATACCTCAATCAAAAAGGTGTTCGACTGGTGGGACCGAATTGTCCGGGTGCATTAACCCCAGGGGAAGCCAAGGCAGGGATTATCCCCGGTAATATTGCCATTCCAGGAAATATCGGGGTTGTCTCACGTTCAGGAACTTTAACTTACGAAGTTTTATATGCTTTGAAACTCAAAGGCATGGGCGTCAGCACTTGTGTTGGAATTGGCGGAGACCCGGTCATCGGGATGAATTTTATCGAAATCCTGGGGCTTTTCGAAGCAGACCCATTTACCGATTATGTGGTCTTAATTGGCGAAATTGGCGGTTCCGAAGAAGAACGCGCGGCTGAATATATCTCACGATATATGACCAAGCCGGTGGTTGGTTTTATCGCTGGGCAGACCGCCCCGCCTGGAAAACGGATGGGTCATGCTGGGGCAATCATCGAAAGGGGAAGCGGTACTGCTGCGGATAAAATCCGAGCGCTAGCCAATTCCGGAGTGGTGGTCGCTCGTCACCCTGAGGAAATCCCCGATTTATTAATAAGCTAAACAACCTTCGGGTATTTTGAAATGAATATCATAAGGATTTAAGGGATAAGATTTAAGCTACGATCCGGAAGATGAATTTTTATTTTTTCTGGGTTGTTACGTAGTCTACTGCATTTTGGACAGTTCTTATCTGGCGGGCATCCTCATCGCTGATGGCCAGGTCAAACTTCGCACTCAGGCCATCTATTAAGAAGAATTGATCCATTGAGTCGGCTTTGAGGTCTTCGATGAAACGCGTTTCTGGAGTAATTTCAGAACCATCAACTTTTAGGACTTCAACAATAACGGNCTTCACCTCTTCAAATAAATCGCTCATTTGATACCTCCGATAGGGATGATCGCATTGATGTTATTGTATCTTTACTGGCGTTTCTGTCAAGCCTAAGTACATGAAGATATAGCAAGAATTGTCCACCCGCATAGGCAGGGTGAGGTATGGTTTGGGATTGAAAGTACCCAAAGATGCAGAGTTTATGCTAACCTTTGGTATACTAAAAATAGGTGTTGGAGGTCAATGGACAAAGACTTACCGCAAATTTCTATTCGAAAAGCTGACCACATTCGAATTAATCTGGAAGAGGATGTGCGTTCTGGTAACCGCACCGGTCTTGAGCGGTTATTTTTTCAGAATGAAGCCCTGCCTGATTTCAATCTGAATCGAGTTGATTTATCCATTGAGTTGTTTGGAAAAAAATTGGCGGCCCCGATATTAATATCCTCAATGACCGGGGGTACCGATCGAGCGATCATCCTCAACCAACGGCTGGCAGAAGCAGCGCAAACTAAAAAGATTGCCCTTGGGGTTGGCTCTCAGCGGGCTGCGCTGGAAGATCCTGACCAGGCAGAATCGTTTGAGGTTCGAAAAACCGCTCCAAATGCCTTAATTTTCGCCAACCTGGGGGCGATTCAATTAAATTATGGATACGGGATCGATCATTGCATTCGTGCTGTGGAAATGGTAGAAGCGGATGCACTTTTTCTTCATTTGAATGCGCTTCAAGAGGCATTGCAACCCGAGGGCGATACGAATTTTCTCGGTTTACTCCCAAAAATCGAACAGGTGTGTAAAACTTTGCCGGTCCCCATCATCGTCAAAGAAGTTGGTTGGGGAATTTCCGGAGAAACTGCCCGGCGGTTAGCAGAGGCCGGGGTTCGTGGAGTGGACGTGGCTGGGGCTGGAGGAACATCCTGGTCGCAGGTAGAAATGCACCGGATGAACGATCCGCGGTTTGCACGTGTAGCCGCAGCTTTTCGTGATTGGGGAATTCCAACCGTTGATGCAATCCGCCAGGTGAGAGAGAAAGCACCAAATTTGGTTTTGTTTGCTTCCGGCGGGATAAGAAACGGGGTGGATATTGCCAAGTGCATCGCTTTAGGTGCCAGCCTGGCCGGATTGACCGGACCATTCTTAAAAGCTGCCGTGCAGTCATCTGAGGATGTTTTGAATGTAGTGGATGAGTTAACGGATGCGCTCAGAATTTGCATGTTTGCTGCAGGCGCAGCAGATATCTCTAAACTGAAAACCATATCTTTGGTGGAGAGATAGGGGGCGGATGATCGTGCTAAATCCAATGGTTCTCGAAATGAAAGGTCAAATCGACCTTGAGATCCATCGGCTGGTGGCGCATCCATTGCTTGAAGAATACCCTGGTTTGGGTGAAATGCTCCGATTTCATTTTGGGTGGGATGGGGAAGGAAACGGACCTGATGCCTTAGGAAAACGAATCCGACCTCTGATCGTGCTGCTGAGTTGTACAGCGGTAGGCGGAAATTGGAATCATGCTTTACCTGCTGCAACCGGGGTTGAACTCTTGCACAATTTCTCATTGATTCATGACGACATCGAGGATGGCAGTCCACTACGTCATGGACGGGCAACCTTATGGAATAAATGGGGTCAGGCATTAGCAATCAATGCCGGTGATGCATTGTTTACCCTTGCATATGCAGCGATTTTTGACTTGAACCAAACCATTTCACCTGGGGCGGCCCAGGAAGCCATAAGAATTTTTAATGAGACTTGTATTCGCCTTACCGGTGGGCAGCACCTGGATATTGCTTTTGAAAGGGAACGCAGCATCTCGGAAGGAAAATACTGGCAAATGATCGGTGGAAAAACGGCTGCGCTATTATCCGCTTGTGCCAGGTTAGGCGCTCTGATTGGGGGAGCACCAGAATCACAAATCGAATTCTTCGGCAATTTTGGTACGAAACTTGGTTTGAGCTTTCAAGTTCAAGATGATTGGCTCGGATTGTGGGGAAATTTGGCGGAAACGGGAAAATCTAGCGAGAGCGATTTGGTGACCGGTAAAAAGACACTCCCGGTTGTTTTTGCGCTGGAGAAAAATTCCTCTTTTGCCAAACGATGGCGGCAAGGCCCTATCTTATCCCATGAGGTCTCGGAATTGTCGCATCTATTAATCGAAGAAGGTGCCCAAGCGTACACAGAAGGACAGGCGACCCGGCTGACCAGGGAAGCTTTGGAGGCTTTAGAAATGGCAACCGGGGGTAGTCGATCCGGTGCGGCCTTGAAAGAATTGGCCGAGACGTTGCTCAAGCGGAGTCGTTGATTAAAAAACGTTCGATTTCGACCCCAACTGCTTTTGCAGAACCCGCTGCGGCGGGTTTTTCTACTCGCACCCGAACACCTTGGACCCCCACTTCCTTAAGGCATAATTGGGCAATATCCGCAGCGAGGGCTTCAACCGTATAACGGGTTGCTGTTTCCACTAGAGCGATGGTTTTTTGAGCGATGGTATGGTAATTGATGCAGTCCTGAATGTTGTCGCTCATGGCGGCTTGGTGGGTATCACCAAAGAGGGTGAGAGAGACTAAAATATCTTGGGCTTGGTATCGTTCGGAATCATTGATGCCGATGACTCCACGGGTGCCCAACTGATTAATAAAGACCTGATCCATTTTCACCTCAAGATAGATTATTCAGGGTTAGATTGCGGAGTTTGTGCTTCCGGGAGGATATTATTATGGGTTAGCCTGCGGTTCAACAATACAAGAGCGCCTGCTAGAATAAGCCATGCGGTTATCTGGCTAGAACGGAGGGATTCGATTAGGATCGGGCTATCTCCGCGAAAGGTTTCAAGGAAAATGCGAGCTAGAGCGCTTGAGCCGATCCAAACTAAAAACCTGACTCCTGATGGATTGAATCGTGAACCGGATCGAGGCCAAACCAGGAGGGCGATCAACCCGGCGGATAAAATAAAATAAATTTGTGAAGGGTGGCGCCATTCACCCCACAAGTGGATACTCCACGGCAGGTTGGCAGGTGCACCGAAAGCATCACCGGAGGAAAGTTGAGCGAAACCGAATGCAATTGCCAAGACTGCAAAACCGGGTGTAAAGACGTCGAGGGTTTTCCAAAATGGCAGTCCCTTACGCTGGCCATAAATGAAGGCGGCCAATAAGCCTATGACTCCGCCCCCGAACGTATCCATCATTTGCAGGGTGAGTGAGAATAAACCCGTCCAATTATTTTGAAAAGCGGCTGGGTTTTGTGCAGCGAAAGAAAGGCGTGCACCAAAGATGCCCGCCACCATGGTTAAGAGAGAAAGGGAATAGATGTGATCGGAATCGATTTTCAGGAAACGAGCATATTTCTCAGCCTGAGTTAATCCAATCCACACACCAATGAGAAGGATCAACCCAGGGGTTTGAATAGCCAATGGACCAAGGTTAAGAATTGGGAGCATTAAGGCTGCTCCTTTACCAACCGAGTAATTTCAGCTCGCAAAAGGGCTTCGGCCAGCGGCCCACCATAGATCACCTTGCTAATTATGCCCTTGCGGTCGATAAAAAAGGTAGTGGGCAAGGCACTGACTTGATAGGTACGAGCAGTTGCACCGGTAAGGTCTTCGAGAATGGGAAAAGTCAATCCTCTTTCGGTAATAAACCTGCGGGCTGCCAAGGGATCATCCTGGTTGGAAGCGTTGACAGCCAGGATAGTCACACCGTAGTGACCGAACTCTTCGTAAACTGCCTGCATGGCTGGCATTTCGGCGCGGCAGGGTGGACACCAACTGGCCCAAAAATTGACAATGACTACCTGGCCCTGGAAATCGCTAAGAGAAATGGAGCTGCTATCGAAGGAAGTAAGGGAAATCTGTGGGGCAGGAAACCCCTGGCGAGCGGCAGCTGGCCTATTTTGGGTGGGTGGGGGGCTAATAAAGGCGGTCAGCACGATCCAAGCGGCAGCCAAGACCAAAACAAGAGGAAAAAACCAACGACGGTTATCAAAAAGGGAATTCACGATTTAATGGTATTTGCGAAGTGGGCAAGTGTCAAGGGAACTGGCAGGTAAATGGCAGGTAAATGTTAACTGGTAGGTAACCTGATTTGAAAACCCTTGACATACCGATGGGAATTTGCTATGATCTCCCCATACCCCCCCCACCAGGGGAGGGGTGAAGGAAAAAGATGAAAGATGATCAGATTTTAGCTCGCTTAAAAACCGCAGAAGGTCACTTGCGTGGTATCCAACGGATGGTTGAAGAAGATGCGTATTGTATCGATATTATCCGCCAAATTCAGGCGGTGCAATCCGCGCTAAATAAAGTCAGCACACGCGTCCTGGAGGGACATCTGAACGGGTGTTTGCTCCATGCGGTCCGTGGAGAGGATCCCGACGAGCGCGAGCGTGTATTAAAAGAGATCGCCGATGTATTCCAAGCGGCGACCAGTGTTTAACTCATACCTTATGGAGGTTTAAAAATGAACACGGTTACCTATACTGTCCCGGGGATTCACTGCAACCATTGCATCCACACGATCAAAATGGAGGTGGGTGAGATGGAAGGTATCCAGTCGGTTGAAGCCGACCTGGCTGGCAAAGAAGTGGTTGTTAACTTTACAGATCCTGCAACCCCCGAGAAGATCAAACTTTTGTTAAAAGAAATTAATTATCCGGTGCAGGAAGTTTAGAAAGGTCAATCAGAAAGCAGGATTTCGTGAGGTAGAATCCTTGTGTGGATTTCCAAAACTCGCGAAAGGGTTATGAAAATTAATCTAAAACCTGAATATCCTAAAAAATAACCTTATTCTAAGGTACCTTATCGTTCATAGGTGATTTAATGATTGCGAGCAAACAAATTGTATTACCGGTAACTGGAATGACGTGCGCTAATTGTGTAGCGACCATCGAACGCAGCCTGAAGAAAGAAAAGGGGGTAGGTTCGGTTGTCGTAAACCTTTCCTCCGAGCGTGCCACAGTCGAGTACAACCCTGAACTGGTCGGATTGGAAACCCTGATTGGGAGAGTTGATCGCGCCGGCTACGGAGTTGCGTATGGTGAGGCAAATATTGCGGTTATCGGTTTGAGTGATGATAACGATGCCCGCAGGTTGGAAAAAGTTATCGAAAAAATTTATGGAGTCACCAAGGTACAGGTAAATCTCGTAACCGAGAATTTACGGGTGACGTATGTTCCTACGCTGGTCAGTCAAAATGATTTAAGGCGGGCGATGCGGGGAGTTGGGTTTTCTGCGGTTGAAAGTGGTGGTGATGAACGGGATGCTGAAGCTGAGGCGAGGGCAGCGGATATCAAACATCAAAGACAATTGCTTATCACAAGTTTGATCTTCACTGTTCCGCTGTTCTTGCTATCTATGGGGCGGGACTTTGGCTTACTGCCACCTGCCTGGAGCCACGCTGCCTGGGTTAACTGGTTGATGTTTGCGATGGCCACGCCTGTGCAGTTCTACGTTGGCGCTCCATATTACCGACGTGCCTTATCAAGCTATACGGAATCGAGCTGCCAACATGGAAGTCCTGATCGTAATCGGGACTACAGCAGCCTATCTTCATTCGATTGCCATCACGATAGGCCTGTATAAAGATCATGTCTACTTTGAGATCGCAGCAGTCATCATTACCTTTGTCTGTTTAGGAAAATTCCTGGAGGCCCGGGCAAAGGGAATGACCAGTGAAGCCATTAAAAAGTTGATGGGCTTACAAGCGCGAACAGCCCTGGTCGAGCGTGATGGTCAAGAAATGCAAATCAGTGTCGACGAGGTGAAACCCGGTGACCTGGTTTTGGTGCGCCCCGGTGAGAAAATTCCTGTTGATGGGGTGGTGGTGGAAGGCCGGTCTACAGTTGATGAATCGATGCTGACAGGCGAGTCGTTGCCGGTGCTTAAAAGTCCTGGAGATGCTGTAATCGGAGCTACGCTTAACAAGCAGGGGGCATTTAAGTTTGAGGCCACCAAAGTGGGTAAAGAAACTGCATTGGCGCAAATCATCCGTTTGGTGGAGGAGGCCCAAGGCAGCAAAGCCCCCATTCAAAATTTGGTAGATAAAGTCACGTCGATATTTGTGCCGGTTGTTTTCGGGATTGCGGTGATTACATTTTTGGCCTGGCTGATTGTGGCACCGCCAGCGATGCATGGCGAGACATCCGTGTTTGCCCGGGCGCTTGTTTCAACGGTGGCCGTGTTGGTGATTGCCTGTCCATGTGCCTTAGGATTGGCTACCCCCACAGCCATTATGGTGGGGACGGGAAAAGGTGCGGAAATGGGTGTCCTGATCCGCAACAGTGAAGCGCTGGAGAGGGCGGGTCGGATTAGTAAGGTTGTCCTTGATAAAACCGGTACGATCACGCGTGGCCAGCCGGCAGTGACCGATGTATTTGCTACCACAGATTGGGAACAAGGTGACCAGGCAGAGCGAGAGTTAATCCGTCTGGCAGCTAGTGTGGAGCAGGTGAGTGAGCATCCATTGGGCGAGGCAATCGTTGCCGAAGCGGGCGAGCGGGGAATACCATTGAGTAAACCGAGTGGTTTCAAAGCCGAGATTGGTCAGGGAATCGAGGCCGAAGTGGATGGAGTCCGGTTAATGATTGGCAGCCCGCGAATGTTTGAGCTACAAGGTATTGGTTTGAACGGCCTGGGACCAACCATCGAAAAAATCCAAAATGAGGCAAAGACCGCCATTTTGGTCAGTATGGATGGTAAGGTCCGCGGGGTGATTGGGGTTGCGGATACGATAAAGGATGGTTCTATCGAAGCGGTCGCTGCTCTGCGACGGCTTGGTTTGAAAGTAGCGATGTTGACCGGTGATAACCGGCGGACAGCCGAAGCGATCGGCCGGCAAGCTGGGGTCGACACGGTACTAGCCGATATTTTGCCACAAGGAAAAAGCGAAGCGATAAAAAAGCTTCAATCCGAGGGGGAAATTGTTGCGATGGTAGGAGATGGGATTAATGATGCCCCAGCTTTAACCCAGGCGGATGTTGGAATTGCAATAGGTACCGGTACGGACGTGGCGATGGCAGCTGCACCGGTTACCCTGATTAGCGGTGATCTGCGCGGTGTAGTCCGTGCCGTTACCCTCTCCCGGCGTACCCTCCGAACGATCAAACAAAACCTGTTTTGGGCGTTTTTTTACAACACTATCCTCATCCCAGCGGCAGCCTTCGGATTACTCAACCCAATGCTAGCCGCCGCAGCAATGGCTTTTAGCAGCGTATTTGTGGTAAGCAACAGTCTTCGTCTGGCTAAGACAAAACTTTAGGGTAACCAAATCTTAACCAAGCTTCAAACCCTGGCTGTCCCTTCAAGGCCAGGGTCATTGGATTTTTAAAACCGAGCCCACTTAACAAGAAAGATGATAATCGATGGCGGAAGGCTTTTTACATCCAGTCAATGATGAACTCTTCGGCAGGCAATTTTAGGGGGCACCCATCCTCTTTGGAAAGAAATATAATGGTAGAATGGTTAGTTGTAAATTCTCATTAATTTTCGGAATTGAATTTTTTTCTAAACCAGGAATAGGATGATCTTTCGATGGCAATCGCAGCAGACTTAGAACAACGCATGATCAACACCATTCGTTTTGTGGCAGCCGATGGTGTGCAAAGGGCCAACTCCGGGCATCCAGGGTTGCCGATGGGCACAGCCGTCATTGCCTATACGTTATGGACTCGTCACCTCAAGCATAGCCCGCTCAACCCTCATTGGGTGGATCGTGACCGCTTTATCCTTTCAGGTGGGCACGGATCGATGCTGATTTATTCCATGCTGCATTTGACCGGATATGATTTGAGTCTCGATCAATTGAAGAATTTTCGCCAATGGGGGAGCCTGACCCCTGGACATCCAGAATATGGGTTGACGCCCGGTATAGAAACCACAACCGGTCCACTCGGACAGGGCTTTGCAAATGGGGTCGGGATGGCGATTGCTGAGGCACACCTGGCGGCTATCTTCAATCGCCCGGGTTACGATATTGTCGACCATTATATTTATGCCTTGGTAACCGATGGGGACCTGATGGAGGGTGTGTCCTCCGAAGCGGCTTCGCTGGCAGGCCATCTTAAATTGGGAAAGCTCATTTATTTTTACGATGATAACCGTATTTCGATCGATGGATCGACCGAATTAGCATTTACTGAAGACCGCGGCAAGCGCTTCGAAGCCTATGGCTGGCAGGTGATCCGTTCAGTAGATGGAAACAATGTTAAGGAAATTCATGCGGCTATTCGTAAAGCAAGGAAAGACTCACGACCATCCTTGATCCTTTGCCGGACACAGATTGGGTATGGATTACCGACTCGTCAGGGTACAGCCAAAGCGCATGGCGAGCCGCCAGGCGAAGATGAACTACGCCGGGCAAAAGAAAAACTTGGCTGGCCACAGGAACCTGATTTTTTTATCCCCGAGGACGCATTAGCCGCCTTCCGTAAAGCGGTATCTTCTGGTAAACAGGTTGAAAATTCCTGGCAGAAACGGTTTGAAGCATACCGCTTAGAATATCCGCAATTGGCAGCAGAATTCGAGCGGAGATTAGCTGGTGAATTTCCGGTGGGGTGGGATGAGGATCTGCCAGAATTTCCGGCGGATAAAAAGGGAATGGCTACGCGGGCTGCCTCTGGTAAAGTATTGAACGCATTGGCTGTAAAGCTGCCGGAATTGGTAGGCGGTTCGGCCGATTTAACCCCTTCAAACAATACTTGGATCAACGGCAGCAAACCATTTCAGGCATTTTCGGGCGATGGCCGCTACTTGCACTTTGGGGTACGTGAGCACGGGATGGGTTCGATCGTTAATGGGATGGCGCTTCACAAAGGAGTAATCCCATTTGGGGCCACTTTCCTGGTTTTTTCAGATTACATGCGCCCGGCCATTCGGCTCTCCGCTCTTTCGCACATCCAAAGTCTGTGGATTTTTACCCACGACAGTATCGGGTTGGGAGAAGATGGGCCAACCCACCAACCGGTAGAACACCTTGCATCCCTACGCGCTATTCCTCACCTTAATGTCATTCGACCGGCCGACGCTAATGAAGTTCGTGAGGCAT
>JGI24111J20145_1000325_pt1 | contig 11460 bp, 12 predicted proteins | sample SubbioR11Jul_8B1_FD_20145 | JGI IMG/M metagenome (IMG submission 20145)
CCACGGGCCTCAGAACGTTGCGGTATTTACAGATGTCCCCTTTACAACCTTGACTGGATGGACCAACTATATTCTTGATGCCGATCCTATCCATAAATTCAACCCTGGCGAAGAAATTTGCGAAAGAGTGGAGGTGAGACTGCTCCCCTCCGCAAATAATTCGCACCAGAACGCCATTATTATAGCGGACTTGGTTATAAATGCAACCCAGGCAATAAATCCGGGCTGGGGCGAATAAACCCCTGTTCCTGGAGGTTCATCGACTTACGTTTCCAGGAGGGTCGATCCTCCTGGAAACCCGCCCATCCGAATCGCTTGACCCCCATGGTTGGAAGGAGGTAGGTGTGCGCTATTTGTATGCCGGGGTTGCTTTTTTGGGCCTGCTGGCGGTTGTCCTGTTCGGCCTGGCAGGGACTTCGGCCTGGTTTACCGACCAAGCAATCATTTTGGACAACCAGGTGTCCACCGGTTCGCTGGATGTTCAAATCACCGGCGGGCCACTGGCAGGAGTTAAACTGGAGCCAGGTCTGCCCACCTACGTGGCGATCACCAACTTCTGCATCCGCAACGACGGCGATTACAACATGAAATGGCAAGCCCGCATCGACGAGGTTGTCGATAAAAAGGAGATGCTGCAATATCTGCTGATCGAAGGAGTGCGTAACCCGCTTGGGTCCAGGGGCAATTACGGCCCGCAGAATGAGACCCTGTTTACCAACCAACCGTTTTCGGTTTTGAACAACCCGCCCTGGTTCCTGGTCGATAACCCGGTGGATCCTTTCGAGCCGGGGGATGCGGTCTGCTACGAACTGCGGGGGAAATTATCCTCACAAGCGCCGAATTCTGTTCAGAATGCGGTCGTCTCTGCCCGTCTGTATGTGTTCGCCACCCAGCAGCTTAATACCGGCTGGAGCGAATGAGCTGCTATGGAAAAAGAGGGTGCACATTTGAGCAGGATGAAGACTGCCCTTTCCGGAAAATGGCCTCAGCGGATGATCGAAATTATAAAGATCCAGATGGCGGTTTGGGCGATCGCGTTTTTTATCCTGCTCATTTTCCTCGCTTATGGTACCCTGCCAACCGCTGGTACCAGGTGCTGCTGGTTTATAGCGGTAGTATGGCCCCCGCCGTTCAACCCGGTGATTTGATCATCATCACCCGCCCGCCGGAACAACTTAAGGAAGGCATGATCCTGACCTTGCAAGTAAATGGGCAGGTGGTTACCCACCGACTGATCCAGATCACCCCGGAGGGGGGATTGGTCACCAAAGGGGATGCGAACCCGGTCGCGGATGATTGGAGCGGGCAAGATGTTTTTGTGCGCGGTCTTTACCGAGGATATATTCCTTACTTAGGCCACTTGTTGAACTTGCCCCAAAAATGGCTGCGGATTGGCCAATCGGGGAGCTGGTTTACGGATAGCTATGGTCAGGATATTTTGGATCTTCAGGCCGGTAAAATCAAACCCACCAAGCCGCCGAAACCCAAACACAGCGCGGACCTGGAAATTGAGGTCGAGGTTCGTGAGCGCGATCGGGAGGTGGTTTCGATCCACTTGTGCTTGATCAATCATGGTAAAGCCGCCCCAGAGTCCCTGCAGGTGGTATCAGAGCTATTTTTTACCGGACCAGATAACGTTCTTAATCCTGTGGAGGGGACGCGGGTAGAAATCAAGATCCGTGAGGAGATTGAACCGGACGAACCGTATTGCGAAAAAGTAGTCCGATATTCTAATTTGGAGCCGGGGAAGTCCTACATTCAAATGTTTCGGATATCCTACACCAACCACACCGGTTGGCTGCCGGGACAACCGAATTGCCCGGGGGAAACCCCATGTATTTTCCAGGTCGAGGTTAACACACCCTTCAGCGTGACCGCTCCACCCCAGAATACGCCCAAACCAACCAGCCAACCCCGCTCGCCTGTGGTCACGATTCCCCCCGGGAAGGAATTTCTAACCCCAACGCCTGTTCAACCTGACCCAACCGAACAACCTACCCAAACACCTGAAGTCCTGCCGACCGAAGAACCTACAGAAACTCAGCCCACGGATCCTGCTACCCCCACCGAAGAGCCCACCCCCAAACCAACTCCTTCGCCGGTTCCCGGGCTGTAAATTTCGAATCAGGGTACGATCCTACGATTCGCAATCAACTTCTGGCCTCGCGCCTAAAAGCCTCCCTTAAAGCCTTCAATGAAAAGGAGAGCAGCGATCCAGCAGTCGCACTTTTCTTTTTTAAGGGGACCATGAAATGTATTTTTTAGGTTACTGGAAAAAGGTCAGGTGTTGGTTCGGATCCTGCTCATCCAGCTTGTGGAACACCTTCCGGTTTTGCTTCCCCACGGCTTCCAGCATAGGGGAAGGGTGAAATTGGGTCAGCAATAAAAGGTAGCCGCCCGGCTCAAGCTGCTGGAGCAGCTCGTTAACCTTGTTCAAGGGCACCTCGCCGCGGTGAAGCATTTCGGTGGCGTTGACTATAAACTGCGGCTGACCGAGGATCCATTCCGGATCATCCTTGCCAGGCTGGTACGTGCGGGGAGCAGGATCATCGCCGCCGTCCGCCAGCTCGACCTGGCCGGCTTCTCTCCGCAGCAGGTTGATAAAAGATAAAACATCGATATTCCCGACCTGGGCTACTTTTTCGACGGTGGCCAGCTTGCCGACTGTTCGGCGCAGCACCGGGTTGGTCAAATTTTTAAAAGGCGGGGCGATATGGATGATTTTTTCTTCCAGGGATGGATATTCGTTTAATAAATCAAATAATTTGGTTTTACGGGTAATTTCCATTTTNTCTCTACCTTGAAATCCTTAGGCCTGTGGGTTGGCCGGTTGCTTCGGGGTCTCATCGTACATCAGCAGGCGGCGCTCGCCTTCTAGTTGGTGAATTTCGGTAATATCCTGGGTCACTTCCAGCGTGCCCTGGTAGCCTCCATGCTCATCCCGAACCGCGAAGTAGGTAATCAGGATCAGCTTGCCATGCAAATGGATCCAAAATCGGGCCTGGTCTTGAGCGCCGGATTTTAAGTCGCGCACGATCTGATTGACGATATGAACGCTCTTGGGTGGATGGCAGTACTGCACCTTGCGCCCAAGAATCGCGCGTGAGCGTTCAAAAATGCGCTCGCGTCCCGGGCTGAAATAGCGCACGGAGTCTTCCTTGTCCACAAAGGTCAGGTCGAAGGGCAAAGTGGCGAAAACCTGGATCAACTCATCCAGGCTAAAACTACCGGTTGGCATCTGGATTCGCCCATTTTGGGCAAGCGGCTGTTTAATTTCGTGGTGGGTTCCACCTTCCGGTATCCAATCGAATTGGGGAACATACAGGCAGTAGCCGTAATCATCACTCTGCAGATAGATTTCGTACCATTCCTGTTCTGTTAAAAGGTTGAGCGCGGTTGGTAAAAGGATCTTTTCTTCCTTGTAAATCATCTCGTCCACCGCCTGGGCGGCGGGGAGGACGGTGAACTGGCAGTAAGCTCTGGCTTCGGCAGCGCTGATGGTTTCCATTTCCTGCAAACCTGCGATGGTGGTTTTAAGCAATTCGCGGACCTCATCATGCTTACCCCACATAACCACTGGCGGACCGGGCAGGTCGTACTTTTCAAAGTAGGGGAAGAGTAGATTCTCTTTACGGCGGTAATGTTTTTCTACATCCATGAGGTCATTTAATCCTTGTTGCACCTCGCGCATCACCGGCGTGGCGTCATCGTCATCGGACAACCGGTCGAGCTGATTTACCAACCAACGGATCTTGCCGGTGGCTTTCATCAGCTCGCGATTTTCTTGGACGAAAGTATGGACTGGATGACCAGGATTGGTTTCAGGGGTTTCTTGTAGATCGAGATGTTTTTTAAGCACCCGGGTGTGGGTGTCGCACAACTCTTGAATACTCTCGGCCGGGATGCCTTCCTGGATCAATTGCACTTCCATCAAAAATACATCCCGATAATCGGCCTCATCCAGGAGAGTTTCGAGTTGATGTTTAACTTGTTCCTCGGTTGTTCCGGTATGCAGCTGGCGGATAAGGGCCTTCATGATATCGATCCGCTGCTGGCGGTTATTAATCAATTCACTCATCTGTAAAAATCCTCGCTTCTCAATGGGCTGGCAACGGGGGACAGGGTTTGCATTCCCCACGCCTTACTAGGAGGATAACCGAACAAGGGCTGCCTGTCTTTGATATTTATCAATTTATTCATAAAATTTTGTTTTTGGAAAGTGGTCAGCCTACTTCCTTAAATAAAGGGGGAAACCATCCTAACCCATGAGCCCTGCAATTTTATGGACCCGAAGTTCCCCTGGCGGGTGCTGTTTTCCGGCATGGACAACCCACCTGCTTGGAGCCCGCCGTGGGGGATGATTGAATTTTTCCTCAGCAAGGCGATGGCCGGCCGAGAAGGATCGTTGAAGGGATAGGTGGTTAGGAATCCAACCTTCCGAAGGGGTTAGCGGCGTTCCATCTTACTGATGGGGGTTGTTTACCGGATACCTGGCCCGTCACGGGATGATGGGAGAGACCATCGCCACCCGTCCGGGTAAAAAAGCTCGCCGATAATGAACGGCAAAAGTAATTAAGGCGACGACGGGACACCTGCCCCCTACTGGGGGTTGGAACCCGTCTGATGATTGGGGTGAGGAATTTTACAGAGGCGACGACGGGATTTGAACCCGTGATCAGGGTTTTGCAGACCCTTGCCTTGCCACTTGGCCACGTCGCCGAGGGAGTACCTGGATTTTACTAAACAACCTTTGATTGGTCAAGCGATGGATCGACGGTTTGGGCTCGACCGATATCCTGACCCCTGCACCTTGCCAGATCCTCCTGAAATAAAAAAAAACTCCCCTTGTGAGTAATGTAGGTTGGGTTTTGGGGATGTTGCAATGTGTGAAGGGTTAGGGTCGTTACCCAAAACCCAACGTTTTGTTTATCGGTCGAGCTTGGTGTTGGGTGGTGTGAGGCGGTTGGCATGCCGCCCCGGATGTTGGTTGGTATGGGGTGGTTGGCATGCCGCCCCGGATGTTGGTTGGTATGGGGCGGTTGGTATGCCGCCCCGGATGTTGGGTGGTATGGGGTGGTTGGTATGCCGACCGGCTTTCTGCGATTGATGATCCGGTTTACCCATACCACCCAACCTACTCCGGTTGATGTTACGGTTTACCAATACCACCCAACCTACTCCGGTTGATGGTACCTGAAACCCATACCACCCAACCTACTCCTGTTGAACTAAATAACCTTTGATTGGTCAAGCGATGGATCGACGGTTTGGGCTCGACCGATATCCTGACCCCTGCACCTTGCCAGATCCTCCTGAAATGGATAAAAAAACTCCCCTTGTGAGGGGAGTTGAGCGGGCGATGGGACTCGAACCCACGACCTTCTCCTTGGCAAGGAGACATTCTACCAACTGAACCACGCCCGCATTTTCCTTTGTCTCAAAATTATACGCATATTTCCCATTATCGTCAACCTGCATAACTATCAATTTTATAAAGTCACTTTGCTTGACAGCCTATTTTGCATATGCTAAAGTAATTATTGGTCTTTGAGCCTTAAAATGGGCTCAAAATCTGTCTTTAGGAGTCCCACCGTGACCAAATCTCGTACACAAATGATGGTCGAACGACTGCGCGACCTTCAAGCGTCTTCCCCGGATATCGAAGCTTCTGCAATTGTCAGTGTCGATGGTCTCACCATCGCCTCGGCCTTACCCCAAGGGGTCGAAGAAGATCGAGTTTCCGCGATGTCCGCAGCCATGCTTTCACTCGGTGACCGGATCGCCAGCGAGTTAGGGCGCGGCATGCTCGAACAGGTTTATATCAAGGGCGAAAAGGGATATGTTGTGTTGATGTCGGTCGGGGAAGAGGCCGTATTGACGACCTTGGCCCGCGAGCAAGCCAAGTTGGGCCTGATATTGCTGGATATGCGCCGCGCAGCTGAAACCTTTTCTAAATTGATCTAAAAGGCATTTTTCAAAGATGGAACCCATCCCGAAGAGCGGCTTGTATTACCCGAACAAGATTGCCCGGATCGCGTTACTGGCAATTGAGGATGTCATGGGAAAAAACGGCCTCAATGCAATTCTCAACCTGGCTAGTTTGGCGCATCTTGTCAACAACTACCCACCGGATAACCTCGAGCGCCAATTCGACTTTGCCGAATTTTCGGCTATTCAGGGTGGTTTAGAGGAAATGTACGGGCCGCGCGGTGGGCGTGGTTTGGCCCTTCGCGGTGGTCGGGCTACCTTCGACCTTGGTTTGCGCAATTTTGGTGCCCTTGCAGGGGTGGGTGATTTGGCATTTAAAGTTTTACCTCTGTACGCCAAGCTGCGGATTGGTCTGCCAGCCATGGCGCGCATCTTTTCTACGACCAGCGATCAACATTCGACAACCGAGGAAAAGGATGATCACTTTGTCTATCACATCCACCGCTGCCCGGTTTGTTGGGGTCGCCAGACGGATTCGCCGGCCTGTTTCATAGCCACCGGTTTGCTGCAAGAGGGTTTGAAGTGGGTTTCGGGTGGGCATAATTTTCGAGTTTCTCAAATCACAGCCAAATCTACCGGAGATGAAACCTGCGATTTTATAATTTATAAGCAGCCGCTGGGCTGATTAGATCGGGGAAAGTTCATTGGAAGACAAAAAAGCAACCACCGTGATTGTTAAGGATGACCTGGATGGGGCGGAAAGGGTCACTGCCCGTACCCAGACTCGGGGTGATGTTACTCATCAGGTTTCATGGTGAAAATTACCATTGTTATCCCAACGTACAATGAGGCTGAAAACCTGCCCAAGCTGGCGGCTGCACTATTCGATCTTCCCCTATCGGATTTGAACCTCCTGGTGGTGGATGATAACAGTCCCGATGGCACCGGCCCGATCGCCGAAGACCTGGCCAGGGCGCACCCGAAACGGGTCAGTGTAATCCACCGCCCGGGTAAACTTGGCCTTGGCAGCGCGTATATCCAAGGGTTCAGGGGCGCTATAGATCAGGGTGCTGATATGGTCTGCCAGATGGACGCCGATTTTTCACACCCGCCCCAAAAGATCCCTGAGTTGGCTCAGGCAATCCAATCGGTGGATGTGGCCCTGGGTTCGCGCTACGTAGCCGGTGGTCAAGTAGATGAACGCTGGCCGGCCTGGCGGAAAGGTTTGTCGGCGTTTGGCAATTTTTATGCTCGGACCATTCTGGCACTTCCCGTTCGGGATGTCACCGGAGGGTTCCGGATGTGGCGCGCCTCGGCTTTATTACGGATGCCGCTTGAACGGGTTAAGTCCAACGGTTACGTTTTTCAGGTTGAACTGGCATATCTAGCTAATTTGCTCGGATTTAAAGTGAAGGAAATACCGATCTACTTTGCTGACCGGCGCTGGGGGAAATCCAAGATGTCGGTGCGCATCCAGGTCGAGGCAGCCCTCCGCACCTGGTTGCTGCTTGGGTCGTATTTGGACCTGCGGAAAAAACACTTAAACCCAAATCTGTAAGGTTTGATGCCATAGCGGGCAATGGCTGGAAGGATCGTTGCGGGTGGTTATTAAACCGAACATCCCCCCGAAAATTATGGATTTCTCCCCTGGGCAGGTGGATGGGTGCTCGTCCACTACGCTACTATGCGCTGACCCCTTCTCAAACCACATCCTTTGCCGCCTTGCAAAAGTATGCCAGTTTCAGTATAGTAAAAAAGGTCAAGGGATAACCGAACCGGCTCTGTGGTTAAGACCAAATTATTTAGGGAGGTGACCGATGCAAGTAACGATTGACCTGACACCCGATCAAGTAAAAATTTTGGATCGGGCATTTACCCCATCCCGCTTTGGGAGTACCGAGGAGCTTCTCGAGGCACTGCTCCCGATGATGGCAGCGGTCTGGTTGGATTGGATCAGCGCAGCCAAACGATACAACAGCCTAACCGAACAATACACCGATTGGATGGAGCAGTTTTATGCTCATTTGCTCCCTGAACAGGAGGCGCCCACCGCGGAGCGGATGTTTAATTCTTTCAATCTGCCCTACGGACAAGCCCAATACATCGCCCGGGTGCTGAATAACCGCGCCCAGGCGCATTGGCGTGCCCACGCTGTTGACTTGCTCAAATCCACATTATCTGCCCGTAAGAGTGAAGCTGAACAGTGGGTCAAGGACCACCGTGACCAGGATACCCTCGAGATTTTGCTCTTCCGTCCTTCCTACCAAGAATTGGAAATTCTGATTGAAGTGTTGTTTCAAAAGAACTCCGCCGAAATGGATATTCCAAGGGTTAATTCAACCCGCAATTTATTTTCAATCCGCATCACTGCCCGGACATATCTCAGGCTGTGCAAATATTTAAATATCTAACCAGGTGTCATTATGGAACCCATTCAACCGTCCGCAGAAACCCTATCGGTGATCGGCTTTTTTCTGACCTTGTTCAGTTTGCTCGGTTCCTTTTTTTATATCCATCTATCCACATGGCTGCAGGATGTTTTAGCACTAGAAACCAAATGGGAGATCCATCGGACCGGGGATGAACCTGATCAAAAATCCGCCCGCCGCCAATGTCGTTACGAGATCGTCCCGCTGGCCTCCTGGAACGTGCTGATCACCAGCCTGGTGGTGACTTTTTTCGTGGTGTTTATTTTTACCCTCTCGGTGATTTTGTGGCTTGGACAGCCCAATAAGACCATGGCATGGTTATTTATCGGCTACGCGGGGATTTCATTTATCGTTATTTACCTGGGGATGAGTACCTATTTATTGGTGAAAGGCTTTAGCAAAGCCCGGCGTCTTTGGCGTGCCATCCGAAAATAATTCGGTTGGTATATTGACCGGCGGACTGGGATACCGTTTGTTGACCTTTGGGGGGTTAAGTTAATGCCCCTCCCCATCCAGGTATTCATCCGTTAGGCGTTTCCATTCATCCAGGCTGAGGGTTTCGGCGCGCCGCTGGGGGTCGATTTCGGCTTGTTCGAGCAAGTCGTTTATTTGTTGGCGGTTCCAACCCAGGCTGCCAGCCAGTGCATTCCGGAGGGTTTTGCGTTTTTGGGAAAAGCCTGCTTTCGCCAGCCTAAAAAAAGTGGGCAGATTTTCGGGGGGAACAAGTGGCTGCGGATAAAGGTCCACCCGAAGTGTGACCGAATCGACTTTAGGGGCGGGGTAGAATGCGCCGGCTGGTATGCGCAGGACCGCCCGAGGGTGACCATATACCTGCACCGAGAGAGCCAGCAGGCTCAAATCTCCTATTTGGGCGCAGATTCGTTCAGCCACTTCGCGTTGCATGGTCAAAACCAGACGGGCCGGACGAGGTTTGGACTCGAGCAGGTGGCGGATGATAGCCGAAGTGATGTAATAAGGGATATTAGCAACCACAAGGTAGCCGTCACTTTCCAGCAGTGATTCCGGCTTTATTTTCAGGATATCGCCATGGACCAGGGATACATTTTTTGCCTCAGCTAACACCTGTTCCAGAATGGGCATCAACTGGCCGTCCAACTCGACAGCAACCACACGCCGGGCTGCCCCAGCCAACCAGACAGTCAAACTTCCGACCCCTGGACCAATTTCCAAAACCTCCGCAAGCGGTTCGATCTCGGCTGCCTCGGTCAGTTTCCGCAGAGCGGCCTGGTCGATTAAAAAGTTTTGGCCGAGTCCTTTGTGGGGTCTGAGTTGGTATGCTCGCAGCAGGGCTCGAACGTTTAGCGCGGGAGGGGTCAGGGCAGGATCCACGGGATGTTGGCCGGTACGGGGGTGAGGAAGTAAATGGTTACATTATGGTGCCAGGGGATAAATTCTTCGTCGGTGTAAGCTACATCGATCCAATGCCGTCCGCGAAACCCCGCGCCTATGTCCGCGACAATCGCACGACCGTATCCGGGCACGTACAAACCCTGACCGGCCATCCATGAAAACCAGGCGCGGGTCACACCCACCAGGCCTTTTCTTACTGTTAATCCACTCGCTGTTATATAACCGCAGCGGTTTGGTACGCCTAACCGGCAGGGAGAATACGAAGTTACATAAACATCGACCGCCCGCCAGTACTCGATCGGTCCATCGGGAGTGTCTAAAGTACGTACCACCACCTGGGTGCCATAACCGAGGATCTGATCGACCGGTGCTTTCGCGACCCAGCTTGATTCTGGCTGGCGGCTGATTTCCAGGTTGTTTTCGTAACGCACTCGCGAGCGGGTAACTTCCAATCCCAGTTCACCTGGTTTGACCACCGAACGCTGATCGAGCTCGGTGGTTGGATCAGGTTGGAAAATGTTTTTGAAGGGGATGGACTTTTGCTCGAGGACGATTTTCTCTTGGACACGCACCACACGGATAGTCCGGTCTTCCGGGATGGGTAGGTCTTCGGCTGGGAGGCTGAAATCCAACCCTTGTAACGGAAGGGATGTTTCGCTCAGCGCTTGTCCGACGGTAACGGCTTTGACCGGGGTAACCAAGATCTGTCCATCCACCTCAATGGTGATCGTCCTGGCACGGTTGATGCGCACCTCGAGCGGTCCTTCCAGGGGGGTATCCATGGGGAGCGAGAGTTCGTCTTTTGGGTTCAGGTTAATTCCGACCTGCCATAATGCTTCGTGGATGGTGTCGGCGCTTGTATTGAAGGTCAGGGAGTGTTCCCCCTCATGGACGGTAAGCGGGACGGCTTGTTTGAGTTCAAGCAAGATGACCCCAAGGGGTGCAAGGGGTTCGGAGGGGTCGATTGACCGGCCATTCATTTCCAGGCGATCGCCAGGGAAAAGAGGTATTCCGGCGGCGGTCAGCAAGTTGGCTGGCAGGCGTTCCGGAGTGTGGAGGGTAACCTTTTCGTCCGATCCGGCCAGGAGGATGGTTACTGGATGAGCACGCTCGATCCGGATGGTTGGATTTTGGATCATCCAGGCCGACGCGGCTGGGGTGAGACGATCATTTGCATGTAGGGCAATTCCAGCGCTGTTAAGCACACTCCCTACAGTAAGAGCGCGGGTGCGGATGGTTTGCACCTGCCCGTCGATGACCAGGGAAACTTGCCGTTCCAAGCCGATGTATAGAAGGATTGCTCCGGCCAGTATCAAAAAGATGGAAGCTGTCGACAACAATCTATTTTTTTGCATATCCATGGGATTGTAACAGAAAATTTGGCCTCGCAGAAAGGATGGAATATGTCCATGGCAAGGAGTGGGCTGCAAATCAAGGTGCTATTCCATTTTCAAGCGCATTGGCAGGATTATAAAAAAAAAGCACCCACCTGGAGTGCTTTAGTGCCGAGAGCCAGAATCGAACTGGCGACACCGCAATTTTCAGTCGCGTGCTCTACCAACTGAGCTATCTCGGCTTGATTGCTGATGGGCTGATTCTACCCGTTGGTAAGTGGGTTGTCAAGCAAAATGATCCGGCCGAGTCTGTCACAGAGTTGGTAGGTTTTGAAAAAAGAGCAAGCTCGGAGTAATATGGTAGTTGAAAAGACCGCCATAGAACAGAGAGCTTGCCA
>JGI24111J20145_1000327_pt1 | contig 11364 bp, 7 predicted proteins | sample SubbioR11Jul_8B1_FD_20145 | JGI IMG/M metagenome (IMG submission 20145)
GTTCCCAGAACCCCACGGGGTGTTTTGATCAGGTTGCCAAATTGCCACACCGTTGTCCGTTGCCAAAACCATATCACCATTAGAGCGCAACAAAATGTCATTAATTTTGTTAGATATCAAAGGGGATCTATCGGCAACCACTCGCATCCACCCTCTGCGGTTCAAGGCGCGCTCAAATTCGAATCCTACTTTTCCAACAACAACCGCCATGGTAATACCAATGACCAACCACCAAAATATCCTGGGAGGCTTTGGCAGCATTCCTTCCAGGTAGTCCCAATAATCATTTTTTTCCTTGACCCATCGATACCCCCAACGCAGAAAGCCCGACCCAAGCATACACAAAGCTGGCGCTAAAATCAGCGAATATTGTGGCCATTTGGTCGGCCACACCAGTAAAATTGCCAGGTTTGAAAAAAACCATACTGAAAGCCAGGGCTGCTTTCGGATGTTGGTAACTGCTCCAATGGTTCCAGTCCAGAAAATGACTTCGTCCATAGTTAAAAAGAAAAACACTCGCGGATGCCAGGGTAAAGCTGTGGCAATCCAAAGTAAGGGTTGGTACCAAGGAAGGGCTGCCTGTTGAACATCGAAACCCTGGGTATAGCCGATATGAAAAGCAATCGAATTAACCAGCCGGTTTACCGGATCATTCCACAAATAAGGATTGAAAAGCCAAAAGACCCCGACCGCTACCAGCCCGTAAAAGACCAAATACCGCCAACTAAAAACTCGGCGATACAAAGCCAGGAATGCCAGTGGGAAGAGGATCATTAAATAGGAGTATTTTCCAGCGGCAGTGATGCCCAAAGCAATCGCTGAAATCCATAACCAGGGAACTCGCCCGGAAACAATAGTTCCCTCACCTTGGTCGACAGCCCGCCTAAATGCCAGGATCGTCAACAGCGAAGTAAATAAAGGCAGCGACTCCAAATACACCTGGCTGGTGTATTTAATCGTATAAGAATGCATTGCCAGAAAAAATCCCGCCAGTGGGTCCACCATGGCCAATAAAAGTACTTGTAACACCCCAAAAACTGCGCTGATCGACCGATTAAAATAGAAAGCAGCCTGATCGTCGCCGGAATCGAACCCAAGTAGATACGGAAGGCTATAGATTATTTTCACCAATGGTGGATGTTCATGGTTTTCGGAATAATCGATAACCCCTTGAAAATCGCCGCGGGATATTTTCTCCGCATACATCCTGCCCGCTCGCATATAGGTTGGCTCGTCTGCATCTTGAGGAAGCTGCCAGACTGCCCAGGCATGCAGCAATGTGCTTAATATCACAATAACCGAAATTGTATGCCATCTCCGCCACCATTTTGGCATTTTTTGAAGAGGGAAATTGAGCAATTTACTTAACAAAGAACCCGACTCCCTCTATTTTCTAACTCCACCACAGCTCATTTTTCATCGGAATAAAATAATAACTGGAAGACATAACTACCCTTTGGCTCTAATTGGTCGATGGGTGTGTAATCCCTAAATCCACCGTCTTCCATAGTTACCAGGTTTTCAGGTTGAGATGGGCCGATTAAAGAAACGAGTTCATAAACCCCGGGTTGGAGTCCTCTTTGAGATGTTAGCGCATAATCACTGATTTTTTGGTCGCTTAAATTGATCAAAACCAATCCGGCATCTTGTTCATTTAGACGAAGGTAAGCCAATACACTTCGGTGATTGGTAGAAACGGGTACCAAACTACCACCCTGAAAGGCTTGTGTCTGGTTGCGAGCATGGATAAGGTTTATGTAATGACGTAAAAGCGAATCCGGATTTTCAAGCTGAACCGCTATGTTTCGCTCTCGGAAATACGGCTTATGAAAATTCCACGGCGTACCGGTAGTAAAACCAGCCTTTGCTTCGGCTGACCAATGGAGCGGAGTTCGGATATGGATATGGTCCCCAGTACCGGTTAAACCTATTTCTTCTCCATAATACAAGAATGGGATACCTGGCGAAGTCAAATAAATGGTGGCAGCCACCTTGGCGTTTGGTTCATTTTCCATTAGGACAGACATTACCCTGTCTTGATCATGATTGCTCAAAAAAATCCCCATCGTTTCTTCAGGGAATAAATTGGATTCAAATGATAAGGTATTTGACAACCCGAAAGCATCACCTTGGTTGACATTCTGCAAAATTGAACGAGCAAGGTCAAAATTAAAGGCAACATCCACTGCATCATTTTTTACGTAGCGGATCACTTCAAAGCTGTTCGACCAGATTTCGCCAACGGTTATTGCGTCTGGCTCAATACTTTTAATGTATGTCTGAAAATCTTCCAACCAGGCGTGAGTTTCATCGGTATTTTCTTGATCGGCACCCTTTTCTATAATGTGTTTCATGCCATCAATCCGAAAACCATCAACCCCCACATCCTCCAGCCAATAACGGGCAATGGAATAGATTTCTTCTGTCACTTCTGGGTTGCGAAAATTGAGATCGGGCATTTGGTTCCAAAATAAGGCGTAATAATATTTTCCGTTCGGCGCACGGTGCCACACATTTTGCCCTTGCGGACCTCGAAAGCCTGGATTTTCATCCGACCACACATACCAATCATGTTTTGGGGATTCCGGGTCTTGGGCTTCCACAAACCATGGATGTTTCGTAGAGGTATGGTTGATGACTAAATCGATAATCACCCGGATGCCCCNTTTTTCTGCTTCCAATAACAGCCGTTTGAAGTCATCCAGCGTTCCATAGGCAGGATTTGTCTGATAGTAATCNTTCACATCGTACCCGTGATAGGAGGGTGAAGGATGAATTGGCATCAACCAGATTGCATTGATCCCTAAATCATTTTGGGTATCAGGATTGTTGTCGTTGAGATAATCCATCTTTTCAATAATGCCTTGGAAATCTCCANTCCCGTCTCCATTACTATCATAAAAACTGCGCACAAAGACCTGATAGAAAACTGCTTTCTTCCACCACTCGCCATCCGGGTCGCTGGGTAAGCCTTCCGCCGGCTGTACATTTTGATTGATGCAGCCGCTCAACGAACCTGCAAAAAGGCAAACAAGAAGAAACCAGCATAGAAATACAAGTCCGGTTCGTTTTTTCAACATAGAAACCTCATCCAATGAAATTGAGAATTGCAGCCCCTAAACCAGAAAGTTGAACGATTGTCTCCCCTGCCGATGGAATAACGGTGCAATCCTCGTCAGTTATTAATAATGGCACATAATCACCCTGTAAAACCGTTTTAGCGGTTGAATCCCCAAAATTCATTGCAGTAACCACCTTGCTTCGAGAATCTTCACGTGCGTAGACGAGCACCTGATCCTGCGCCAATATTGTGACCCTGCGTCCGCTTCGCAGCACCTGGTATTGTTTTCGTATGGAAATTAAGGTTTTATAAAAGGCCAGCAATTCAGTATCCTGATGGCTGCCCCAAATCATCGGCAACCGTGATTCCTCAATCACACCTCGCCCATTCTGAAGTACATCTCTTTCCTGAGTGAGGCCTACTTCTGTTCCATAGTACACAACTGGCGCTCCTGCAAGGGTGAATTGACATACCGCTCCCAATCGCAATTTGCGTTTATCATTTCCTGCCGCCCACAAAAACCGGTTCATATCATGATTGTCAAGAAAGGACGGTCGCGAGAACGTTACCGGAAAAAATGCCTCGTGCCGGTCAAGAAAAATTGATAAACGAACAGCATCCCATCGTCCGAAGGCGATTGCTTGCCTTAAGGCTTCTAACAGCATAAAATCCAAAGCTCCATCCAACCCGCCGATAAAAGCCAGTTGGACATCGGGTGGATCTACGATCTCCCCAAAAATCCAACAATCCGGTTTGACAGCCCGTGTCGTCCGGAAAAATTCAGCCCAAAAATCGGGTGTCGGCCCAAGGGCATAATCCACCCGGTAACCATCCACCCCAAATTCTAGCCAATATCGGGCAGCATCTAAAACATACCGGCGCGCCTCTGCATTCCTAAGATTGATTTGCGGCAGCGATTTGACTCCGAAGAAGGTCACATACACATCTGGCCAATGTTTAAAAGTGAACCATTTTTTGTAACGACTGTTGGGGTTAGTGGCTGCATCCCGAAAGATTGGGTGCTGAAAAGAAATATGGTTGGGCACGAAATCTAAAAGAATGCGTATATTGCGAGTGTGAGCCTGATCGATTAAATCCTTCAAATCGTCTTTCGTTCCCAGTCGCGGTTCGATATCAAACAAATCGAGGGCGTCATATCCATGGTGAGATGGACTGGGAAAAATCGGGGTCAACCATAGAGTATTGACTCCTAAGTCTGAAAGGTAATCCATTTTCGCGGTAATCCCTTTTAAGGTACCACCGTAAAAACCGGTTAATTTTGAGGGTTTACGCCAGCGTTTACCATCGCCCGGAAAAAAACGCTCAGAAAATATCTGGTACACAATCGCATCCGTTGCCCAGGAGGGTGGCAGATTTCGATGCACATAAAAGGCATACACTTTTTCTTCGTCAGCAAATATTTCGCCTCGATCTCGGACCATAGCCCCAATTCGATAACGAACCATCGTCTTATCGGCGAAGCCCGGTAAAGTTACCGAAAAATGGGACACATATCCCCATAAAAGAGTATCCCATTCGGTTTTATCCAGGCTCATTGGGGCTGTAAAACCATTACCGGCAATTCCAAACCCACCGATCGGGTCGCTTCCATCCGCCGTCCAATAAACGAAGGCTTGGTCACAGGGATAACTCGGACCCACAGATAATCTTATGGTTACGGATTGGTCGGGGAGTGGTTTGAGGGGTTCTCTTTGAAAGTTGTGGGTTACCCCAGACCGAAAAGTAAGAATTCGGTCAAGCCGCTTTTCTTCCGTTGCTAAACTTCCGAAGATGAAATCGTCCATGGACAACTTGTTTAACCCTTTACTCCGCCAATTGTTAACCCCGCTTCAAAGTACCTGTTTAATGCCAGGTACACCAAAACGGTTGGGATGACTACGATGACTGCACCGGCCGCAAACTGTCCCCAGGGTACAGCCATACTGTTTGCCAAGGAATACAGGGCTGGGACCGCTAATTTTACCGAATCTGGTGCTGGAACCAAAACTGAGGAGAAAATAAAGTCACCCCAGCCTGTCATAAAAGCCAGAATTGCGGTCACAGCTAACGCCGGGCGAGCCAATGGTAAGGCGATCAAGAAAAATGCTTGAATCGGGGTTGTCCCGTCAATTTGGGCGGCTTCCTCCAAATCGATTGGGATGGTATCAAAATAACCTTTCAGGTTCCAGGTACAAAAAACTAAAGTGGCCGTAGTAAATGCAAGAATCAATCCCAAGTGGTTGCCAAACAACCCGATCGCTGTTAATAACTGAGCAATTGCCACCAGTGAAAGTATCCCCGGAAAAGTGGAGACCGCTAACAGAAAGATCAGGATGAACTCCCGCCCACGAAAGCGAAAACGCGAAAGGGCAAAAGCTGCCGAGGTACACACGATCAGGCTGGCTATCGTTGTTATCGAGGCGACTTTAATGCTGTTGACTAACCAGGTCAGGTAAGGTCTTTCGAACAACATGACCCGAAAATTTTCGAAAGTAAATTCAACCGGAAAAAACATGCCCGCCAAATTTAAGGTGTATAGGCGTCCCCCTTCCCGACCAGAGGCCAGGATAGCAAACCATACCGGGTAAAGTGCGAAAATAACCGCCAACACCAAAAAGGCGTATTGGGCAATACGGACTCCTAAACTGGATTTTCGGACCATTAGTCGTATGCTCCTTTCGTTATCCGCGTCACCCGCAGGCTATACAATGTGGCCAAGAAGAGGATGAGGAAGATCAACACGGCAAAGGCAGTTGCCCGGCCAAAATTCTGCAACTGGAAAATCTGCCGGTAGGCATAAACCATGACAAACTCAGTAGCTCCCGGTACGTCAACGCCGGTTAATGGTCCTCCTCCCGTGATGGCAAAAGCAGTCCCAAACATTTGGAAAGCAGTGATCGAGGTCAATACCGTGGCCGGTAAGATTACAGGCCGGATTAGAGGAAGGGTAATATTGCGTAATTGCACGAACCAGTTTGCTCCATCCATTTCAGCCGCCTCGTAGAGTTCACCTGAAATGGATTGTAAAGCTCCCAGGATAGCCACCATAAAGAATGGATAAGAAAACCACAGGTCGGCCAGCACGATCACGGCAAATGCCGAAAACGGGTTCTGTAGCCAGATAGGTCCGTCAACCCCAAAGATTGTCAGAACTTGATTGATTGTTCCCTGTTGGCGAAACAAAAATTGCCAAACCAAAGCCATAAGTATCGCCACCGAAGACGCGCCCCACGGGACAAAAAGTGCTATCCGGAAAAATGTCTTTCCCTTTAGTTTTGGGTTATTCAAGATCAGGGCTAATACCAGGCCGAATAGAAAGGTCAAAGGAACTCGAACTGCAACAAACAAGATGGTCCTGAACACGACAATAATAAATGGGCCGGTAGCCATCAACTGGTTATAAGCGGTTCTTATGGATAGGATATACGCCAGTCCAACAACCAGAGCAATTGCAAGGATCCAAACCCAGCTAGGGGATATCGGCCGAACGAGTAACCGGTCCAACCGTTTATTGGCATAGTAAGCGACGAAAAGTGGAGTAAATATTAGCCCAATTCTCGCAAAGGCTGTTAACCCATCCACCGCGAATAATTGTCCAAGTAAATAGTGGTAGTTGGCGATTAAGGGTTCTGCCAATCGATACGGCGATCCTAACCCGACAGCGGCTCTTTCCCGAAACTGCGGCCAACAAAGGGGGTCTAGAATTCCACTTAAAATTAATTCACAATCAGGTTTAGGACGAAACCGATTACGATCCGTAAAGGAAATATAAGTATTCAACAAAATGGGATATACGTTAAATACCAGGATTCCTACCACAGTTGGTAACAAGAAAAATAGGATGGTCAACCCTTTACGCCGACCTCTCCAGGCACCCATAATGTGCTCCTTTCTAAGGAAGCCACCCCAATTGATAAAAAGAATTATAAGGAAGGATTTTTATAAGCGGGGAGAGCCAAAACGACTCTCCCCGCAGAACACTTGACTTTTACCTCATTCCTGCAACTGCTTCCTCAATCGCAGCGTGAGCCTCTAGCAAAGCAACATCCGGAGGCTGTGCGCCGGTCCAAATTACAGCCGAAGCACGTCCAACTGGACCCCACTGAGCAGAGGAGAATGGTGAAGGGGACATCGGTACACCAATTGCGAGAGCTTTACCAAATCCAACCACCGCCGGAAGTTGTGCAACCTCAGGATCTTCCAGGGCAGCTATCTGGGCTGGGATGGTCTTGTTGACTAAGGACAGTTCCTTCTGTACCTCAGCACTGGTGAAGTACTTCATTACATCCAAGGCAATATCTGTTTTTTCACGCTCTATAGCGTTTGTGGTGAGCATGAGGGTTTTTATACCCACAAATGGCCTACCCATAGGAATCACGGAATAGTCCACTCCGGCCTCTTCTAGACCAGCAATAGCCCATGGACCAGTCCACCACATACCGACGCGGCCTTCTTGTAACGCAGCGTTACAAATATCATAGCTGTTTTCAGCCAGAGAGACCGCGGCTAATTTTACCAGCCATTCACCGGCTGCCAAGGCTTCTGGAGTATCCAAGAAGGGTACGCCCTCTTCATCTACATAGGAGGGAACACCAAAACCGAAGTAAATCGGTGACATGTGATACGCATCCTCGGCCCCAAAGCCCTGATTGCAGATCAAAGCATTGCCGGTGTCGGCTTTGAATTTTTCTGCCGCTGCTAACAATCCCTCAAAATCTAAGGGATCAGCAGGCAGGTATTCTTCTGTCACAACGGCATTGTTCGCCACCAAAGCAATACCTTCCATTGTCTCGGGCAGACCCCAAATTTTATCCATCCACACCACACCGTTGACACCCGACTCGGTGTAGACCTCATTCAGGAAGGCCATATCCACGCCGTAATCCGACAGCGCGACAATATTACCTAGCAGCGCTTGTTCACCGATCTTGTCATTGGCCCAGCCAATGATATCCGGACCTTCCCCCGCTGGGATCGCGACGTTTAAGGCACTTGAAACGTCCTCGGGTTTCGAAAGGTCGATTATTACACCTGGGTTAGCAGCTTCATAATCGCGGAATGCCTGGGTAATTGCTTCTAGATAGGCTCCATCCCACAGGTGCCATATGGATATCGTAACTTCCTCAACTGGTTCTACGGGTGCTACGGGTTCTTCTGGCGCGACAGGTTCCTCCGGTGCAACAGGTTCTGCTGGTGGAGTAGGTACGGCTGGTGGTGCTATTAACTGACAAGCTGACAGAACAAGCATCGCGATCAGCATCACACTGACCAATACGAAAAACTTTTTCGACATCTCTTTTCTCCTTTTTATTGATTTTTTTTAGGGGTTCCCTACTTGAGGGTCAATCGCGGTCGTACAGTTTTGGCTTTGAACGAAGGGTCGCTTTGACAACCACCTCCTTTCAACGGTTTATGTTTCCATTAAAAAGACACTTATTGAAACCTCACAAATATTAGCGCCGAGCAAGGGGGGATTGGGCGTCATCCGAGAAGAGCGATTGTAAATCGCCTGTGAATCCTTTCTAAAATTTCGTTTAGTGACTGTTTGAGAGAAAAGGTCTTATAAAATTCTGTCAAGACTTTGAAATTTCCAAACGCGGGTTCTCTTAAGCTCATCTCCTCGACTTTGGATTAAGCCCTAAAACTTGAGTATCCATCGTGCCAGATAACCTAAGCCAAACCGAGGAGGAGCTATTACTCAATCTCTTGGTTCCTCCTTTTAAATTCCTTGTATAAACAACCTTGTTGATATGATTATAACATTACTTTATCAACTTTTTGTTTATAATTCAACCATATGCAGCACAACCAAACTTGGCGATTAATCTTTACCCCTCCAGCTCCTGGGGCTTGGAATATGGCACTTGATGAAGCCATATTAGAAGCGGTTACCAGTGCTTCTTCTCCTCCTACCCTGCGTCTTTATGCTTGGAACCCTCCCTGTCTTTCTCTGGGTTATGCCCAGCCAATCAGCGACATTAATTTTCCATCATTAGAATCTTTGGGATGGCAAATCGTGCGTCGTCCAACTGGCGGTCGTGCCCTATTACACACAGATGAATTAACGTATTCGATCATCGCACCCCAAAATAACCCGCTGGTTTCGGGTACCATCCTCGAAAGTTACCGCCGGCTTTCGAATGCTTTGTTGTGCGCTTTAAGAATCCTCGGCCTCTCAGCCAATGCGGATAAAGAGTATCCGTTACCAGCCGGAAGCCAGCCCAACCCACCAGTCTGTTTCGAGGTTCCTTCTAATTATGAGATCACGGTAAATGGCAAAAAATTAATTGGCAGCGCACAAGCTCGCCGATTTAAAGGAGTGCTGCAACATGGTTCCCTTCCGCTCTCAGGCGACCTGACTCGGATAACCTGGGCACTTAACTTTCCTATTCCACAAGAGCGCGATCTAGCAGCCAGGCGGTTACTCGACCACGCAGCGACAGTTGAAATGCTTCTCGGTAGAACTCCAACCTGGGATGAAGCAGCCGTTGCTTTTCAGGCTGCTTTTCCACAAACCTTCGGAATCGAGCTAATTCAAGGGTCACCAACCCTTACAGAATTAATGCGTACAACTGAACTCGTCCGAGAAAAATATGCGAATGTTGACTGGAACAACCGAATATAATGGATAAAAGTAATGACGAGGTGACCAATCAAACCTGAACCTAGGTACCCACTCAAAATAAAACAACTATCCTGGGTCACTACCTTTATACTGTTCATTGTAATGGGTAGATTATTGACCGGTTGCCAGTCGATGACCCCTCCCCCAACCTCGACACCAGATCAAAGCTCTACTCCATCACTAAGCCCCACCCTCACACCCGAACCCCTGGGCAGTCCAGCCAATCCGATCATCTTCGGCTTCGTTCTCGATGGCAGACCCGTTCCGCGTTCTATTTCCGCAATGGAGGAAATTGCCCAAACGATCACCGAAGAAACCGGCATTTCGGTGGTTGTATCCACATACCCTGGAGATATTGAATTATTTACCGCTCTGCAACAAGGCGGTCTTCACATAGCCTGGTTATATCCGCTTACCTATATCCACGCCAATAACCTCAAACTAGTGCAGGTTGGTTTATTAACCAACCATTTCGGAACCTATTTCTATGGCACTCAGTTTCTAGCCAATGTAGAAAGTGGTTTCTCCACCTTCTTCGATCGGAGTACCAACTTGAGCACTGTGGATGCAGCCACAGCTTTGGCCCAATTCGAGGGTCGCCGCCCTTGCTGGGTAGATCCTGGCTCCCTTTCAGGGTTTATCCTCCCGCTTGGCATCCTTGAGCGAGAAGGGATCGAAATTCTTGAGGGGGTCGATGCCCAAACCCATACGTCTGTAATCCGCGCCCTTTACATCAAAGGGGTTTGTGATTTTGGAGCAACTTTCGCTATTTCCGGAGACCCGCGCACTTCCAGTTTGGTCATCGACGATCTCACCGATGCAGTTGAAAGAGTGGTGGTGGTCTGGCAAAGTGATGCGGAAATTCCCAATCTGAATTTGTCCTATTCCACAAAGGTGCCATCCACATCTGTGCGCACCATCAATGATTGGTTCATCGAATATATCAAAACCGTTGAGGGTAGATCCACTTTAACCCGTGCCTTGAATGATTACGATGTCCAGGATTTACGCATCGTGGACGATTCGATCTATGACCCATTGAGAAACGCAATCGATCTCTCAGGTGTGGATCCAAGATTTTGGGTTGGTCGTTAACCTACGACTTAATTTTCCAACATTTACCGAACTTGGCACTAACCTTGTACTCTTTCTTGTGTCTACGGAAGGAGTCGAGCGCATGGTAAAATCACANTATGGTAAAAAAAATCCTTCAATTTCTAATCCGCACCTTTATCGTCTTGCTGATTGGGATCCTATTGGTTTTAGGCCTACCAACGATCCTCAGCGAATTGTATGCCCGTTCTCGCATGTTTACAACCACCAACGCACCGACAAAGCCGGTTGCTATCATTTTTGGGGCTGGATTGATGCGTGATGGGAGCCCTACCCCTGTACTTCGTGACCGGGTCACGACGGCAGCTAATCTATTTTTTCAAGGTAAAGTAAATAAGCTTCTCATGAGTGGTGATAATCGTTTTATTGATTACAATGAACCCGGGGCAATGCGCCAATTTGCTCTTGAGTTGGGTGTACCCGAAGATGCTATTGTCTTGGATTTTGCAGGTCGGCGTACCTATGATACCTGTTACCGTGCCAAGCACATTTTTAAGGTTTCTGAGGCGCTATTAATTACCCAAAAATTCCATTTACCCCGAGCTCTGCTCACCTGTAATGGACT
>JGI24111J20145_1000328_pt1 | contig 11362 bp, 15 predicted proteins | sample SubbioR11Jul_8B1_FD_20145 | JGI IMG/M metagenome (IMG submission 20145)
GCTCAGGAATGGAGGTGATTATGCCGCCCTAAACTACCCGCCAAAAGTGTCAACTTCTAAACCGCCCGATCTGTCCAAAAATAAAACGCCCTTGACATGGTGACCTCAAACTGTGCCGCGAAGACGATTCCTGCGAAGGCTGCGCCACTTTCCCAGCGCTTTGCCCCCTCAATCAGGAAATCGTCGTCTCGAGTGAACACTACCCGCCCCAGCTCCGCCGCCCGGTCGAGAATTTCCGGGTCGGGGGCGGCAGCCCTGCCGTCCTCCTGCACAGTCAGTACGTCCACACCCCTGGAGCGCAGCCCGGCCGTGATGGCTCTGGGCACATGCTCGTCCAGGTACAGCCCGACTGCCATCAACCCTGTTTCATGGCCCGCAAACGCTGCAAAAACGGCGCTTCGGGCAGCCGTCGGCGCAACTGGGCAATGCGCTTGGTGCGGCGAGCAATGTCGGCATCAAAGTAGGCGCGGTGGTCCCAGAAGTAGGCCATAGCGGAGTACACCTGCCCCAGTGTGAGATTGGGGTGCTGGTAGTGCAACTCTTCGGGACTGGCCCCGCTGGCGAGGTATTCAAAAGCCAGTTCCACCACCTTTAGCGTCGTGCCTGCGATATACGGAACCCCTGTCTCGTCCAGGACGATGTGCTCGTAACGGGTCTGGGTCAAGGCCATGGCTTAAGTATAACCAGGCAACGCCGGTGTATACCGTTCATGAGGAGGCACTGGCCTGGGCCAGGGCTGGCCGCAAAAAACCGCAGCCTACCGGCAAGACCCCGACCCCAGCGGAGGTCCGTGAACGCTTCAGGCCATGACGCCGCCCCGCCTGATCGTGGATGTTAATGGCTTGCTGGCAGGTGTGGTGGGCAGGCCAGGGAGTATAGCCGACGGCCCCAAGATGGGCTGGTGGTAGTGCCGCTCAACGCCGGAACGGCGGTGTAGCGCTCGAGGGGGCGTTGCCTCAGCACGCAGCAGGGGAGCTGGCGCAGGTAAAGCCAAAGGCGCTCCACGCTGGTAGCCTAGCAGCAATCCCCCCAACCCCCCTTAACCCCCACCCCGGCCCTCCCCCATATGCCATATACAGGGGGAGGGTGTGGGAGGGGGGATTGCTCCCCGCATGCCCACTTCCCACTAGCTACTAGCCACATGCTACTAGCCACTTCCCGAGGGCGGTCACTTAAGTAGCACCCCGGCGCTTCGTTGACGGTTGTTTGGGACGGTTGGTGCGCGTCAAAAGGCGGTGCGCCCTGGTGGCGAAATTTGCGGCTCGAGCCGTCGTGTCAGCAGATGCTCAGACGGCGGGGCCGTCACATTGCGCCTCGATTTCGCGAATCAGGAGCGGTAGATTCGGTTCGACGAAGCTCATGCCCGGGGCCGGAATCCGGTTGCGCTTCATGTCGGGTGGAACGTGCTTGTGATGCGGATGCGTACTTTGCAGAGCGGCATCGCCTGGATGGGGTTGAGAATCGTACCAGTAGAGCTTCTGCTCACCTTGCCACACTTCATAACCATAGGCATCGATCACGGCTGGACGGCGGTGAAAGTCGATCCGTTCCCTGACTACTAAGCGAATATCGCGATCGAAGTGCAAGGTGCCACTCACGCGAGCGAGTGAAGCGCCCTTGCGTATAAGGGTCAAGGTCGAATAGCGGATCGACGTGAACCGCTCCCCGAGCGTGTAGAGGAATAGTTCGTAGTCTTCCGGGCTGCGCAGCGAGGTCACGGCTGGACGCGGATGAGCCCCAACAGACTCGGTGCGTTAGTCTGCATCCTCTGTATGGCGTTGCGGTATGCCGCTTGCCGCGTCAGCCAGGTTTGGTAGACGCTCGCCCATTCGCTAAAATCCAGTACCCACGCCTCATCCTCCGGCTCCTCGCCATTCGCGTAGGCGGCGTAGAAGGTCTCGGAGCGCACCCCATACCGGCGTTCGAAGGCCAGCAGATCTTCCTCCAGGGCGTGGATGTCGGCCAGTAGCTGCTCTAGGTTCATGCTACTATGATACGCGTTTTGTGGCTTGCTTCAATGAAAGGGCCTTATGGTCGCTGCGAGCGCTTCGTCCCTCAGCGCAGGCTCCGCAACCCCACCCCGGCCCTCCCCCATAGGCCATATACAGGGGGAGGGTGTGGGAGGGGGATTTGCTCCCCGCACGCCTACTTCCTACAAACCACTTCCCACAAACCACTTCCCGAGACTTGCCCTGAGCCTTGCCCTGAGCCTTGCCCTGAGCGCAGTCGAAGGGGCAGTCGAAGGGGCAGTCGAAGGGGCAGTCGCAGGACTAAGGGTGAGCGGATCAGCGCTTGCTTAGCAGCTCTTCTTTGCTAACGCCCTGCTGCTCGGCCACGGCCTTCAGAATCGCGCTCAGCGTGCCGATCCGCAGCGGCTGGTGGTCGGGTATGGCGATACGGTGATGGCGTGGCATCTGCGTTTCAAGAACGAGGTGGCTACCGCGTTGGTGAACCAGCGTGTAGTGCCAGTGCTTGCTGAGCTGAGCCGCGAGCGCTCGGCCAGAAAGGTCTCGCGGCAGCTTCATGCGGTTAGTAACAGCTCATCGCGCCTTAAGTGCAGTCGGATGGCCGGCGGCGGCGCGGTGTCAAAAAAATAGGCCGCCACCGCTTCACGAACATTGCCCCGAAGGGCCTCCCAGGAGTCGGCCTGGGTGATGATGTCGTGGGTTAGGCACTCGGCGACAAAGCCGCCGTCGGCTTCTTGCGATACGGCAAAGACGAGCTCGATCATTAGCGGTATTGTAGCAGAAGTGCTCTTAAGCGCCCCCCACCTCGGGAACGCCGCTCCCCGCAAGTGCCCTTCCCGAGAATTGCCCTGAGCCAAAGGGTGACAGCAGGCGACCGGCGGCGCTATAGGCTCTGGCTCGCCTCGCGCAGGCCCAACTGCTCGACAAAGGGCAGGAAGTCCCGGTCGGAAAAGAGGAGCAGATAGTTCCGCCTGATGCAAAAGGTGGCGATGATAACGTCTATGGTCTTTCGCACCGTGACGCCGCGGGCTCGCAACAGGCGGTAATACTCCGCGCTGGCGATGGCGTTCTCCACACCGAGCAGCTCATAGATGGTCAGGGCGGTGAGCAGCTCCCTGGCAGTATGAAAATCGGCATCGCGGCGGAAGCCTTGGAGCACCTCGGCCAGAATGAGATCCCCGATGGCCAGCGGCTCGTTGCCAAGGAGGCTGTCCAGCAGGTTGGTTTGGGGCGTGTCCTGGCCGTTGAAGTAATCGACCCAGACGCTGCTATCGACCAGGATCACCGGTCTTCTCGCATGGCCTCAAGGTCGCCTTCCCAGGCCAGTTTGCCGCGAAACTCCTTGATGCGCTCCTGCCGCTTGAGCCGAATCAGCGCCTTAAGCCCCAACTCAACAGCTTCGCGCTTGGTTTTGAGACCGCTTACCCGCAGGGCTTCGGCCATCAGGGCATCGTCGATGACAATGTTGGTTCTCATGAGGCGCCTCCTAATGTGTATTTCATGGCAATATTATACCCATAAGTCTGCCAATCAGGGGGCTCAATCCCGCCCCACCCCCCTTAGTAAGGGGGAGGCCGGGGGGATTTTTGTTGCGTCCACCTCCCACGGGCCACATACCACTAGCCACTTCCCGAGTCCCACGAGCCACAGGCCACTAGCCGCTTCTCAAGGGCGCTCTCTTAAGTAGCGCTTGACTTGTCGTGCTTGCTCATACCCCATTGTGACTAAAAATTAGTTACAAGTCAAGTCAGAGAAGCACTATTACGTTGCCTCCAAGGCCCGACTGCATGAACGCGACGACATGTTACACTCGGCGTGGTGCCAGAGCCCACCCCCCACGACAAAGCCGCCAGCGTGCGGGCGATGTTTGGCGCTATCGCCCGGCGTTACGACCTGCTAAACCGCCTGCTGAGCCTAGGTTTGGATCAGTACTGGCGCCTGGAGGCGGCCCGGGTAGCCCTGGAAAAGCAGCCGCAGCGGATTCTTGACGTGGCTACCGGCACCGCCGACCTGGCCCTGTGCCTCAAGCGCTATCGCCCCGAGGCCGAGGTGGTGGGGGTCGATTTCGTCCCGGCGATGCTCGAGCTAGCGCGGCGCAAGGCGGCCCAACAAGGGCTGGCGGTGAGGCTGGAGGAGGGGGACGGGCTAAACCTCCCGTATCCTGACGAGTCCTTTGACGCACTGACGATCGCTTACGGGCTGCGCAACTTTGCCGATTATCAGCGGGGGCTAAGCGAGTTTTACCGCGTGTTGCGCCCCGGCGGGCGGCTGGTAGTGCTGGAGTTCCCGCCGCCGGAAGGGGCGTTTGGCCGTCTCTTCGGCCTCTACTTTAGGCGGCTGTTGCCCCTGATTGGCGGCCTGGTATCCGGGCGCCGCAGCGCGTACAGCTATCTGCCGGATTCGGTGCTACAATTTCCGCAGCCGCAGACCCTGGCGGCCATGCTGTACCGGGCGGGCTTTAACCAGGTGCGCTATAAGCTCCAGAGCTTCGGCGTCTCGGCCATACATGTAGGAGAACGACCTTGAATACCTTGCTGCCGTTTGAAGTCAATACCGATATCGCCTTCCTCGACCCTGACTGGGAGGCGTTCGAGGAGCGCCACGACCGGTATTACGGCCTCGCTATCGCCTACTTAAAGCAACAGGTGACGGGCCGCTCTTACGCCAATCAGGCGATGGAGCTGGTGCTGGGCGAAGCGGGCTTTTATGTGCAGTCTAAGAGCCTGCCCGCCGCCTTTTACGGCGACATGGGGCAGGCCCAGTTAGCGCTGGTCGGCTCCGAAGAGGCTCAGGCCATCGCGTGGGAGGCGACCGCTCTCTACCGCGCCGGTGAGGCGCAGTCGCTGACCTGCATCTATAGCGCTGCACTGCCGCCGGAGGTGTTTTTTGGCTACCGCCTGGAGGCAGCGGAGCGCTACGAGCTGGGCTTTTTGCAGAGCCGCCAGCCCCTTCACCTGCGGGTGATGGTAGATGCCTCGCAGCCCGTGGAGGCTCTGGGCCACAGCAAGGGGGTGCTGATCTACCAGCGCCTGCAGGATGGCTCGCACGCGGTGCTGCGGGCGCCGGGCCGCCGTCAGCCCTTCCCACTGCTCGAGGGGTTCGACGCTTAACCTGGTGGCTGGGCACTCATACGACCTGATCGTGGTCGGGGCGGGGATCAGCGGCAGCGAGGCGGCCTACGCCTGCGCGCTGCGAGGGCTGGACACCCTGCTCCTCAGCACCAGTCTCGACACGGTTTATATGTTTCCTGATGGCGCGGTGCTAAACCCGCCGCCCGGCACGCTGATGGCTGAGCTGCACGCCAAGCTGGCCGATGCGTGGGGGTATGTCGGCAGCCTGGCCTGGCACCGGGCGGCTAAGGGGGCGCTCGAGCGGCAAACCGGCCTGCACCTGCTGCAAGCCAACGCGGTGGCGCTCTTGACCGAGGGCGACGCGGTCCGGGGCGTGGCGACCTGGGAGGGGGTGGACTGGCTGGCGCCGCGGGTGGCGCTCTGTGTCGGCAGCTTCTTGCAGGCGCGGCTCACCATCGGCAGCCTGACCGAAGCTGCCGGGCGGCTGAGCGAGATGGCCTATGACGACCTCTATCACAACTTGCAAGCCATAGGCTTTACTTTTGTACCGGAGCGGCTCGAGGTGCCGGGCAGCCTGCCCTACCGAGTGGAGTATCAGCGCTTTGCGCCGCCACAGTGGAACCCTGTCAGCTTCCAGCTACAGCCCATAGCCGGCCTCTACGCCGCCGGGGTCTGCGCGGCGGGCTATCTGCCGTTTGAGGCAGCGGCGTTGCACGGGCGGCGGCTGGCTGATGTTGTGGTCGACATGTTCTGGTCGGCGTAGGCAGCCGTCGGTGTATAATGTTAGTGAGTGCGTGCTCGGGTGAACCGTAGCGAGCGTCATAATTCGTTATAATTCGTTAGTGGCACCAACGTTCGAGTGGGATCAGGAAAAAGAAACCGCCAATCGCACTAAGGATGACATCTCCTTCAAAGAAGCCTGTGAGGCGTTCTTTGACCCTTTTAACCTCACCATTCCCGATCCTGACCACTCGGTTGTGGAGGAGCGGTTCATTCTTTTGGGCTTCGGGGCAGGCAAACTGCTCGTTGTGAATTTTACCGACCGCAGTGACTCTATCCGCATTATCAGTAGTCGCAAGGCGAATGCCAAAGAAAGGAGGATTTATGAAAAGAGCCGACGGTAGCCTACCGGAGCGCGATATCATGCGGTCCCACTACGATTTTTCACGGGGCGTACAAGGCAAGTATCGTCACTTCATTGGTCAGACTTATACAAGAAAGATTCACCATGCGGACGGCACGATAACGGCCGAGCAGGTTGAACCTGCGGAAGGTGTCGTCTTCCTTGCGCCTGATGTACAGGAGTACTTTTCTAACTCTGAATCAGTTAATAAAGCGTTGCGGGGCCTCATCGAGCTTATCCGTCAAACCCGGCTTGAAAAGACGCCGGATGAGTCGGGATAGTCACTACCCAACCCATTGCGGCAACGGACGCGATCACCCATCAATCACCGTCGAGTCGCCCGGTAACTGGTCCATCGGTCAGTCAGTGCCTCTGGTAACATTGTGCAGGGCCTTTGTCCCGCTATGCTTGAATGGTAGAGGGGCGAAAGGGTTGTAATGGAGCTAGGGGTATGTCCGTGAGCCGCCATGAGGTCGTTAATCCTGCTAACTTGGTTTTTGTCGAGGCGCTGTACGCCAGCTACTTAGCCAACCCTGCTTCGGTGGATGACGTCTGGCGGCGCCATTTTGAAGCCTGGGCTAACGGCGGGCGGTTGGCCATAGGCCCCAGCTTTAAGCCGAGCAGCCTGTTCAACCCACCGGCCTCGGCCTCGGCGGTGGTGCCGCTGGCCGATATCGACGCGGCGGCGCTGCAACGGCGGGTGGAGATGTTAATCCGCAACTACCGAGTGCGCGGCCATATCATGGCCCGGCTCGATCCGCTGGGGCGGGTCGGTGAGATGCCGCCCGAGATCGACCCGGCCTACTACGGCCTGAGTGAGGCCGATATGCGGCGCGAGGTCTCCGCTGAGACCATGCCGGGGGCGCGCACCTTGGGCTCGGTGATCGAGCGCCTGCGCAACACCTACTGCCGCAGCATCGGCGTGCAGTTTATGCACATCGACGATCTCGCGGTGCGGGAGTGGTTGCAGCGGCGCATGGAGGGGAGCCAGAACCGCCTGGCCCTGTCACGAGACGAGCAGCTCAGGATCCTGACCAAGCTCACCGACGCGGTGATCTTTGAGGAGTTTGTGCAGAAGAAGTACCTGGGCGCCAAGAGCTTTTCGCTGGAAGGGGCCGAGAGCTTAATCCCGCTGCTCGATCTGGCCATTGAGCAGGCTGGGGCGCAAGGGACCCACGAGATTGTCCTGGGCATGGCTCACCGGGGCCGCCTGAACGTATTGGCCAACATTATGGGCAAAAGCCCGCGGCAGATCTTCCGCGAGTTCGAGGACCGCGACCCCGAGTTGCAGCGCGGTGGGGGGGATGTCAAGTATCACCTCGGCTACGCCGGCGAGCGGGTCACCGCCACGGGCAAGGTCTATTTAGCGTTAGCGTTTAACCCTAGCCACTTAGAGCATGTCAATCCGGTGGTGCTGGGCCGGGTGCGGGCCAAGCAGGACCGCCTGGGCGACACGGCGCGGCGGCGTGGCATGGCGCTGCTAATCCACGGCGACGCCGCCTTTGCCGGTCAAGGGCTAGTCCAGGAGACCCTCAACCTCTCCGAGTTGGCCGGCTACCGGGTAGGCGGCACCTTGCACGTGATAATCAATAACCAGCTCGGCTTTACCACCACCCCCGAGGAGGGGCGCTCGACGGTCTACGCCACCGACGTGGCCAAGATGCTGCAAAGCCCGATCTTTCATGTCAACGGCGAAGACCCCGAGGCAGTAGCGCAGGTGGTTACGCTGGCCATGGAGTTCCGCCACACCTTCCAGCGCGATGTGGTCATCGACATGTACTGCTTTAGGCGCCACGGCCATAACGAGGGCGATGAGCCGTCGTTTACCCAGCCCTTGCTCTATGAGGCGATCCGGCAGCGCAAGCCGCTGCGCGAGGCCTACCTCGACCACCTGCTAAAGCTTGGCGGGATCACGCAAGCAGAGGCCGATCAGATCGCTGCGGCGCGCCGCGAACAGCTCGAGCATGAGCTCTCGGCAGCGCGCCAGGAGGAGTTTAAGCCGCCGGCGCGGCCCTTCCAGGAGCTGTGGCAGCCGTACCGGGGCGGGGCTGAAAGCGATGTGCCGGAGGTGCTCACCGGGGTACGGCGCGAGCTGCTGCAAGGCTGGCTGGTGGGGTTAGCAACCGTTCCTGATGGGTTTAACCTCAACCCCAAACTGGCGCGACTGCTGCTGGCCAAGCGTGAGATGGCCCAGCAGCGCCCCCTCGATTGGGCTACTGCCGAAGCGCTGGCCTGGGCCAGCCTGCTCAGCGCCGGTTATCGGGTGCGGCTGAGCGGCCAGGATAGCCAGCGGGGCACTTTTAGCCAACGCCATGCGGTGCTGCACGATGCCAAAACCGGCGAGACCTACCTGCCGCTGCGCCAGCTCTTCCCCCAAGCGCCGCTGGATATTATCAACAGCCCGCTCTCGGAGGCCGGGGTGCTCGGCTTTGAGTACGGCTACAGCCTGGGCTACCCGGACGGGCTGGTAATGTGGGAGGCGCAGTTTGGGGATTTCAACAACTCCGCTCAGGCCATTATCGACCAGTTCATCGCCAGCGCCGAGGACAAGTGGCAGCGCTTAAGCGGAGTAGTCATGTTGCTGCCGCACGGCTTTGAAGGGCAGGGGCCGGAGCATTCCAGCGCCCGGCTCGAGCGCTTCCTGACGCTGGCCGCCAATGACAACCTGCAGATCGCCAACCCCACCACCCCGGCCCAGTACTTCCACCTGTTGCGCCGTCAGGTGCTGCGAGCCTGGCGCAAGCCGCTGGTGGTGATGACGCCGAAGAGCCTCCTGCGCCACCCGCAGGCGCAATCCAGCCTCGACGAACTGGCCCAGGGGCGCTTTCTGCGCATCCTGCCCGACGACCAAGACCCTGCGGCGGTGCGGCGGATCTTGCTCTGTTCGGGCAAGCTCTATTACGAGCTGGCCGCCGAGCGCGAGAAGCTCTCCCGCCGGGACGTAGCTATCTTAAGGCTCGAGCAGCTCTACCCCCTCTATCCCGAGACCTTGCGGCAAGCGCTGGCCCCCTACGCCGCCGGGACGCCGGTTATTTGGGTTCAAGAGGAGCCTGAGAATATGGGCGCCTGGCGCTACCTCCGCGTCACCCAGGGAGATAAACTATTAGGGCAGTACCCCTTTGCGGGTATCTTCCGGCCCGCCTCGGCCAGCCCGGCTACCGGCTCGGCCAGCGCGCATCAGTTAGAGCAGAGCAAGATCATTCAGGCGGCGTTGGCCGGATAGAGGAGAATTCATGGCCATTGAACTGAAAGTCCCCAGCGTAGGCGAGTCCATCACCGAAGTGGTGATCGGCCGCTGGCTCAAGCCGGCGGGCCAGCAGGTAGCCAAAGATGAAGCGCTGGTCGAGATCGAGACCGACAAGGCCACCCTGGAGGTGCCGGCTCCCGAGGCCGGGACGCTTAAGGTGCTAAAACAGGCCGGGGAGAGCGCGGTAGTAGGCGAGGTGATCGCGTGGCTCGAGCCGGCAACCGGCCCAGCCGAATCTCCGGCCCCGCCGCCGCGGGTGATGCCTGCCGCCCAGCGGCTGTTGGCCGAGCACGGGCTAAGGGCCGACGAGGTCGCGGCCGGCGGCCCCGGCGGGCGGCTCTTAAAAGAGGATGTGCAGCGGCACGTGGCGGCTGTGGCCGAGCGGAGCGAGATTGCCGTTGCGGGTCAACAGCAGGCGCCAACCGCCGCGCCAGAAACGCCGGTTGCGATACCGGCCCCAGCGCGCGAAGAAGAGGCCGTCCCGATGAGCCCGCTGCGCCGCCTGATCGCCGAGCGGCTGGTGTCGGCGCAGCAGACCGCCGCGCTCCTGACCACCTTCAACGAGATCGATATGAGCGAGGTGCTGGCGCTGCGCAAGGCCCACCAAGAGGCCTTCCAGGAGCGCTACGGCATCCGGCTCGGTTTTATGTCGTTCTTTGTCAAGGCGGCCATTGACGCACTGAAGCTGATCCCGCAGCTCAACGCCGAAATTCGCGGCACCAACATTATCTACAAGAACTACTACGATATCGGCGTGGCCGTCTCGGCTAAGAAGGGGTTGGTGGTGCCGGTGGTGCGCAACGCCGACCGGCTCAGCTTTGCGGGGCTCGAGCGCGCTATCGCCGACTTTGGCCAACGCGCTAACGACAACAAGCTGCTGCCGGAAGAGCTGCAAGGCGGCACCTTTACCATCAGCAACGGCGGCGTGTTCGGCAGCCTGCTGTCCACCCCGATCGTCAACCCGCCGCAGTCCGGGGTGTTGGGGATGCACGCCATCCAGGAGCGCCCGGTGGCCGTGGGGGGCCAGGTGGTGATCAGGCCGATGATGTATGTGGCGCTCACCTACGACCACCGCCTGGTGGACGGGCGCGAGGCGGTAACCTTCTTAAAGCGGATCAAAGAGGCTATCGAGCGGCCCGCCCGGATGCTGCTCGAAGTCTAGTTAAACACCCGCCTGGCTGTTGGGACTGTCCAGCGGATAGTCATGCCCCAGTCTAGCGCGCTATGATGCGGTAAAGGAGCGTGCTATGCACTACCGCACCCTGGGCAAGACGGGTTTTAAGGTTTCGGAGATCAGCTTTGGCGCCTGGGCTATCGGCGGTTCGTGGGGGGAGGTGGCCGATGTCGATGCCATGGCGGCTTTGCATAAAGCGTGTGAGCTCGGCATCAACCTCTTCGATACCGCCGATGTCTATGGCGATGGGCGCAGCGAGCGGCTGTTGGCCAGGCTCAAACGCGAGCGCCCCGGCGAGCCGCTAGTGATCGCTACCAAGGCCGGACGGCGGCTTAGCCCGCATACCGCCGAGGGCTATAACCGCGCTAATTTGCGAGCCTTTATCGAGCGGAGCCTGCAAAACCTTGAGACCGAAGCGCTCGACCTGGTGCAACTGCACTGCCCGCCGACCGAGGTCTACTATCGCCCCGAGGTGTTTGCGGCGCTCGATGACTTGGTGCAAGAAGGGTTGATCCGGCACTACGGCGTCAGCGTTGAAAAGGTGGAGGAGGCTCTTAAGGCCATTGAGTACCCCGGCGTGGCAACCGTGCAGATTATCTTTAACCTGTTCCGGCAGCGCCCGGCCGAGCTTTTCTTCCGGGAGGCGCAGGCCAAGGGGGTCGGCATTTTGGCGCGGGTGCCGTTAGCTAGCGGCCTCTTAACCGGCAAGCTAAACCCTGATTGGCAGTTCGCCGCTGACGACCATCGCCGGTTTAACCGACATGGCGAGGCGTTTGACGT
>JGI24111J20145_1000331_pt1 | contig 11278 bp, 9 predicted proteins | sample SubbioR11Jul_8B1_FD_20145 | JGI IMG/M metagenome (IMG submission 20145)
CTGAAGGGGATAATAAAGCGCGCGGCCCGCGAGTTCGAACCTTACAAAGCATTACTTTTTCTGCCGGTACCCTTTTTAGAGGGCCCGTAGCTCAGCGGCAGAGCGCGCGGCTCATAACCGCTTGGTCGAAGGTTCGAATCCTTCCGGGCCCACTTTCCTTTAGATCCTTGATTGGTCGAAGGTCCCATCGAGGGATGGTATTCGAATCCTTCCGGGCCCACTTTCCTTTAGATCCTTGATTGGTCGAAGGTCCCAACAATCGGTTCTCGAAGCCCGCTCTATCTTTGCCTGGGCACGGTAATATCCACGCCGTTCTTAAAGACGTAAAGCGGGGCTTCGTGATTCCAGAGCGCCTCGCCGACCGATTTAGCATCCAGGACAACCAGGTCGGCATTGCAGCCTTCCCTGAGACCGAAATTCTGGATATTCAGCGCTTCGGCAGCGTTGGTGGTGATCAAATCGTAGAGGATTTCCATTTCTTCGCGAGTGGTCATCCACATCAGGTGGGCTGCCAGGAAAGCCACCTCGAGCATATTGTTACGTCCGAAGGGGTAGTACGCATCGGCGATGTCATCCTGACCAAGGGCGATGCGCACCCCAGCTTTGTAGAGTGATTTAACCCGGGCGTATAATGGGCCGGTCTGCGGATCGGAAACTACCCCGATTTTCGCCTTTTTTAAGAGTGCTTCGATTTTGCGATAATAGGGTTCCGGATAGAGCGCCATGGCGCGGGCGTGCTGGGCGGTTACCCGACCTACCCACCCCTCTTTAAGGGTCTTTACAGCCAGCATTTCCAGTGTTTTTAGAGTTGGGTCACCAGCGTCATCGATCAACATGGAGACGTCTTTGTCATATTTCTTGGCAAGGGCGAACATGCGGTCGATGTGTTCCTGAGCGTCGGCGTCGGTGTATTCGATCCATGGGATTCCGCCGACCACATCGGCGCCCAATTTTAGGGCTTCCTCGATGTAAAATTCAGCCCCAGGGTCACGCACGACACCATCCTGGGGGAATGCCACTACCTGGATTTCGACCTGGTCCTTATACTCCTCACGGGCGCGGAGTAGAGCCTTGACGCCTTCCAGGCGAGCTTTGGTGTCGGTATCGGCAAATGCACGGATGTGGGTGTTGCCGAAGCGCACAGCCAGGTCGACAGCTTTGCGCACGTTTTCGATAATCCAACGCTCATCATAATTTTCCTTAACTTTTGCAGCCAACTCGATGGCGGTCATAGCCCCACCCATCGACTCGCCGGTGTACGCACCCAGGGCTTTATCATCCATCATAGCCAGGGTATACACTTTACACAAATGCAGGTGACCATTGACAAATGATTCGGTTACCAGGTTTCCACCCGCATCTACCACCTGGCGAGCGTCCCCTACGATCCCATCCCCGATTTTCGCGATTTTTCCGGATTGGATGGCAATCTGAAGTGTATTTTCCCCCGAGGAGCGGGTCTTGGCATTCTTGATGAGCACATCATACGGCATAGTTTCCCTCCATAACATGGATATTTTTTTCGCAAATTACCGCCCCCACTTGGAGATGGCGCAAGGAGGGGCGGAGATTAAAGAACCGTTTCAGGCTTTGTCTATGGTGCGTTCCAGGACTAATCGTTGGGCAATTAATGCCCCATCGCGAATGGGTTCGTAACCGGTGCAGCGGCAGAGATGCTTGTTGAGGGCAGTGGATATCTCCTGCTCGGTGGCATGGGGTGTTTTCTCAAACAAGCCATACAACTCCATCACGATTCCGGGAGTGCAGAAGCCGCACTGGACAGCCCCAGATTCGGCAATGGCGGTTTGAATGGGATGGAGAGTCATTCCCTTAGCCAGCCCTTCAATGGTAATGATTTCTGAGCCATTCACCTTTGAGATGGGAATATTACAGCTTTTGACCGCTTTGCCGTTCATCAAAACTACGCAGGTACCACAGGTAGCATTGTCGCAGCCACGTTTGGTGCCAGTCAGTTCCAATACATCGCGGATGATATCGATCAACATCATCTCTGGATGAACTTCAACCCTACACTCTTCGCCATTGATGGTGAAACTCCATTTTTCGGTCATTTTGCGTACTCCTTCATCGATTCCAGAGCTTGCTTGATCTTTTCGGGGGTGACTGGGATTTCGAAGAAATCGACCCCAAGCGCGTCAAAAATTGCATTTAGAATTGCGGGGGCAGCCCCGATGACCGAATGTTCACCGATACCACGCGCTCCAAAAGCTCCGATTGGGTCAGGGGTTTCTACGAATTCGATCGTCTGGCGGGGTGCTTCTTTGTACGTTGGGATGTGGTATTGAAAGTACTGTGGGTTCAGGATGCGGCCTTCCTTATCGAAAGTTAATTCTTCATATAATGCCGCTCCAATGGCCATGGTTACACCGCCCAGCACTGACCCACGAATCTGGAGGGGGTTGACAACCTGGCCGACATCGAAGGCGGAGGCGAAATGATCGACAAAAATCTTACCGGTCTTCTTTTCGATCCGGATCTCGGCTGCCTGGGCGCCGAAAGTGTAGGTGACACCCATACTGCCCTGGCCGTCTTTATTAGGATTGGAATAGCGCGGAAGGCGTGCATCTGACACCGCCTGAGCCAGGTCTCCGATGGTAATGCCGTCATTGGTGATATACCCACGGGCTAAATCATTGACCGAGACGGAAATAGTCGGGTCGTTGCGCAAAAAGACGTATTGACCATCGTAATCCAGGTAATCCTCGTCTGTTTTGAGCACTTGGGCAGCGGTTCTCTTTAATACGATGATCAGCTTTTCAGCCGCGCGGACGATTGCACGACCACCTTGCATCGTGAACATAGACCCGATGGTCTGCCACTCGTAGGGCGAAAATTGGGTGTCAATTTCGTTATAGACGCGCACTTTCTCTGGCGGGATTTGCAGCGCTTCAGCAGCAATTTGGCGTACGATGGTGCGCAATCCCTGGCCGACTTCTGCCCCACCCATGTTGACCGAGACGCTGCCGTCGGTATTCATTTTCATGTAGCAGCCTTTGGTCGAGAAGGGAGCGCCTTTCGGTGATTTCATGACGGCTGCGAAGCCGCGCCCGTAGAAGAATTGGTCATCTTCTTTGACTTGTTCATGTTCAAAAACGGCCGCTTTGACCCTGTCGGCNCATTGGGCAATGTCGCCATTNGATTTCCACATCGTTTCNCCCAGCGCGTTGACCTTCCCTTCACACAGGTAATTGATTTCGCGGAGGGCAAAGGGATCCATGTTCAATTTGCGAGCCAAAAATTCCATCATTCGCTCGGTGGCGAGTTGTGCTTCCAGATGGCCATAACCCCGGTAAGCCCCAACCGCGGGCGTATTGGTGTACGCGGTGTAACCGGTCATCTCGCAGTGGGGGAATTCGTAAGGACCGGTAGAGTTGTGGGTTGCGGCGATGGTCACATTGACAGCCGTGTCGGAATACGCGCCACCGGAATGGTATACCGTGGTTTGGATTGCGACCAGTTTTCCGTCTTTCTTGGCCCCAATTTTCATCTTGGTCCGGATTCCGTGAGCGATTAATGTTGAACAAAAATCGTCTTCGCGAGTGGCGATCCATTTGACCGGCCGCCCGGGGACAAAGCTTGCGATCCAGGCGATGGTTTGCTCGACCGTGATATCCGATTTATAGCCGAAGCAGCCACCAATATCTGGGATATGGACGCGCACATCCGAGATGGGTCTGCCATAGGAATGCGCCAGATCATCGCGGATGATGAAGGGGCAAATGGAGGATGACCAAACCTCTATGGTGCGGTCTTCTTTGAACCATACGATGGACCCGTGCGGCTCAAGTGCAGCACAGGAACCTAACGGGAAGTTAAACTCGCCCTCCACCACAACCTCAGCCTCGTCGAAACCCTCCTCTCCGCGGCCTTTTTTAAGGTGATACAGGTTGGCGATATTCGTGCCTGGTTGTGGGTTAAGGGTTGGCAGGTGCCAGTAACTGCCCAAGTCCTCATGAATTAAGACAGCATCTTCGCTAAGCGCCTGCCGGGCATCGATATAAACTGGCAGCGGGTCGTACTCGACCTTGATTTTGGCGAGGGCTTTTTTGGCATTATAGGGTGTGTCGGCAACAATTGCGGCAACAGGTTCTCCAATATAGCGGACTTTATCCCCAGCCATCGGCACCAAATCGCGGATATTATCGCCGTAGCGATAAGTGCAACCTGCACCGGTGATGGCTTTTACCACACCAGGACATTGTTCGGCTTCGCTGGTGTCGATGCTGAGTATATGGGCGTGGGCATATTTTGGACGCAGAATTGCTGTATACAACATGCCAGGCAGCCGAATGTCATCTATAAAAATGGCTTTACCCGTAACTTTACTGATGGCATCTGGCCGAAGGTAACTTTTACCAACAAATTTTAATTCCATTCCAAGGTCTCCTTATTCGCGCAGGATCAATATTTAATAATCCATTATTCCCTGTGGTAAGGTTTGAGGAGCGCCGCCGGGTAGGAGGCATTCCGCCCGGCAATGACCAGGGCAATGATAGTGACGATGTAGGGCAACGCCAGAAATGCTTCATAGGGGATGGGTAGTTGTAACCCCAATGCTTGAAGGCGGAGCTGGAGGGCGAAGGTTCCGCCAAAAATCAGCGCACCCCCCATCACTTTAAGCGGATGCCAGTTGCCAAAAATCACAATCGCGATTGCGACCCATCCACGCCCGGCGATGATGCCATGGGTGAAAGCACCCAATTGGGCTAACGACAAGAAAGCGCCTCCAGCAGCCATCAAACCACCACCGATAGCGAGCGCGGTGTAACGCATTGTAGAAACATTCACTCCGGCAGCATCTACAGCCTCCGGGTTTTCTCCGACCCCGCGCAATTTAAGTCCAAAGCTGGTGCGGTAGAGCAGCCACCATGAGAGCGGAATGATGACCAGAAAGGTTACATAGGTCAAGAAGTATTGAGAGCCTATCGTTTCGAGTACCGGAATGCCTGTGAAGGGGTTGATGGTCGGGAACGAAGCGATTGAGGGTGGAGTGGAACGCCCACCGTAGAACAGACGGAAGAGGAACAGTGACAAGCCGGTCAACAATAAGGTAATACCCAAGCCGGAAACATGCTGGTTGACCCCCAGGGTAACCGTCATGAAACCCATCAACAAGCCCGCCAAAACACCCGAAAGGATTGCCACCAGCAAACCGATCCACAGAGAGCCGCTTTGGTCGGCTGCGTAGAAGCCGATGAAAGCGCCGAAGTACATGGTGCCTTCGATCCCGAGGTTTAGAATACCAGCCCTTTCGCTGTATGTTTCGCCGATACTTGCCAGTAAAATGGGTGTTGTAACCCGGAGAGTAGCGGCTATGAGGTTGATTAAAAATATTTCCATCAGGGCCTCCGGATAATTCGGTAACGTTGCAGGAGGAACATACCTAAGGCCACCAGCAGCATGATCGCCTGGGTAACCTGGCCGAGAAATACCGGAACACCCGTGGCTCGGCTGAGGGTTTGCGCTCCTGAGTCCAGTAATCCAAAAAACACGGATGCGATCAAGACACCCACTGCGTTGAGTGCGCCGAGGGTCGCAATGATTATGCCGGTATAGCCATAATCGGCAGAAATATGTTCGATCAAATGAAATTGGATACCGGCAACTTTGGCTACCCCGGCCACGCCAGCGATGCCACCGGAAACAAGTGCTGCGATTAAGGTCGTACGGTTTACGTTGATGCCCGCAAAACGTGCGGCCGGTTTTCCTAATCCTACCGCGCGCATTTTAAGTCCAAAGTTGGTGCGGGTGAGGATATACCAGAGGATTAGAATAGCCAATAGCCCGATAATAAAACCGATGTTCAAACGTGAACGGGGGATCAATTGGAAAAATTGGGTGTTTTCTAATATTTCCGGAGACTGCGGCCAGCCGGATTCCGGGTCGCGCCAGGGGCCGTTGAGCAGTGCGCTGACCATATACGCCATAACCGAGTTAAGCAACAAGGTTGTCACCACCTCATCCACGGCCAGCTTAACTTTAAGTAAAGCCGGGACAAGCGCCCAGAGCATGCCAGCAATAAAACCACCCAGGATCATGAGNGGGATTGCCAAAATCGGTGGGATGCCAACCAGGTTGATGCCCAGCCAGGCTGCCACGATTGCGCCGGCGTAAAGCTGACCTTCCGCACCGATATTGTAGTATCCGGTGGCAAAGGCGAAGGTTACCGCTACCCCCGTTAACATCAAGGGAGTGGCTTTTACTAAAACCTCCAGGAAGGATACCTGGTTCGAAAGAGGGGCGATGAGAAGGTAGTAAAAGGCCTGAAACGGATCGACTCCCCGCATTAAGATCAGCCCAGAGGTAATCACAAATGTGACGATCAAGACCAGTGCCGGGATGACTGGGCGCATCCAGACTGGGGGGGTGTCTGTTTTAACGAGCTGGAATTTTAGTCGTGATAGGTCCATAAGGTCAGTTCTCCTTAACCGCACCAGCCATCATCAGCCCCAATCTTTCGGGAGTAGCCTCGGATGCGGGCAGAACCCCAACGATTTCGCCTTCATAAATGACAGCAATCCGGTCAGAAAGGGCTAAGATTTCATCGAGGTCTTCGGAGATGAGCAGGATCGCTGCGCCATTTTGACGCTGTTCGAGTAACTCTTGGCGGACGTAATCGGTTGCCCCGACATCTAAACCCCGCGTGGGCTGTGGGACGATGACAACTTTAGGTTTACGGGATAAAACCCGGGCTAAGAGCACCTTTTGCATGTTACCACCTGATAAGGTGCGGGTGCGGTCGGTGGGTTTAGCCTTGATCTGGAACTGCTTAATTAAACTTTGGGCATATTTCTGCATCCCTTTGCGGTCGATTACGCCATTTTTGGTAAATTCGTCCAGGTGTTCCAATGTCAGGTTTTCGGTTACGGTTAATTCGGCAACCATGCCTTCGTGTCGATCCTCGGGGATTCTACCTACGCCAGCCCGGTTAAATACATCGGGACTTCTCCCGGCGACATTCTTCCAGTCGACCAGAATTCTACCGGATGTAGGAACGCGGACACCACAAAGGGTCTCGGCGAATTCTTTTTGGCCATTGCCGCCGACCCCAGCTAACCCGAGGATTTCACCACGGTTGACCTCTAGATTAATATTTCTTAGCGCGGGTGATCCTTTATCGTCATTGGCACACAGACCTTGAACCTGCAATACTGGAACCACGTCTACAGCAGAAACGGGTTGGCGCTGAACGCCAAAGGTTTCCCGCCCGACCATCATCGTTGCAAGTTCTTTTTGGGAGACATCGCTTGTATTAACCATCCCGATTACTCTACCATCCCGCAAGACGGTGACCCGGTCGGTGATGTTCATGACTTCATGGAGTTTATGGCTGATGAAAATTACCGATAACCCACCTGCTCTTAAATGATTAAGGGTTTCGAACAATGCGTCCACTTCTTGGGGGATCAGGACTGCGGTAGGCTCATCCAGGATCAATACCCGAGCGTTGCGGTAGAGTGCCTTTAGAATTTCGACACGCTGGCGTTGCCCGACGGATAAATGACGAACGATTGCGTTTGGTTTAACATCCAAGCCGAAACGGCGTGCAGATTCACTTACTTTTTGTTCGATTTCAGCCCGGTTGAGGACGAAATGATCTGTAAAACCGATCACGACATTTTCTGCAACGGTCATGGGGGGTATCAGGGCAAAGTGCTGGGTGACCATCCCAATCCCGTGTGCGATAGCATCTTTAGGCGAGTGGATCACAACCGGTTGCCCTTCTTTTTTGATAATGCCTGAATCTGGGTGGTATAACCCGTACAAGATGCGCATTAAGGTGGTCTTCCCTGCTCCATTTTCACCCAACAAACCGTGTATTTCGCCCTTTTTCAGGTCAAAATCCACGTTGTTATTGGCCAGCACTTCGCTGAACCGCTTGGTGATTTTTTGCATCTCAATGATATCCATTGTGTCTCCACGGGGGATTTTTCCCCTCCTCTGGAAAATTCGCAAAGGAGGGGATCGGATCATAGTTTCTGAGATTTAAATCCCTGTAATCTGCTACTAAAAACCTGGATGGAATCAAGAACTTCCATACAGGCTGGGTGTATTTTTAATCGGATACAGGGATATCCTCAACGATGTCAACGCGGAATAGCCCATCGAGGATTTCCTGCTCGCGCTGTCTAACTAAGGCAAGGGTTTCTGCTGGGATGCTCGCCTCAAGGCCATAAAATGGGGCCAGATATGCGCCGCCTTTGCCCATCATACTGAAGTCTTTCAAATCTTGAGCGGTGAATGTGCCGCCTTTGACCTGATTGATGACGTATTCCACGGTTGGGGTCATATTCCACACCGGGGCAGAAATAACGCTGTTCGGGCCGAGGTAGTTCTGGTCGGACATGTTCCCAAAGGAATACAAGTTGTTCTCGACAGCGGCTTCGATAACACCAAAGCGTTCGGCGAAGAGAACATCCGCGCCGGCATCGACCTGAGCCAGGGCAGCCTCTTTGGCAGCGGCAGGATCGAACCAGCTATTAATGAAGGTCACCAGCACACGGGCATCCGGGTTGACTTCTTTGACCCCTTGGATGAAGCCGTGGGTGATCCGATTTACTTCTGGCACCGGGTAACCACCGACCACACCGATGATATTGGTCTTGGTCACTGCCCCAGCGATTAAACCGCACAAGTAGGCTGGCTCATGAATCCAGTTGTCGAAGACAGCCATATTCGGTTCAACTGGTCCAAATCCGGAGCCGAAAACGAAGGCGATTTCGGGGAAATCTTTAGCCACCCGCCGGACTGCTTCTTCGTTACCGAAAGCATCTCCAAAAATTGCGGTTGGTTTTTGTTGGTCGGATACTTCGCGCAAAACGCGTTCCATATCACCAGCATAACCAATGTCATCAGTATATTCGTAGCGAATTTTCCCTTCAGCTTGTGCTTTCTGGAGCGCGGTGTGAATCACACCTACCCAGGGTTCTTCCACCGGGGTAGCATAAGCGGCAAAGAACAACGGCGCTTCATCACCGACAGGTTCAACCGGAGCAGGGGCGGGGGCACATTGGGCGGTTAGAACCACCAGCAAAATGGCGATCAAGATTAGTTTTACGGATTTCATGGGAACTCCTCCTTAGAATTTTTTTGGATTCAGGTAGAGATTTAGACGAAATAAATCAAGAAGTCGAAGTCATTAATTGGCCAGATGTTCACCTCCTGTTCAAAACGGAAAGTATCCTTTAAACCAACCATTGGCGCGAATCCGTGCCAGGTAAACGCGAGATGATCCTTCATTGGGTTAGTCACGAATTATTATTAAATTCAAGCCTTGGAAGATGGAAGGATAAATTGTAATGAATCTATGGAGAGTAGATTATTTGTTACGGAAAGGATGAGGGGCCAAAACCCGTGATCATTAATCCTACATTAGTTTAAGGATTTTATATCCGGAATGCAAGGGTTAAAGAGAATTAATAGGATAAATAATTAAAGATGTATGACATTTATCCTCATCCCAAATTGGAGTGAATGTAACAGTTTCTTAATCCACCCCCATCGTTTCTTGGATGAAGTGGTAGTCTATACAATGGAAAACCTCACGATCCCACAGGGCGGTGGGTCTTTTAGAACATCCTTGGAAATTACCATTTTAGATAGGCAAGGTTAAAAACATCACCGGCGGATCGTTTATAATTATTTCTATGGTCGCTGAGAAGGAACTAAGCGAGCGTGAACTGGAAATTCTCAAGTTGGTGGCGACAGGGGCAAGCAATAAGGAAATTGCTCTGCGGCTATTTATTAGTCCCAATACTGTTAAAGTCCATTTACGCAATATATTTAATAAGATTGATGTTGTCTCGCGCACAGAGGCAACCTTGTATGCATTGAAAATTGGCTTGATCCAACCTGAAATGGCAAGCTCCTCCGAAAGCAACCTGGAGGGGTCCACATCGATGGTAACCGAGGTGGCTCCCCTTCCATGGTACCAACAAGCCCGAATTCGATGGGGATGGTTGCTGGCGGTATTGGGGTTGGTATTGGTGATTTTTTGGCTGGCGGGGGGGCCGAGGTGGATTTTCCCAGCGGGGGAGGCTGGCCTGGAAGACCAAGCGGCGGCTGGGCTTAACCGTTGGGTGGGTTTGGCTGCTCTACCACAAGGGCGCAGCCGCATGGCAGTCGAGCGGTATGAAAGTACGTTTTATATCATCAGCGGAGAGATTGAAAATAGTGTTACCGGTTCGGTGCTGGCCTATGATGTGTATAACGATTCCTGGAACATAAAGGCTGAAAAACCGACCCATGTGATTGGAGCACAAGCTGGCCTAATTGGAGAGAAAATTTATGTACCTGGCGGAGAAACCAAGACAGGCAGCATCACGAACCGGTTAGAGGTTTACGATCCACGTGACGATTCCTGGCAGGAAGCCGCCCGGCTGCCCACACCAATGAGCGCTTACGCTTTGGCTGTGTTTGAAGGGAAGTTGTATTTGTTCGGGGGTTGGGATGGCGAAAAATTCCTGGATAGTGTCTATATTTTTGACCCGGTTGAGAACGAATGGGCAGAAGGTCAACCCATGCCGACCGCCTTCGGATGGGCGGCTGGCGTGGTTGTGGGTAGTAAGATCTATATACTGGGTGGGACCGATGGGGAGCAGGTGTTTGCCGACACTCGAGTCTATTTTCCAAATCGGGCTGCATCGGGCGAGGTAGCCTGGGAGGAGCGTTCCCCGCTCCCGGCTGGACGGGCCGGTCTTGCGGCAGTGACCTTGGGCGATAAAATTTTCATCGCTGCCGGTAGAGATCAGGCAGGGGCGGCTGTCCAAAAAATACTGCGTTATACCGAGGCGACCGATACTTGGGAACAAGTGGATGATCCGCCCCATCCAATCGGCAGTAATATCGGCTTAGGGGCTTTCAATACCCATATTCACATCTTCGGGGGTGATGTTGAGAGCACGACTGAAAACACCCACCTGGCATACCAGGCGATCTATACGGTGGTTTTACCAGCGGTAAGTCGATAAGGAAAAAAAAGGACACGGGAGACGGGATTCGAATAGCATCCCCCCTGCGGGGACGCGCGAATGTACTCTGCCTGGCGGACACTGATTTGTTATTAGAAGGACACGGGAGACGGGATTCGAATAGCATCCCCCTGCGGGGACGCGCGAATGTAATCCGCCTGGCGGACACTGATCCGTTATTAGAAGGACACGGGAGACGGGATTCGAATAGCATCCCCCCTGTGGGGACGCGCGAATGTAATCCGCCTGGCGGACACGGATTAGTTATTCGAAGGAGCGGGAGACGG
>JGI24111J20145_1000337_pt1 | contig 11219 bp, 8 predicted proteins | sample SubbioR11Jul_8B1_FD_20145 | JGI IMG/M metagenome (IMG submission 20145)
AATCCGAGACTGACCATTGCAAAGGCGTAGGGCCAGGCGATTTCATCCCAGCGAAAAATAATCGTATCAATGGTTTCGGTTAAATACGGCCGCCAATGTGGAATGGCAAGGACATCAGGCTGCCAACTCCCCAAAAACAAAACAATGACCCAGGCGATGATTGCCGATAAAAGCGCGACCATCCAGGCATACCCGCGACCGCGCTCAAAACCATGCAATAGATTGATGAGCAACGAAGAAAAAATCAAGAATAAAATCGGCGCAAGGGTGAGCACTAACCCTAAAACATTTCAGTAAAAGGTTTTCGCGGAACGAAATGCCCCGTGCCTGCCCTGCCTAACCATTTTAATTGATCGACAATGAGTTGACCACGCAAAAAGGTCTTTTCAGGAAAACCTTTCAGTTCCCAACCCTCGAAAAGATTGTAATCTGTCCGGTGTTGGGCTACCGCAACTCCATAAGTGATCGAACGGTTTGGATCCCAAATAACCAGGTCTGCATCTGCACCGGGGGTCATACTTCCTTTGCGTGGGTAAAGACCGAATATTTTTGCCGGATTCGTGCTGGTAAGCGCTACGAAGTGGTTAGGGCTGATCCGGCCTTTAACTACACCTTCATTCCAAAATATCGGCAGCCGGTCTCCGACCATTGGCACTCCATTCGGTATTTTGGAAAAATCATCTTTTCCTAATTCTTTACCGGGAATAGCGATAGGCTGACCTTCATACAAAATGGGAGTGCTGCCATCGTAGAAAAACGAGCAATGATCGGTACCGAGAACCTGGATGGTTCCATCCTGCAACCCTTGCCACAAACGTTCATTGTCCTGAACTGTCCGCATCGGAGGGGAACAAATCCATTTCGCCCCATCTGGACGCTTCAAATGTTCAAAATTAAAGAACAAATATTGCGGGCAGGTTTCTCCTAATACGGTCAGCCCTTTGGACTGGGCTAATGCCAATTGATCGACTTCTCCTGCTGCGTTCATGTGGACGATATAGAGCGGGGCCTTCGTCAATCCGACCAGGGCTGTGCCGCGCATCACGGACTCTACCGCCGTCCAGGCAGGGCGGGTCAGCGCATGCCATTCAGGGTCCTTGTGCCCGGCAGCTAAAGCCTCGTCAATCAACAGTTCAATGACATCCCCGTTTTCAGCATGCACCATAGTCAAAAAACCATGTTTTTTGGCTATCCGCATAACCCGAAAAATTTCATCGTCCTCCAAACGAAGGCGGTTGTTATACGCTGTAAAAACTTTCAAGCTGGTAATCCCATGTTCGAGCAAGGTTGGGATTTCTTCCTCAATTTGTTGATCCAACCGGGAAATAACCATATGAAAACTAAAATCAATCGCAGCTTTAGGGTCCGCTTTCACCCGCCAGGCACCGACGCTTTCCATCAGCGTTCTTTCGTTTTGGGGAACAAAATCGATGACCGTAGTTGTCCCNCCGAAAGCGGCTGCTTTATGCCCGCTATAATGATCATCCGCCGAGACAGTATTAAACATCGGCAAATCAAAATGGGTATGCACGTCAACCCCGCCCGGCATCACCAACTTTCCAGTAGCATCCACCACTTCAGCCCCTGGCGGTATCTGTAAATCGACACCAATCAAGCTGATTTTCTCACCTTCGATTAAAATATCCGCCGGATAGGTGTCCAAAGCTGTAATTATTGTTCCACCACGAATGATTAGGGTCATGTTATCCTCCAATCTCAAACTAACTATATTCCGAAAATCAATTCTTACAGATTTTCGCTTATTCGACCGAATTCGTACTTCTTTTATTCAACTCACCTAATAACGCATACATCACCGGGTCCAGGTTGAAATGGGTTTCGGGTAAATCATCCGGATGATATACTCCGCTATTTATCGCCCGTTCACGCAGTCCGCGCCACAGCAAGGCCCGCTCTTCATTTCGTACAACCAGGTCATCGATCGTTTTTGCTTTTGGCAGTAATTCGCCCAATGTATAAAAAAAGGTCACCCGTCGCCAGGAATCGGCTGGAATTGGTTGGGGCAGTTTTTCCAATGCCCCAACCTGAACCTTGTAATATTCTTCATTAGCGCGGGGGTGATCAGTTTCATCACGAAGCAGCCCCACCCGGGTGGTCAATTCGTGTCCGCGGACTTTCACCACATAATTAATTTTCCAACGCTCCTCTTCATTAAATCCAGCGGTTTGGTAGAGGGCTAAATAATCCACATCCAGCAGTTTAGGCGCGGACCGCATCGGAATCCGGTACCATCCCAGCAGACGAGCAATTTCCAGGTCGCGTGGAGAGGTGATCACCGAGACTAAAAGTATGGCGGTTGCGGGCGGATAAGCGGACACGCCTGCCTAAATTCCTTTCATGCTTAGACTTGGATGATTATAGCATAACCCATTTGCCCCGATTGGCCGCCTGCGATGAAAAAACACACCCTGGCGGTAATCCTGAGGTGCCTGGAAACTTGTTTCTAAGGCGCTTAATACACTCCGGCTCGCTGGTTAAATTCATCAATCAAAGCGTCGATTTCTTCCACCTGGCCTTGTACATCCGTCCAGTAGTTGGGATCGTACCATTGAGCCTGAATTTCCTCATAGGAGCGACCCTGCTGCTCCACCCAGGTATAGTATTTCAGGTTATGAACTCGATGCCGCTCAGCGTAAGTCAATTCCATTAGGTTGTCGGTAGATTCTCCGTGCAAATCACGAGCAAAGGTTTCAGCAGCATCAAAGACAGTAAACTCACCATGCGCCTCGCGGTATTCCTGGATACGACTTGAGTAGAGTTCCATCGAATCGGTTAAAACGAACAACATAACATCGTTTTCGCCCATTTCATAATATTTAGCCGCCTTGACTGCCGAAAGCATATTCGCGATACCCGAGAAGCCGAACAGATTAAGGTTTTCCACCAACTCGGTCGAAACGCCTTTCTTGACTAAATATTCCTTCCCGGATGGCTCATTAAACAAGCGTAGAATATTAACGACCGAATGATCATCGATGGCCACAACCATGTCCGAATTTTTGACGTTATGAATCCACGGCACATGTTTGTCGCCGATGCCTTCGATGCGGTGGGAGCCAAAACCATTTTGGAGTAAGGTGGGACATTGCAGCGCTTCACTGGCGATAATAACACTGGTTGGGAAAAGTTGCTTCAAATAATCTCCACAAGCAATCGTCCCGGCTGAACCGGTCGTCAAAGCCACCCCACGATATTGATCCTTAGGCCCTAATTCTCGCTTCAGAACTTCTTCCATCGCATGACCTGTCACATCATAATGCCACAGATAATTGCCAAATTCCTCGAACTGGTTGAAGATCATCAGATCCTGACCGGAATTTCGCAACTCCCAACATTTATCAAAAATTTCTTTCACATTCGATTCCGACCCTGGGGTAGCAATGACTTCACCGGCGATCTTCGAAAGCCATTCGAAACGCTCCTTGCTCATTCCTTCGGGTAAAATCGCGATGGATTGGCACCCTAATAAAGCCGAGTCGTACGCACCACCGCGGCAGTAATTACCGGTGGAAGGCCAGACCGCTTTTTGGGTGGTCGGGTCGAACTGTCCGGTCACCAACCGTGGCACCAGGCAACTGAACGCTGCTCCAACTTTATGGGCCCCCGTCGGAAACCACTTACCAACAAGACCGATCACTCGGGCTGGTACACCGGTCAAGCTGGATGGCAGCTCCACATAATTTACTTCACCAAATGCGCCACCCTTCATGACGGGCTGATTCTTCCAGCTAATTCTAAAAAGATTGCGTGGGTGGACATCCCATAAACCAATATTCCTCAGGTCTTCTTTAACTTTGGCAGGGATCAAATCCGGATTCTTCATTTGTGCGTAAGTCGGAATGATGATATTTTTTTCTTTAACCCGCGCCATAGCTCGTGCTTGCCGTTCGGCTATAACAGTTAAATCAATTTTTGCCATGAATTTGCTCCTTTTTTAATGGTTGATGATTATTTTTAAAATCCTCAGGACTTTCGCTGACAATATACAGCGGCCTGCCTTTGGTTTCGTCATAAATCCGGCCGATATATTCCCCTAAAATGCCCAGACAAATTAATTGAACACCGCCAAAGAAGAGGACGGCTATCAGGGTAGTGGCTTGTCCGATAAATGCCTGGGTTTGAACCGCACGCATCACGATGACGAATGGAATTGCTATAAGCGCGATACCAGCGGCAATAAAACCCAAGTACGTCGCAACCTGCAGGGGAAAATAAGAAAAACCGGTGATTGCGGTGAGAGCCAGGCGCAGCATTTTCCGGAAGGGGTATTTGGTTTCACCGGCAAAACGGGCAGCCCGTTTATATTCCACACCGGTTTGCCGAAACCCAACCCAGGCCGACATCCCTCTTAAAAAGCGGTGATGCTCGCGCATCTGGTTCATTACATTGACAACTTTTCGATCCATCAAGCGAAAATCACCCGTATCCATTGGTATTTTTACATCGGTNATACTGTGGATGATCCGGTAGAAAAGAGCAGCAGTGAATTTTTTAAATNCGCTTTCACCCTCGCGTTCAGCTCGCACGGCGTAGACGACCTCATAACCTGCCCGCCATTTNTCGACCAATTCCAGGATCACTTCTGGTGGATCTTGAAGGTCCGAGTCGATAATGATCACCGCCTGCCCTCGCGAATAATCCAACCCGGCGGTTACCGCAATCTGGTGGCCAAAATTGCGTGCAAACAGAACTGGGCGGACACGCTCGTCTTGCTGCGCAAGATCGCGAATGATTTGGGCTGAATCATCCACCGAGCCGTCATTTATTAAGAGAATTTCCCACGGTTCTTCGGTGCGGTCCATGACCTCGGTTATCCGGTCATACAATTCCCGAATACAACAGGCCTCGTTATATATCGGTGCAATGATCGAGAAGGTTGGCTCCATAAATCGACACTTTCGTCTGAATGAGATGAAATTGGAAGGTTCAGACACCCAAATGTTGTTTTAAGGCTTTCATCGTCGGCTCGATAATCGGAGCGGCCGCAACAGATTGCATGGCAGCCCGGATGTCCTTCAGGCCACTGCCGGTATTTAACACCAATACCGGATCTTCTGGACCAATCTTCCCGCTGGCAACGGCTTTTTTCAAGCCGGCTAGAGCGGTAGCGCCGGCAGGTTCGGCAAAAATGCCCAATCGACCAAATTCTGCAATCCCTGCAATAATTTCTTCATCCGGTACCGTGATATATTCCCCTCCGGTCTGACGGGCGGCTCGGACAGCACGCACACCATCGCGAGGAAAATTAACCGAGATGCTGTCCGCAATCGTGGTCGCATCCACCGGTTCGATCTTCTCGGTGCCTTTAAAATAGGCGTTTGCAATAGCGGCCGATTTTTCAGATTGAATCCCGAAAATTCGGGGCGATTGTTCCAACCAACCCAGGGATATTAAATCTTTAAAACCTTTGTGAATTCCAGAGATGATATTTCCATCCCCAACTGGAATAAATATACAAAGAGGTTTATAAATCTTGGGTAAATTTAAAATCAAACTTTCCCAAATTTCATAGGCGGCTGTTTTCTTCCCTTCGGCTGTAAAGGGATTAAATCCTGTGTTTCGGCAGTACCAGCCAAATTCATAAGCAGCCTGGATTGTCAAGTCGAATGCGGAGTCATAATTTCCATCTACAAGAATCACTTGTGCGCCATAAACCAGCAATTGAGCTACTTTGGCTGGAGGAGCGGTTTTGGGTGCGAAAATAATTGCTTTCTGTCCGATAGCCGCAGCCATACCGGCTAAAGCCGCACCCGCATTACCAGTTGAAGCGGCAACCACGACCTCGGCAGAAATTTGACGAGCGCGTGCAACCACAATCGATGAGGCTCGATCTTTGAAAGAAGCGGTTGGGTTACGACTTTCATCTTTTATCCATAGGTTTTTCAAACCTAATTTTTCAGCCAACCGGGTGGAATAATAGGTCGGCGTCCACCCCGCCATTCGCAAAGGTGTACCTTCCCCACCCGGATCGTCAACTGGCAAAAGGGGTAGATAACGCCATAAAGAAAAATCGGACCTGGAGACAATATCATTGATCTCATATTTCTGTTTGATCGAGGCATAATCCAAAACGACATCCAGGTTTCCGCCATCGTTCGGGCAGGTATAAGTAACTTCCCCTGGCGCATATTCGGTCTGGCATATCGAGCATCGAAATCCGATAAATTTAGGCATAGTGGTTAGTATTTCATCCTTATTGGGAAATTAGATGTATTGTAGATCTACTCGTTTTCAAACGGTACGCCCAAAGAAGCTGGAGGGGAAGTACGAAGCGACCGGAGAAGTTTTGCCAGAAAATGACGGGTAGCATCCGGCAAACTCGCCAAAAAGCGGTCCACCCATTCGGCGTTACCGATATTGACCAAAAGCAAGGTGAGAATCATCAACGGAAAAGGCGCTACCTGCAATACTTGCGACGGAATATTCGGTAAGCTTGGCTGAAGCACCAACCCCAACCATTGTAATAAACCGAATAAATAAACCCCAAATGCTGCCCGTATGGGGTTCCAACCTCCAAAGATCACAATCGCTAAGGCAATCCATCCAAAGCCATCCAAACCGGAGATTGTTCCCTTCCAACCAGCCTTTACACTGAGTGAAAACACCGGGCCTGCCAGACCAACCAAAGCACCTCCGATAATTGTGTAGAGGTAACGCCTCATGTTGACATTTGCCCCGCGGACATAGGCGGTCGCTGGTCGTTCACCAATCCCTTGCAGCATTAACCCTGGGCGCGTCTTAAAGATATAAAAATAGGCAAGCACAATTAACAGAAAACTTACATAGGTTGGCAAATTTTGATTAAAGAAAATTGGGCCAATTATTGGGATGTCCACAAGTATGGGTATCGGTAGGGCGGGTACCCGTGGTCCTCGAAGCCCCATGATCGGACTACCCAAGAAATAGGCCAAATCTCGGCCCAACATCGCCAAAATAAACCCAACCGCAACCTGTGATTGTTTTAAGGTGATACTGGAGAAGGCTACCACCAGGGCGACCAAGGCCCCAATGATTGCCCCTGCCAAAAACCCTAACCACAGGCTGTCAAAGGTTACCGCCACCGCAAAACCGCCCATGGCAGTAAGCAGGATCGTCCCATTCAAGGAAAGGTTAATTACCCCGGCCCGTTCGGTGATCGTTTCACCGACGACAGCAAATATGATCGGCGCAGATGCCCCCAAAATTCCTGCCAGACCAATAAAAATTAATTGAGGTTCCATCGCAATACCTTATCGATCTCGGATCAAGCGCCGGCGGACGCCTTCCATTATCAGCACGAATAACACCAGGGCTCCCTGCAACACTCCGGAGAGCGTCGAGTCCAGCTTAAGTACAATGGGGAGCTGAATACTGCCGATATTTAGGGCAGCAAAAAAGAATGCCACCGGCGCAACCCACAAGACCTGGTAATTAATCAGCATGGCTACCAACAGCCCTAAAAATCCATAACCGGAGGAAATTGCAGGTATCAAGCGGTAATAAACTCCCAGAACTTGGGTTGCCCCTGCCAATCCTGCCAGAGCGCCACAAAGCAAAAAGGAGAGCATTAAATAGCGGGTGGTCGGGATGCCCATTAAGAAAGCTGCCCGGCTGTTCCGTCCGACTGCTTTCAAACGTAACCCGAAATAGGTCCCTTTGAGCAAAAAATACACAAGGATAATCGCTGCAACCCCCATTCCCAAAGACCATAAACTTAACCGATAATCTAAAAATACGGGGAACCACAATTCGGTTGGGAAAGGTTCCGTCCCGCTCATCGAGCCGACACCTGGACGTTTCCATGGACCGAATATCAGCCAAATGGTCAAGGCGGTGGCTACAAAATTTAAACCCAGACCGCCAAAAATTTCATTGACATTGCCAAATATTTTTAGTAGACCAACCATAGAAGCCCAAATCATCCCGCCCAAGGCTCCGGCAATAACTCCGGCGAACATAATCAGAGCAGGCGGTAAATCGCTGTATTGCAGCAGACGCAATGCCCAGGTAGAGAAGATCGCCCCGAGGGTTATTTGGCCCTCTATTCCAATGTTCCATAAGCCGGCAGTAAAAGTTAATAACAACCCGGCAGTCGCCATAATTAAGGGTGTCCAGACTACCAGAACATTGGTGATTCTTACCGTCGTTCCAACACTTCCAGCTATAATGTGCCTATAAGCTTCTAAGGGTGGTGCTTGGGAAAATACCATTACCAGAGTTGCAAAAACCAATGCCAGTAATATTGCCAGCCCTCGAAATCCCAAATTCACCCAATTCAATCCAGTTTTAAACATAAGTGCTCCAAGTCAACCAGTTGGATTAAAATCCTTTACCGCCAATCAATTGACCGAGTTGATCGACGGTTGTGTGCTGCGCCTCCAAAGGAGCAGAGACTTTACCACCAAAAAAGACCATTATTCGGTCGGAGTAATGGAGGATTTCCTCCAAATCTGAGGAAATAAATAGAACACCCGTGCCATGCTTACAGCGGTCTTTGAGCTTACTCCAAACCCAAATCGACGACTCGATATCCAATCCGCGCGTCGGGTGCTCTAACAGCATCAAATTAACCGGGGTTCGCAACAAAGCCAATAGAGTTCGCTGCTGGTTCCCACCAGAAAGAGATTCCACAATGCTGGATGGCGTGCCTTTGATATTAAAATCCTTAATTCTTTGGCTTGTCAACAATTGTGCTTTTTCGCGATTGATCAAAAAGCCATTCTGCTTTTCTGCCAGAACGAAGTGGTCGGTTAAGGAGAGCCCCGGAATTAATCCTTCCTCCAGTCGCGAGGCAGGGACATAAGCGATGCCCAAATCCATAAAATGGTGATAGGGTTTACCAGTAATTCGTTTACCGCCCAACTCGATCTCTCCATTAACAGGTCGGATCAACCCGGCACAGGTGCGGATGAATTGCGACTGTCCGGAACCTTCCATTCCAGCCAATCCGATCACTTCTCCCCGTTGAATTTTTAAGTTTATACCTCGGATTTCCAGCCGGTAATCTTCGATTGACAATTGTTTAAATTCAAAGCAAACCTCAGAGGTTTCCAGTTTCTTTTTCTCATCCAGGCTTACTACTCGCCCAAACATCATTTCGACCAAAGCATCGGTTTGATAAGGAGGTTCGCACTCGCCCACCAGGTTGCCGGTACGAAAAACAGCAATCCGGTCGCAGAGAAATTCCACGTCCTCCAATTTGTGAGATACAAATATCAAGGTCATCCCTTGGCCGGCCAAAATCTTCAAGGTTTCAAACAATTTTTCTTTTTGTGCAGCGCTGATGCCAGTGGTAGGCTCGTCCAAAATCAGCACCCGGGCTCCCAACCACAAGAGCCGTAAAATCTCCAATTGTTGCCGTTCGCCCACTGTGAGGGTGTCGATATACGATTCAGGATTAAGATTAAAATCGAATTTCTGCTGTAATTCTAAAAATTCACCCAACACCTTTTTCCGTTTAGGGAAAATACCGCCAACCTGGCCTATGATCAAATTATCCAGGACCGTCATCGGTGGAAAATCTAAAGGATCTTGGTGCAGCATACCAATCCCGTGATTAATCGCATCCGATGGCGAATCGATTTTTATCGGTCGCCCATCCAGTCGAATTTCACCTTCGTCAGCATGATAATACCCTGATAAAATTTTCATCAAGGTACTCTTACCCGCGCCGTTCTCACCTAAAATCCCCTGAATCTTTCCGGATTCCATCACCATGCAAATGCCATTATTGGCATGCACTGCCCCAAAACGTTTATGGATATTTTTCAACTCAACATTCATGCGCCTATCTCATTGAAACCGTTATACACCANGGGTTTAGATAGGGGCGGTACGAACGACCGCCCCTANCTTTTTCCATNNTTAGAGCNCTAAATCACCATGGNAAATGGACAACNANTTGNAAATTGNNGCCTAGTTNCCTTCNGGTACGCTCTGACCTTCCATACCTTCTAATAATTGTCCAAGGTACCAGATTTGCAGGTCGGTAGCAACTTCACCATCTGCCAACCAGGGGGTTCCATCTTGAAAATTGAGTGGTCCAACGAAGAGGTTTAACCCACCAGCAAGTTCAGCGATGAATTGATCCACAACCTCACTTGCTTCTGGGCTGAGCGCTTCGCCTTTCACGAAACCAACCGCCGAGGTATGGGGGTCGTTGATATTATTCCAATCCGGGCCTGGCCACTCAAAGAAGGAAGTAAAGGTACCTTCCATGGCTGCTCTAACACCTCGTAAGTAAGCCGGTCCCCAATTGTAAACCGGCACACCGAGGCAGATTTCAGGTGCTGCAGCGCAGCCTGCTGGGTTCCCATAACCCAATGCCCAAACTTGCGCGCCACCAGCAGCATGTGAGCTGGCCTGAACCAATGCTTCAGGGGTGTCAATGGCGGACATGACCACGTCATAACCAGCGTTGAAGAACTCATCCGCCACCATGGTAGGATCTGTAGTAACACCGGGGATATGGAACCAGAAACCGATCCATGTCACGCGGAATTCCAGGTCATCGGGATTCTTTTCGGCATATTTTTCGTAGCAGTGTCTCGCACCCAGGTAAGCTGAAACAGCCAACCGGCGGGTTTCGTCGTTGATGAGTGGGCCAAGATATCCGATTCTTCCGGTTTGGGTTGTCATCGCAGCCACACAGCCGGCAATAAACCGACCGACTTCCATTTCACTCATCGTATTGCCATATTTCGGCAAATCGACGAAATTTACACCTTCTTCCCAAGAGGTGTCACCCGAGGCATGAATGACGGGTATATCCGGATTTGCAAGGGCAAAGTCAACCGAGCTGTCTTTTTGATCATCCGAGTTGAAAATAACCAACTGGGCACCCTGAGCCACCAACTCTTCAGCAAGCATGGCTGGAGTAGTGCCTGGCCGGGCTGATGGGTTTACTTTGTCAATATAGATCATCCTCGCCCCGGGCAGTTGTTGTTCGACATATCTTCCGCCTTCATAGTGAGTCTGGCTCCAGCCAAGGTCATTGTAGGGACCTACCAGGAGCATACCGAAGATGAATTCCTCTGGTTCGGCAGGTGGGACTACCGGTTCTTCGGGTTGTACCGGTTCAGCTGGCGGCAGCGTAGGTTGTTCAACCGGCGGTGGTGGCGCTTCTGTCGGCGTGGGAGCCGGTTGGCAAGCAGCTAATATTAGCGCGGAAATGATTAACAGGCTCGTTAGAATCCACAAGCTTTTGGACTTCATTTTTT
>JGI24111J20145_1000339_pt1 | contig 11212 bp, 10 predicted proteins | sample SubbioR11Jul_8B1_FD_20145 | JGI IMG/M metagenome (IMG submission 20145)
CCCCGCTTCATCCAGCGCAGCAAAAGCCTGGTGAATCAACAAAATATGCATAGGATAGATTTTAACTCAGTTTTAAGATTGAAGTTAATGGATTTATCCGCCTTCGAAAAAAATACCAGTATTAAATTTAAATCACTCTCCTTCACGAGGAGGGCTTTTTGGAGGGAGGTCATTTGCTAAATATGGGATGACCGTTTCCTCTAATCCCCCTATGCCGATTGGTCAAACCACGGTTATCGAGTTACTTTGACATAATTTGCGCGGGTCAGNTTGCGGCGAAAACCAAGCTGGTGGAAGACGAGGGCTGCCCCAGCGTTGAAAACATTGACAAACAGGCCAACTTCTTTGTAACCGAGGTCGCAAAATTGATGCAAAACCTCAGCAATCAGTCCAAACGCAATTCCTTGCCCACGCAACTCCGGCACAACGCCCACTTGAGAGATCCATCCCAAACCGCCTAACTCGCTACAGGTAATAAAGGCCACCGTCTGACCGGCCGAAAAAACCACCCGTGAGAGAGCGGGTTGAAAACCAGCCCCGGATTCAAAGTCACTGATCCAATCTTCGGCTTGTAAGTTCTGGAAACCAGGCAAGTCGCGAAATGAGGCCTGATAGGCATGAAAAAAGCCGGTCGAGGATTGGGCATCCCAGGCTTGGGTATGTAATCCTTCCGGAAGGGAAGGGTACGGCAAAGTCTCTTGCAATGAGCATACCAGCATGTGTTCGGCAAGTTCCTGCTCGTAGCCGAAATCCTGATAAATGGTGTGGGCATCGGCGGTCAACGCCTCATTGCGAATAACGAGACGCAAGCCGGCCCCTGACTTGAAGGTAAGGCTAGAATAAGACTCTGCCCACTGTAAGAGGAACGACCCCAACCCTTGCCGCCGAAATTCAGGATGGACCCGCCCGCCGAGGTTTACACAGATTTCATGATTGGTTAACGTGGTGGGCTGGAGCCAACAAATCGCTGCTATTGTATTATTGTATGCGGCGCAAACAGTGCGATGAGGATCAGCAGTATAAGCGGCCATCACTTCTGATGGCATATCACTGACAAGTTCATACCCATCCTTTTCCTTGCAGGCGGCATCCAATTGGGGCAAGTTTTGCTTGTCGCTTGTGGTCACGGTACGCCAGTTAAGCCGGGATGGCTGCGGCGGGGGGATATTCATCATCCTCACTCCTATTTTGAATTTTAACCTATCACGGTTAAAATAAAGCTAAAGGGTGGATAAAAAAATTTTAATGTAATCCTTTCTCAAAGGTGCGCCATGGACCATTTGATTCCTCTCCAAATAAATATCCCAGAACGTCCGAACATCCACGCGAGTTATGGCATCCGGTCTGACGCCGAAGGGCTGCTGCCATGGGAGTGGGTCAGCGAGCGGATGGCCAAATCACGGAATTACTGGATTTGTTCCACCCAATTAGACGGACGCCCGCATGCAATGCCGGTTTGGGGCGTGTGGATCGAGGATGTATTTTTTTTTGGAACCAACCGAGCTTCGGTCAAGGGCAGGAATCTGGCTTCTAACCCACGAGTTGCCTTGCACCTGGAAAGTGGTGACGAGGCGGTAATGATCGAGGGTATTGTTGTGGAGGTTAAAGAAATGGAAAACCTTACCGCCATCGCAGCGGCTTATAGCCAGAAATATCCTGGCTACTGTCCTGACCCGTCCATTGAGTCGGAGGTAGCGATGTACGCCGTCCAGCCAAAGCGGGTGATGGCGTGGCTGGAAGACGACTTTGTAAACAGTGCCACCCGGTGGCGTTTCGATCATGGAGATAAAGGATGAGTTATTGTGAGTTTGCGCCTAATCACCCAATCCATAAAGCCTACCATGAAAATGAATATGGCTTTCCAATCCGAAGTGATGCGCCATTATTCGAACGCCTGGTTCTGGAGATCAACCAGGCCGGGCTTTCGTGGGAAACGATCCTTAAAAAGAAGGAAAATTTCGCCCGAGCTTATAACCACTTCAACCCGGAAATTGTGGCGGCTTATGGAGAGGGGGATATAAAGTGCCTGCTATCCGATGCTGGTATCATCCGCAACCGCCGGAAAATTGAGGCTGCCATCTACAACGCCCAGGTGATTCTTGGTTTAAGCGCACAGAACGGGTCTTTTTCAGCCTGGCTCGACCAGCATCACCCGCGTAAAAAAGTTGAATGGACCAAACTATTCAGATCCACCTTTGTTTTTACAGGTGGAGAGATTGTCAACGAGTTCCTCGTAAGCACTGGTTACCTGCCTGGTGCGCATGAGGTTTGGTGCCCGGTATTTGAACGCATCCAGGCGCTCACACCACCGTGGATGCAGGTGGATCCTGAATTTATTTGGACATCACCAGGGGCGAAATAGGACTGAAACCCAACCAGATCCAGAGTAAGGTAAAGATTTTTATAACCCCGCCAGTACGATAAGGGACTGAAGAGCACCACTGTACCGGATCGGGCGGAGCGGTGATGATTAACCCGATGTGGTTGGGCGGTTCATAGGATCGTACATTGGAGGCAATCAGCGATCAGCGGACCAAAATCACGCTCATTCTTGATATTCCTGGCATGGATGCATCCACGGACAAGACTCTTCTGAACACCCGATTGGAGCGCAGTGCTCAAACCAGGAAACAACGTATGGAATCCGAAATCTAGAGAGCTATTCTGGCGGGAGGTTGGGGGATGGATGGAGACGAACCGGCCCCAGGTATCGGCCCTGATCATGATAAAGCCACCCATCCATTCCCGATAGCCATTAATTCACCAGCCCGTATTCCTCTAAGCGGACTTTGCTCCGGTCGATTCCCGGAAGGACCAGGGCAATCAATTCAGTTTCATCCACAGGAAGGCTATCGGCCTGGGCAGAAAGTTTATCCAGCCAGCGTTGTTCCAGGCGGTTGAGGGCCATCTCGCCGCTGGATGCCGCCTTTCGCAGAACAGCCAGGGTTGCCAGGGCAGAGCGGCGGGTGCGCAGGTAGGGTGTCGTTTCGGCGATGATTTCATTAGCCAGGTCGAGCACCACCTTAGGCTGCAAAACATACGCCTGCGGATCGCGCAGCGCGTCCGACTCTACCCACCAATCCCGCAGGGTGCGGGCTGCCTGAGGCCCGTGCCCTGCGGCGGTGTTCATCAGGCGGGTTGCGTATACCAACTGCTCCATGGAAACGGTTGGGGCCATTGCTCCTAACAAGCGCACATTGTTGACCGACTCGTTGCTCCATAAATCCGGCACGGCTTTGGCAATATTACCCACCGGCGAAAGATGGGCGCAAGCAGCTTCGGCACCTTCCATAGAGATGGGATAGCCAGTAATGGCCTTGAGGTAAGGACCTTCGTAAGCGCAGTCCTTGCTCGGTCCAACCGCACCGGCCTCAAAAGCCGCCAGGCTGCGGGTCACACACATCACACGGATCACGGCTGCCCATACGCGCGGGATGAAGCGCTGCTCGGCCAAAACCATGGCCGTGTTGGCGAAACCGCAAGCCGTGTCTCCGGCGGGAATGCTGCCGGTCTGGGCTCCGATATCGACAATATTCGTCCATAAAGTCGTCATGTCCCGGCAGGCTAAAATCCCCAGCGAGAAAACCGCCCCCGGCAGATCGCCATTTAAAATGGCGTCATCGTGGACTTCCTTGCCACCCGTCGATTCAATCGACAGCAAGTCGGCTCCACCCTTGGCGCACAACTCAAACGAGCGGTACATGGTGTCGACAAACTCGCCTTTGTGCATGAGGGGCGGGCGCGCAAATTCGCGGATGTCATTGGGGGTGACGCGCAACCCCACCGGCAACCCATGATCGGCCTGCGCACGGGCGAGCACCTCTCGTAGAATCAGGGTAATTTCTGCGCCCCATTCGGGCTTTAGGGTCAGGTCGGGAAGCAGCTCGAATTCAACCACCAGCCCTGGCGCTCCCAACTCCACTGCCCGGGTGATGGCACTGGTGATCATCTGTCGGTACTGGTTGCGAACTTCCGGCATGGTTTCGGGATGGATGAGCATTTCCGGCAAGGTAAAATTTAATTCAGGGTAAACCGTTCCACCGCCGATGATCAAGCCATTATTTAACCTCAACGGCTTTGGGCAATGGCCATATAAAAACTCATCCAACGAATTAATCGCCAGGCTAGTAAATTCAGGCATGCTTGCTCCTCGTGATTAAGGGGTGCCGACCAGTGATTTGGCGAGAGCCACGGCTTTACTGGCATCGGCAGCATAGCCATCCGCACCGATATCTTTAGCGTAAGTATCGGTTACCGGTGCGCCGCCCACCATTACTTTTACCTGGCTGCGCAATCCCGCCTGTTTCAACGCATCCAGGGTGATTTTCATGTTCGGCATCGTGGTGGTCAACAATGCCGACATGGCCACGATTTGCGCACCGCTCTCTTTTACCGCCTCGACGAATTTTTCCGGGGGTACGTCCGACCCAAGATCGACAATTTCAAAAGCCGCGCCTTCGAGCATCATACATACCAGATTTTTGCCAATATCGTGCAGGTCACCTTTGACAGTTCCGGCGACCACTTTACCGGAGGAAGCCACATTGGCCTGAGACAGGTGTGGTTTGAGCAGCCCCAACCCACCCTGCATAGCCCGAGCTGCGATTAGCATCTCCGGGACAAAGTATTCGCCTTCTTCAAACAAGCGCCCTACCTTATCCATGGCCACTACCATCGCATTTTTCAGGATTGTTTCTGGATCGAATCCTTGATCCAGGGCTGCTTGAACGCCTGCTTTCACCTTTCCTTGGTCGCCGTCAAGGATGCCATCGTAGATTGATTGTAAAATTTCATCCATGTTGTTCTCCTGAAATAAAAAGGGGAAATGTTGTACGCCTGGGTAGGATCATCATACAAGAATTTGACAACGCTGTCAATATCTTTCGACAACGTTGTCAACTTTTCCAAGAAAAGGTATAGTATGATTAATACCGAGGGATACCATTGAGAGTTCTAAAATGACAGCCACAATCAAGGACGTTGCCCACCTGGCAGGCTGTTCGATCAAAACCGTTTCGCGGGTGATCAACAACGAGCCACACGTAACCGCTGACCTACGCAAACGGGTGCAGGCTGCCATCCGGGCTGTTGGATTCGCACCCAATATATCCGCGCGCCGTCTGGTGCAAAACAAGGCATATATGATCTGCATCCTGATGTATCCGGGCTACGACCAGACTGCGGATGCCTTGCTGCCCCGGATTATGGATATCGGTTACGATGAGAATTACGACATCCTGGTGCAGCCCTATTTTCCAGCCCACAACCGCTCGAAAAACAAGCTGGTGGAATTAATTAGCGGTCGCAGGATTGATGGATTTGTCAGCACACCGCCTTGTGATGCGGAAGGCTTCGTCCCAGATTTGCTGGTGACCTATAAAGTACCCCTGGTGCAAATCGATCCGTTCGACAGCTCGGAGAAGATCCCTTTTGTGGCTGGGGATGACGTTGAAGGTGCACGGATGATGACCGAATACTTAATCGGATTGGGCCACCGCAGGATCGCTTTTCTGAAGGGACCCCGCAACCTGCGCTCCTCGTTTAACCGGCTAAACGGTTACTGGTCAGCGCTCGAGGCTGAAAATCTCGTTGTTGAGGAAAAATGGATCGAGCCGAGTGAGTTCACCTTCGACGGTGGGTATACCGCGACACGCCTGCTGCTCGAACGCGACCCAAAACCAACCGCTATTTTTGCCGGTAACGACACCGCTGCTTACGGGGCGTTGTTCGCCGCCCAGGAACTGGGACTGCGGGTACCAGAGCATCTGTCTATCTGCGGATATACAGACCTGGCGCTTTCGAAACACATATGGCCCGGCCTGACTACCATCCACCAGCCAGCGGAAGAGATGTTGGAAATCGCCACCCGCCTGTTGATCGATATCCTCAAAGGAAAGCCACCCCAACAGACAAAGATCGTGCTCCCCTCCCGCCTGATTGTGCGCGGCTCGACTGCACCGCCAAACAAGGAGGGATGAACGAAGGCGTGGGGGCACCTCCTCACTCTTTATCGCAACTCGCTGTTTCGAGGAGGGCTTTGCTCGGTAGAATCCTGACTTTTTTCCTTAATGCGATTCGACCAGCTCTTTATTAAATGGATCCAGCGCTTGCTCCATTTGGTGGCGGAACTGGCGGGTGTAGAGCTGGTAATATTTTCCGCGCAAGCGCAAAAGTTCAGCGTGGCTGCCTATCTCGGCGATCTGGCCATTATCGATGACCAGAATGCGGTTGGCGCGCTTGATGGTAGAAAGGCGGTGAGCAACCACAAAACTGGTGCGCCCTTCCATCATCATCTCCATGCCGCGTTGGATCAACGATTCGGTGAGGGTGTCCACAGAGCTGGTGGCTTCATCCATGATGAAGATGTCTGGTTTCGCTAAAACTGCGCGGGCCAGGCTGATAAGCTGTTTTTGACCCACCGATAGTAAATTACCACCTTCGCCCACCTCTTCGTTATAGCCTTTAGGGAATTTGGTGATAAATTCATGGGCACCGGCCAGTTTTGCGGCCTGCTCAATTTCGTTATCACTGGCTTCCAGCCGCCCGTAGCGAATGTTTTCGAGAATGGAGCCGGAAAATAAGTGAGGAGTCTGCAAGACCATACCAATACGAGATTGAATTGAAAAAAGGGAATATTCGGTGTAATCTCGCCCGCCAATTTTAATCCGACCCATTTTAGGTTCGTAAAACCGGCAGAGCAAATTTACAATTGTGCTTTTACCGCCGCCGGTTGGGCCGACCAAAGCGATGGTTTCACCTGGCTTAACTGCCAGAGAAAAATTCGTGAGCACCGGTTGACCCTCATCGTAGTAAAAGGTCACATTTTCAAAAGCAATTTCACCTTTCAGCGTGCCAGGATCGACCACCTGGGGGCGGTCTTTGACATCCGGGATCGAATCGAGCAGTGAAAATATCCGCTCTCCAGATGCAATGGCATGCTGCATTTCGGCAAAAACACGGGCCAAGTCTTGGATTGGCCACATCATAAAAGTTACATAGGAGACAAAAGCCTGGATGCCACCGATGGTCAACCCACCGATTTGAACTTGCCAGCCGCCATACCAAACGATACTGCCGAGCGCCACCGCCGAAATAAGCTGGACGGTGGGTAAAAAGAGCGCGCTCAACCAGGCCGCGCGGTAGCCAGATTTGTACATCTCTCGGGTCAGCCAACCAAATTCATTCCGGTTCGAATCCTCGCGGCCGAGAGCTTTGACAACCCGCACACCGGTAATGTTTTCATTAAATGCCCCAGTAATTTTAGAGTTGGTTTTGCGAACATTGCGGAACTCGCCTAGGATGCGCTTGCGAAATTCGTAAGCGATGACGAACAGCACTGGCAGGGTTGCCAGAACGATGAGAGCCAATTGCCAGTTGATGAAAAACATGAAACCCATGGCCGTAATAATGTTCATGAAGGCCCAGGTCACATCCAACATTCCCCAGGTAACCAGGTCGGCAACTCTTTCCGAGTCGGAGGTAACCCGCGACATGATCCAACCGACCGGGGTGCGGCTGAAATAGGACAATGACAACCCTTGTAAATGGTTGAACATTTTTTGGCGCAAATCATAACGTACCCGTTCGCCAAGCACACCAGCCAAATAGATGAATCCGAAAACTCCCGCAGCCTGGAGGAGTGAAACCCCGCCATAAATTCCCAGAAGGCGGTAGAGCATGGGTTTGTCTTGAGCGAGGATGCCTTGGTCGATGATCAATTTGCTTAAGTAGGTGAATAGAGAGTCCATTGTGGATACGGCCGCGATGGCAGCCAGAAATCCGATCACCCATTTGATATGCGGACGAGTCAAACTCAGAATACGGCGTAAAGTCTGGCCGTTAAACCGAGTGGTAAAATCCTCTTCTTCAAAATAATCAAGCGACACTGGCCATCTCCTTCTCAAGTTCGTCGTCGATTTTGGTCTGGATATCGAAAATCTGGCGATAGACACCGTCAGTATTGATCAGGTCATCGTGTTTTCCTGATTGGACAATTCTGCCTTGATCCATAACCAGAATTAAATCGGCATCCATAATACTTTGGATGCGGTGGGCGATAACGAAGGTCGTCCGGTTTTTCATCAGGTTATAAAGTGCCTCGCGGATCTCGGCTTCGGTTTCGGTATCGATTGCTGAGGTTGAATCATCGAAGATCAAAATCCGCGGATTTTTCAGCAAGGTGCGGGCAATTGCCACGCGTTGCTTTTGACCACCGGAAAGGGTAACCCCTCTCTCGCCTACCAAAGTATCATAACCATTTTCGAAGTTTAGAATACCTGCGTGGATGGCGGCTGCCCGGGCGGCTATCTCTATTTCGTTTTGGGTAACTTCCCGTCCGACACCGTAGGCTATATTCTCTCGGATGGTACGGGAGAATAAGAATGGTTCTTGTTCCACAATACCGATTTGTTGGCGCAAGTACCGGCGGGTATAGGAGCGCAGCTCAACCCCATCCAGGGTGATATTGCCGGTGGTGTATTCATAGAAGCGTGGCAGCAGATTGACCAACGAAGTTTTTCCGGATCCGGTTGAACCGAGCAAGGCAACGACCTGACCAGGCGGGCAGTGAAAACTCACTTTTTCTAGGGCGATGTTGCCATCTTCATATTTGAAACCAACGTTGTCGAAAACTATTTCGCCCCGTAGGTTCCCCTTGGGGATATATTCGCCTATGTCGAGTGGTTCACGGTCTTGTTTGATGATATCGATCACCCGGTTGTAAGAGACCATCCCCGTGGACATCTGGACAATCAAACGGCCAAGATTGCGAACCGGAAAGATAATCCAGGCAATAAGGCCGACATAAGCCAGGTAAGACCCGACGGTAATTTCACCATTGATAGCCAGTAGAGCCCCAAACAGGAAACCCACCAGAATCTGAAGAGTGCAAATGATGTCTGAAACTGGCCAAAACAATGAATGGATCTTGAGTAATTTCTTGCCCCGCAAGAACTTTTCCCAGTTGTTACCATCAAATTTGTCGATCTCGTACTTTTGGCGGGCAAAAGCTTTCACCACCCTGACTCCAGATAAATTCTCTTGCAAGGTTGTGGAAACAACCGCATCCTGAGCCTGGTAGTCCTCGTAAGCTTTGGATATTCGCTTGAAAAAGATGAGGGAAATGATAATGACAAAAGGTATCAGAGCAATGGAAATGAAAGCAAGCCCAACATTCAATGTGAGCATGGCAAGGAAGTTGACCACAAAGAGGAAAACGATCCGCCCCAATCCAATCGCCTGGTCAGCAAAGAAACGGCGCAACGCATCGACATCGGATGTCGAACGCTGGATCAATTCGCCGGTTTCGGTTTTCGAGTGGTAGGTAAAGGTCAGATGCTGGATATGATCAAACAGATAGTTGCGCAGCCGGCGAGCGGTACCTTCCGCAGTTTGGGCAGCCAATCTGCCGCTCAGAAAAGAAAACCCGCCTTCAACAAATGCCAGCAGGATGAATCCGAAAGCGATGGCCGGAAGGGTTAAGGCCGCGTCGCCGGCGACCAAATAATCGTCGATGAAGTATGCCAACAGCAGATATGTGCTGGTTTTGGCAATGGCTGCAATTCCAAGGCTGATATTGGCAGCCAGGTATTTCAACCGAAACCCGGTCATTAAACGCCACAGACCCAACAACCTGTTTGGGTTTATGGCCTGTTTGAGATCATAATTAAGGATTCTTTGGGATATTGCCACTCTTCGCCTGCCTGTTTAGTGGGTGCTAAGTGAAAAGAAAGGAATNCTAATTAAACCCAGCCCATTTATAAATGCCAAGAACATAAAATTATACTCCAAATCTGACCCGATCTTACCCGCGCAATAAATTTTCACGTTTTTGAAATGGTTGTTCGATCATCCAACCTATTTTTAGGATTGGATTGGAAAATCAATTGCCAAATTTTGCCACCATGACTATAATGTAACCACGATACTCATTCTGGAAGGAGGTTGGTTATTCATGGCTAGTGTAACGTACGAACATGTCTGGAAGCGATTTGGGGATTTTGTTGCAATTGACGATCTAAATATTAAAATTGAGGATAAGGAATTTTTGGTGTTGGTCGGTCCATCCGGCTGCGGCAAGACGACTGCCTTGCGCTGCCTGGCGGGGTTGGAAGAGATCACCGATGGCAAAGTGTTCATTGGCAATACGGTCGTCAACGATGTGCCCCCAAAGGATCGCGACATCGCCATGGTATTTCAGTCCTATGCGCTTTACCCGCATATGACGGTTTTTGATAATATGGCCTTCGGGCTAAAATTACGCAAGGTGCCTAAAGGGGAAATCTTAAAGCGGGTGGGTGAAGCCGCAGCCATTCTTGGCATCGATCACCTTCTCAAGCGAAAACCTCGTGAATTGTCGGGTGGTCAGCGCCAACGGGTAGCTGTGGGTCGGGCCATTGTCCGTGAACCGAAGGTGTTTTTATTCGATGAGCCGCTTTCGAACCTGGATGCCAAGCTGCGAGTGCAGACTCGGGCTGAAATCAGCAAACTCCATCAGCGCTTGCAGACCACATTTATTTACGTTACCCATGATCAGACCGAAGCGATGACGATGGCCTCTCGGATCGCTGTCATGAACAAAGGTATCTTACAACAGCTCGACACCCCTCAGCAAATGTACGATAAACCCTCGAATTTGTTTGTGGCAGGATTCATCGGATCTCCGTCCATGAATTTCTTCCAAGCCCGCCTCCGGAAAGATGGCAGGAACTTGTTCGCCGATTCCCAATCTTTTGCTGTTCAGATCCCCGAAGATCGCGTCTCGGTATATACACCATTGGTTGGAAAAGAGGTTATCCTGGGCATGCGGCCAGAGGATATTCACAACCCACAATTCGCACCTCCAGGGATCCATTCATCCGCGATTGAATCACGTGTTGACGTTACCGAGTTGATGGGGAACGAAATTTACCTCTATATGGTGGCAGGAAACAGTAATTACGTTGCCCGAGTGGACCCGCGGACGCGCTTCACCATTGGAGAGCGAGTGCAATTGGTATTTAATATGGACAATATGCACATCTTCGATCCATCGGTCGATCGTGAGAACCCGGTGGCAGTACGCTAAGCAATTTTGTTTGATCGAAAATAAAAAAGGATGCCGACTGGCATCCTTTTTTATTGTGCGCCCAGCATGGGTGTTGATTGGTGGGTGAAAGTCCCATATGGAGGATGGTCGCACCAACCATTAGCCAAAGGCAAGGGCGTCACTGTG
>JGI24111J20145_1000341_pt1 | contig 11071 bp, 10 predicted proteins | sample SubbioR11Jul_8B1_FD_20145 | JGI IMG/M metagenome (IMG submission 20145)
ACACCGGAGGACTTTCAGGCGCTGGTGGAGGAGATCGCCCGCCGGACCGGCCTGCCGCTGGCGCTGGACGGAGTCTTCCGCTGGGTGGCCTTTCTGCCCTCACGCCAGGACGAGCGTGTCCCGGTCGCCAACCGGTATTTTGGAGTCTTCCAAGATGGCACCCTCAAGGTGCGCGGGCTGGAGGCGCGCCGCCGCGATACCCCTGCCTGGATCGGCGCGGTGCAGATGGAGATGCTGACAATGCTTGCCCAGGCGCGCGACGCCAACGAGCTGCCCGCCCTGCTGCCCGGGTTGGTGGAATTGCTGCGCCGCCGTCTGAACGATCTGCGCGCCGGGCGTGTTCCACTCGAGGATCTGCTCATGGCCCAACGCATCACCCGCGAACTGAGCGCCTACCGCAGCTTGCCGGCCGCCGGTCGCGCCGCTGCCCAACTGGAAAAGGTCGGCAAACACCTCCGCCCCGGCCAACGGGTGCGCTTTTTACTGCTGCGTGGTCAACCGGACGTGCGCGCCTGGGACCTGCCTGAGCCGCCCGACCCGGCCCGCCTGGATCTCTCGCGCTACCGCGCGCTGCTGCTGCGCGCCGCCAGTGCGGTTGTCCAGCCGCTCGGCGTGGACCAGCCCACCCTGGAAAGCTGGGTGGAGGGGGCGATACCGGTTCAGTTTTTAACCGGCATGCCGCCGGTCAACCGCCCCGATCCTTCCTTAGCCTGCCATGTAAGCCAGGCTGAGCGTGCCCGGACCGGTGTGTGAGCCGACCGTCGGGCTGACCTCGCTGAGGATGCCCTCGACGGCGTTGAATTCTTTGACCACCCGCTCGAGCAGCTCCTGGGCAACTTCTGGGATATTGGCATGAAAAACCGAAACGCGCACCGGCTCACGACCGGCTATATTGCGCGCCGTAAGCTGCACCATGCGTTCGATAGCCTTGCGGCGCGAGATAATGCTCTCGACCAGCTCGATCTTGCCTTCCCGTATTTCGAGCAGCGGCTTGATATTGAGCGCTGAACCGACCAGGCGCTTGGCGCTGTTGATTCGTCCCCCGGCCGCCAGGTACTTGAGTGTATCAACGGTGAAATAAACCCCAATCTTAGGGTAGGCGGCTTCGGCGATTGCTTTGCATTCAGCCAAGGTAGCCCCTGTAGTGGCGGCCCGGGCAGCAGCCAGTACCATAAAACTGAGTGCCATCGAAACCAGCTTGGTATCGAGGACCTCAATCGGTGTAGCAGGGAAGTACTCGCGCGCCTGCACCGCCGAAGAATGGGTGCCCGAAATTCCGCTCGAAATGGGCAGTACAAGGATCTCATAGCCTTCATCCAGAAAGCGGGCATAGGCTTGCTCGAAGTCATGTACCGGTATCTGGCTGGTGGTTGGCAGAGATGCGGCAGTGCTCAAGCGTGTATAAAACTCGCTGGCCTGGATGTCGATCCCGTCGCGGTACAATGTACCCTCCCACATCAAACTCAGCGGGAGAACATGAATACCATACTGTTCAACCAGTGGAACGGGCAGATAAGCGCTGCTATCGGTGATAATTTTTACCTGGGGCATTCGTTGCTCCTTTTACAATGCCAGCACGTACAACCAGTATGTACTTGCTTAAACCGATGAACGATGGGTGGAAAATTTAAGAACTTGCATCCATCCTCGGAAAAACTTATTTCCCCTCCGGTCGGCGGGTATTTCCGCTGGTTCAAAGTATAAGGGTGAGCAGGCGATTTGCGAAGGATTTCGACGGGTTCGGATGAATTAAATGTGACCTAAGTCATCCATCCTTCTCAGGGATTTTCGATTGGCTCATTTATTTAGCGCAATGTTTCGATTAGAATAGTAGCGATCATCGGTTATCGGTTATGGAAACCCATTATGGACATACGCGACTACAACCGCCGCGCCTGGAACATCCAGGTGGAAAAGCAAAATCCATGGACCCTGCCGGTCCCATCCGAACAGGTGGCAGCCGCCCGACAGGGCGTGTGGAGTCTGTTGTTGACCCCCACCAAAGCGGTGCCATCCGGCTGGTACCCGCCCTTGCAAGGTGCGGAAGTACTCTGCCTGGCCTCTGGCGGTGGGCAGCAAGGCCCGATATTGGCGGCAGCCGGGGCGCACGTCACTGTGCTGGATAATTCGCCTGCCCAACTGGGCCGTGACCGCCAGGTAGCCGAGCGCGAAGGGTTGCCCATCACCACCTTCGAGGGTGACATGCGCGACCTGTCGGTGTTCGCGGACGCCAGATTCGACCTGGTTTTTCACCCGGTCTCGAACGTCTTCGTGCCAGAGGTGCTGCCGGTCTGGCGCGAAGCCTACCGGGTCCTGCGCCGAGGCGGGGTTCTGCTGGCCGGGTTTACTAATCCGCTCCTCTATCTTTTCGATTACGAGCGCCTCGAACAGGGTGAACTGGTCGTGCGCCACAAACTGCCCTACGCCGATCTGACCCATTTGCGCCCGGATGAACTTCAGCGCTGGATAGACGAGACCCAGCCCCTCGAATGGAGTCACACCCTCGAGGAGCAGATCGGCGGGCAGCTTGAGGCCGGTTTCGTCCTGACCGGTTTCTATGAGGACAGCGACCCTTCGAGCGCATTGCATGAATATACACCGGTTTTCATCGCTACCCGAGCTGTGAAACCGTGATTAAGGGAAAGGATGGAGGATGCGCTTGATCTTTGTCCGCCACGGGGAACCGGTCGCTATTTTGCTGCACGAGTTCTCCAACCGGGGATGGAAAGACCCCCCGACCGAGACAGGCCGCCAGCAGGCCGAAATTCTGGCCAGGCGCCTGGCCCGCAGCGGTTTAACCCGCATCTACACCAGCCCACTGATGCGCGCAGTACAAACTGCTGAAATCCTTTCGCAGACGCTGAAAGTACCCTTTGAAATCAACGACGCCCTCCGCGAGTATGACGTCGGCGATTACGAGGGACGCTCGGATCCATCCGCTTGGGGGCTGTACCACGAAGTGGACCGTGCCTGGCTGCATGGCGAGTTGGACCGGCGCATGCCGGGCGGGGAGAGCTTCAGCGAGATCCGCGCACGTTTCCTGCCTTTTATTACCATGCTGGTCGAAAGATTCGCTGCCAGCGCGGAGGTGATCCTCCTGATTGGGCACGGCGGGTTGTACCGCATCATGCTGCCGGAAGTCCTGGTTAACATCTCGCCAGAATTTGCCCGCAAAATTGGCCTGCCAACCACCGGGCAAGTCGTGGCTGAGCCCTCCCCAGAAGGATTGCTGTGTACCTCATGGTGGGAGAGCGACGCCCCCAACGCGGCCTTCTCGGCTGTATAGGAGCAGAATGCCAAAAATTATCGTTGCCTCACACAATCCAGTCAAAATCGAATCCGCCCGCCGCGGGTACAGTCAACTGTTCCCTGACGAGCTAATCGAAATTTACGCGGTCGATGTCCCATCAGGGGTCGGCCTCCAGCCGTGCAGCGATGCAGAGACTTTGCGCGGGGCTGCCAACCGGGCTCACAATGCTCGTGCAGCCATTCCCCAGGCAGATAGCTGGGTTGGAATCGAAGGCGGGGTCGAGGAATGGGCTGGCCGTCTGGCGGCCTTCGCATGGGTGGTGGTCCTTTCCAAGGGGCGCTGCGGTCAGGCGCGCACCGCGACCTTTTTTTTGCCGCCTGCGGTTGCTGAGTTGGTGCGCCAGGGCGTGGAACTGGGCGAAGCAGACGACATCGTCTTCGGGAGGACCAATTCCAAACAAGCCAACGGCGCGGTCGGGCTGCTGACCGGCGACGCAATCGACCGCACCACCTATTACCAGCAGGCCGTACTGCTGGCTCTTATCCCGCTCAAAAATCCGCAGCTCTACCCGCCGGAGGTCGAAATTTGAACCCAGCCGCCTTCCTGGTTAAAACCACCCCAAAGGTCTCATCGACCGGCCATTAGGCAGTGCCACTCGCAGCACGATTGATTCTCCCCACTCAATTTATTGTGCTATCCACAAACCAGTACCCTACGAAAGGTAAATTCAATGTCCAGTTCTACCCAAACCACGCCGCACGTCGTCATCATTGGGGCAGGATTCGGTGGTTTACGGGTTGCCCGCCTGTTGGCAAAAGACCACCTGCGGGTCACCCTTGTGGACCGCCACAACTATCACCTCTTTCAACCGCTGCTTTACCAGGTTGCCACAGCCGGTATCTCTCCAACCGAGATCGCTTATCCTATCCGGAGCATCCTGCGTAACCAGAAAAACACTCATTTTCTTCTGGCCGAGGTGTCTCATATCGATCTGGAAAACCGGCGGCTGACAACTACCCAAGGAGAGTTACATTACGACTTGCTCATCCTGGCTGCCGGGGGGCAGACCAATACCTTTGGGATCGAGTCGTTAGACCAGCATGCTTTTGGGCTTAAAGACCTGCATGACAGCATCAGCATTCGCAACCACATATTGGGTCTGTTTGAAAAGGCAAATCAGGAACATGATCGGGCCAAACGCCAAGAAATGCTCACCTTTGTCATCGCCGGCGGGGGGCCGACTGGAGTAGAAATGGCTGGTGCGATTTCCGAGCTCATTCAACTGGTGCTGGTAAAAGATTTCCCCAACCAAGATTTAAGCGCTGCCCGCGTCATCCTGCTCGAAGCCGCTGGCCACCTGCTGCCGGCTTTACCGCCTGCATTGGGGAAAGCGACCTTGCGCGCTCTGCAGCGCAAGGCGGTAGAGGTGCGCTTTAATACCGCGGTGGCCGGCTACAATGGGCGGCAGGTAGAACTCGCCGGCTGTCCTCCGATCCCCGCCCACACCCTTATCTGGGCAGCCGGCATTCGCGCAGCGGACCTTATGGACAGCCTGGATGTTGAGCGGGCCAGCCAACGGCGGGTGCGAGTTAGGCCCACCTTGCAACTGCCCGGTTATCCAGAAGTGTTCGTGATTGGCGACGCCGCCTACCTGGAGAACGCCGACGGTACACCGTTACCGATGATCGCCCCGGTGGCGATCCAACAGGCTGGCTGGGTGGTTAAAAATATACGCCGCCTCTTGAAAGGCCAAGAATTACAGCCGTTTGCTTATACAGACCCAGGTGTGATGGCGACCATCGGGCGCAATCAGGCGGTTGCCCGCCTGGGAAAGTTCAATTTCCACGGTTTCATCGCCTGGATCATCTGGGTGGTGGTGCACATCTTCCAGTTGATCGGTTTCCGCAACCGCCTGGTGGTGATGATCACCTGGGCTTGGGATTATTTCCTTTATGACCGGGCGCTGCGTTTAATTGGCCCAGATTTGCAGCCGCAACCTAAAAAATCAGATCAAAAACGAACCAACCGGTAATTTTTTTGTAAACCACAATTAATCTCTTATATCTCCAAAAAGAAGGTAGAATCGATAAACAGGAGATTAGAACCTTTATGCGATTCATTTCCCTTCTGATCGGATTGGTGCTCCTTACGATCATCTTCTCTGCTGCTGGGGCGCAAAGTGGATATTTTATCGTTACCCAATCCCCAGAATTAACCTATGATGAAGCCCTGGTTGTCTATCTGACCAACCTGGCAAGGCAAGGTCAGGGTTTGCCGCCCCTGCGTTGGAACCGCGAGTTAACCGATTCGGCCCGCTGGTACGCCTGGGATAAATCCACCAACCCGCCTACTGCGGGGTGTACCTCTGCGCACCAGGATTCTTTATGCAATTACCCCGGCGACCGCGCTGAAATCTTTGGCTATCCCGGCCTGGCTGGGGCTGAGAACGCCTGGCCTGCCTACGTTGCTCCTCAGCCTGCTGTGGATGGTTGGATGGACAGCGGCGGCCACCGCAGCAACATCTTGAACAGCGAGCACCGCGAGGTTGGTTTGGGTTACAGCAACACCAACCGCGGTTGGATCGGGCAGGACTTTGGCCGCGACCCGGCTTATCCGCCGGTGATCATCAATAACGAAGCGCCCAGTACCAACAGCCGCCAGGTTAGCCTTTATGTTTACGACCGTGAGGATTCCGGCGGTTTTGCCGCCTTGCGCCCGGCCGTGGACATGCAGGTCAGCGAAGACGAATGTTTCGTAAACGCATCCTGGATAGGATTCGATAACCAACACCCATTTACCCTTTCCAGTCCAACCGGCTGGAAACAGGTTTTCGTGCGCACCCGGGATGCCTACGGGCACACCTACACCGCCGAGGACAGCATCTATNACGGCAGTGACCTGCCCATCAACCAGATNGGCGCAGCTCACATGTCGGCAACCCGGCCGGAGGTGACCGTTTANAACCTGAATAGCAGCGGGCGCAGCCANCTTCANTTCAGCCTGGGCTGGGTCGGGGATCAATTTAAAAATCTCNANAATGNGGACCTCCCGACCATCCATGATGATGCCGCTTTAAATGNCAGNGCGGTGGTGCTTTCGTCCCAAAACGGGTTAAACTCCACCTGGGCTTGGACAACCATGTTCCACGAAAATACCCCTATGGTGGCTTATTTCCGCCTTAAAGTCAGCAGCAACGTTTCCAGTTCAACAGCAGTCACCCTGCGGTTGACCCCCGGCAATAACCCCGAAATTACCCGTCCACTGGCAGGTAACAGCTTCCCGGTCGCCGACCAGTACCGTGAAGTGGCGATCCCCTTCAGCTTTTCTCCCACTCCTACCAAACCTTTTCTAATCTTCCGTGTCGACCGCAATTCGAACACGACCGTTACCATCGATACCGTCACGATCTTCACCGCTCCACAAGCCTTCACTGGCGCTTCCATGACCTTAACCCCTCCCGGCGGCAACTACCGTGGGCAGGGTATCTGGGTGCGCTACTCACGAGCCGATGGGAGTAATTTCACTCCCATTACCAGCGCCAATACCGCTCGCCCGGAATTGACCGTATCCCAAGACCTTCTAACCTTTTTGCACGAACAATCGACCGGACAGAGCTTTCCGCAAACCCACAACCTGATAACAGAACCGCGCTGCGCAACCACCTTTAACTGGTCGGTTAGCCATAATGCCACCTGGTTGAATACCGCAGTCCAGGGCATCTGGGTTCAGGTCAACCTCAACTCGGGTGGTTTAGCCCTGGGTGAATACCAAGCTGCCGTGACCATCGACACAGACAACCCAGATGTTCTCTCCGTTCAAATACCGGTGCGCCTGATCGTGGTTCAGGAAGTAACCCAAATGTTTCTTCCGGTTGTCAATAAATGAAAACCGAACAATCTTGCCTGCCCAACCTGCCTCCTCCACCTGCGAAAAGCCTGGAAACCTCCCTGACATTCGCCTCGAGCAGCCCATAACACATCAGGCTAACACCCCATCAGGCAAGGACCTGTGAAGTAAAGCACTATTGACAAGCCTGCCTGACCAAGATATACTTCGAAAAAAGTAAATAGGATGGCCTTCGGGGCAGGGTGAGGGAACCCAATTCCCAATTCCCGATCGGTGGTGAAAACCCACGAGCGCGTTCGCGCGCACGACATGGTGCAATTCCAGGGTCGACGGTACAGTCCGGATAAAAGAAGGCAGCTTTGAGTGGTGCGCAATGCGCCTCTCCTCTTTTACCCCGAAGACTGTCTGGTTTCGGGATTTGCTTTTTAAGTAGTGGAAATAAGATCAAGAAAGGAGCGGATTTTGGAAGTGAACTCACCCAAACCAAACCCACCACGGCTGGTGGCTGCCTATCTCGTCCGGCACACGACTTTGTGGTTGACGCCGCTTTCCATGTTCATGGCGTTAGTGATATGGGAAGGGTTGGTGCGAACAACCCATTTGCCGGCTTATATCCTTCCCTCTCCGCTGCGGGTAATGCAGCGTTTTATGCAGGCCGCCGGCGATGGCACCTTACTGCGCCACACCTCGACCACTCTGTTGCAGGTGGTGTTAGGACTGTTGGCAGGCACCATCCTGGCAACCGTCATCGGCTACATGATTGCCAAATCACCGTTTTTCGAAAAAATCGCTTCCCCTTACCTGATAGCCAGCCAGGCAATCCCGATCGTGGCCATCGCCCCGCTGTTGGTGATCTGGTTCGGTCCAGGAATCGGCTCTAAGGTATTGATCTGCGCTTTGATCGTTTTCTTTCCCGTTCTGGTTAATACGGTGGTGGGGTTGCGCGCGGTCCCCGATGATTTACGCGCGCTAATGCGGTCGCTGCGGGCCTCCCCCCTGCAAAATTTAAGGTATCTGGAAATTCCCGCCGCCCTGCCGGTCTTCCTGGGCGGGCTGCGGATTGGCGCTACTCTCTCGGTGATTGGTGCAGTGGTTGGTGAATTTGTTGGCGCTGACCGTGGATTGGGATTCCTGGTCAATGTCGGGCGTGGGCTGTACGACACGGCATTGGTCTTCGTGGCAGTTTTTACCCTGATCACCCTGGCCCTGGCGCTTTATGGGTTGGTTGTTTTGCTCGAACGCCATTTACTGGCCTGGCAAACAGAGGTAGTACACCGGAACGGTCCATAAATTGCTGGAAAAGAGGAAAACCAATGAAAACATTACATAAAACTTTAAGCTTGTTCATTTTGCTCGCCTTATTAGTGGCCTGTGCCCCCCAGGCGACCCCAACCGCCCAAACGGATTTAATACCTGTGTCCCTGCCGGTTGGGTTCATCCCCAACGTGCAATTTGCGCCCCTGTATGTTGCCATCGAAAAAGGGTATTTCCGCGAGGAAGGGTTAGATGTCAGCCTGGATTACAGCATGGAAACCGACAATGTCGCCCTGGTTGGGGCTAACCAACTGCCCTTCGCAATTGTTTCCGGCGAGCAGGTGCTTTTAAGCCGCGCCCAAGGTCTGCCGGTTGTGTACGTTATGGCCTGGTACCGCGATTTTCCGGTTGGGGTGGTGGCGATGGAATCAGAAAATATCCGCCAACCTGCGGACTTGCGTGGCAAGACGGTAGGTATTCCGGGTCTCTTTGGGGCCAGTTACATCGGTTTTCAAGCTTTGTTGGCCGCTGGCGGCTTAAGGGAGAATGATGTCACCCTTGAATCGATCGGGTTCAACCAGGTGGAAAGCCTGATTACCGGGCAGCAGCAGGCGGCGGTCATTTATGTAACCAACGAGCCGGTGCAACTGCGGAGCCTGGGTTACGATGTGGATGTGATAGGTGTGGCCGAATACCTCTCGCTGGTCTCGAACGGGTTGATTACCAACGAGACCGTGCTAAAAGAAAACCCTGAACTGGTGCGCAAAATGGTGCGTGCGATCCTGCGCGGGGTACAGGCTACGGTAACCGATGTGGAAGAGGCTTACCGCATCTCTACCCAGCACGTGGAAAACCTGTCCCAGGCTGACCAAGAAGTACAGAAAAAAGTGCTGCAAACCTCGATTGAGCTTTACCAGAAAGACCCCTTGGGGTATTCTGACCCGCAGGCCTGGCAGAATATGCACCAGGTGCTTTTAGATATGGGCCTTCTGACCCAACCGCTCGATTTGAGCCAGGCATATAGTAACGATTTCCTTTGGAGAGAAGGCCAGGAATGACCATTGACGAGCATCCGGTTTTGCAAGTGCGCCACCTGAGCATCACCTTTCCAGGTGAAAATGGCGGGCTGATCGCCTTGCAAGACCTCTCGTTTAAGGTCAGCACCCAAGAATTTGTCTGTATTTTGGGACCTTCTGGCAGCGGTAAAAGCACTTTGTTACGAGTTCTCTCCGGTTTGCTGCCGCCTTCACGTGGTGAAATCATCTACGCCGGAGGGCGGCCCCCGCGTATCGGCTATGTCTTTCAGCAAGCCAACCTGATGCCCTGGCGCTCCGCAATCGAGAATATCACTCTGCCTTTGGAGATGGATGGAGTTCCGCAAGCTGATGCCCGCCGTCAGGCGCAGGAATTGATCGAGTTGACCGGTTTGAAAGGCTTTGAGGAGGCCTGGCCGCGGGACCTTTCGGGAGGAATGGCCCAACGGGTGGCGATTGCTCGCGCTTTGATCCAGAATCCCGACCTGCTGCTTCTGGATGAGCCTTTCGGTTCTCTGGATGCGCTCACCCGCGAACGAATGGGGGCTGAGCTGCTCAACCTTTGGCAGGCCAAGCGCAAAACTGTGCTGATGGTCACCCATTCCATCTCGGAAGCTTTGCTGCTTTCGGATCGTGTGCTGGTGTTTACCCCGCGCCCCGGATATCTGGCTCTGGATTATCAAGTGCCCTTGCCGCGCCCGCGCAAAGAAGAAATGCGTTACGAGCCCGAATTTGGCGAGATGTCGCGCCAACTCAAGGCTGCGATAGGGTAACAACAGAAGTTTTAGGTTGAAGCATTCTCCATTGCAAGGTTGAATTTGCTTGCGTTTTGCATGCAATCCAAGCGGAGAGATGGGCAGGATTCTGCCCATCTCGGTGAGTTTACATCGGTGGTAACACATCGGCGGTAACGCATCTTGACGATTTTATTAGCTAATGCTATACTCCAGTATAGTATTAACTCCATCGATAATGAGGAGCCCTACCATGCCCCTTTATGAATACTTCTGTGCGGCCTGCGGTGGTTTGTTCGAAAAAAGGATGCCTTTCAGCGCGCATGAACAAAAACCAGAATGCCCAACCTGCCATTCAAAGGAGACCCACAAACAGCTCTCTTTGGTTGCTTCGCGCTCAACCGGTGGCAGTTCGGCTGAGACACCTGGACCAAGCTGCAGAAGCAGCTCCAGCCCCTTCCGTTGAGCATAAACCCAATTGGCCTGCGTGACAGGCCAGGAGAGATCGCGTGAAACTCGATAACCAGGAAACCTATAGATCGATCATCAGCCGCTTGAAGCGCATCGAAGGGCAGGTTCGCGGGGTGCAATCTATGCTCGCCGACCAACGCGACTGCCGGGAAGTGCTCCAGCAGCTTTCCGCCGTCCGTGCTGCGGTACAAAGCACTATGTTCCTATACATGGAAGCCAGCATCAGCGAATGCCTGTTGGCGAAAGTCGACAGTGCCGGTGAGGATCGCGCCCGCCGCGAACAACTTACTGCCGATCTAGTTAAGGTATTAGAAAAAACGCTCTGACGTGGGTGAATAGGGAATAGACAGGATGGCTAAGGCAACCGTGCACTGGATCGGTGGTCAACAATTCCTCGACCCATAAACAAAACGTTGGGTTTTGGGTAACGACCCTAACCCTTCACACACTGCAAAATCCCCAAAACCCAACCTACACTACTA
>JGI24111J20145_1000342_pt1 | contig 11037 bp, 14 predicted proteins | sample SubbioR11Jul_8B1_FD_20145 | JGI IMG/M metagenome (IMG submission 20145)
TATAGTGGAGATCTCTCCACAAATGTTGTGTCTGGAGTGTCATCTACTAAGCAGGTTATCCAGCCAATGACGATGGGAGCTGGTACATTGCAATTGCACCTCGATTATTCAGTAAGTGGTCCTGGAGCCGCCGAACCGATGTCTCCAAATTCGACGATGTTGATTCGCTCCCCAATCTTTACGTGGGTGCCTGGCATAAATTCAACACGTTATCTTATAAGGATAAAAACCGGGGCAAATGACATCGTCTTTGAAAAGTGGTTAGATGCGATGGATGTCTGTACTGCAGACCTTTGTACCTATCTATTTGATAATTCTTTAGACAATGGAGAATATTCCTGGCAGCTACAGACCTGGAACACATCTGGCTATGGTCCATGGAGTTCAGTGGTGCAATTTTCAATTAATTCCTCCGAGTCAAACGAAAAGAAGGTTTTCCTGCCTTTAGTAGTACGATAAGGGGGAAAATTGAAAGTGACATGGACCTGAAGAACAGGTTAACTTTAGGTCCATGTCATTTAAAGCTCACTGTCTTCTTTTACGAGCACCATAAACTTTTTATGTTTACTATATCGAAAGCTTATACAACGATGATGAGCAAGAAATTCGTTAAATCAAGTTTATCGGTATAAGTTTAGACCGGTGATGGCTGGTCAGCAATAAACAAACCTCAATAGAAAATAAAAAAAACGCATTCCATGAGGGCGTTTTTTTGTTACACTTAAGTTATGCACAAGTATAATTAAATGAGGTTGGATAAAAAGTGGACGATTATCAATTATTGATTGATCTTCATAAAGATGCAAATCGACAGGGCCCAGGCGGTGATGCAGAGGTGGAAAAGGTACTCAGTTTGGCTATGGTAGACCGAACTGAACCATTAAAAATAGCCGATATTGGCTGCGGCACCGGGGCTTCTACCCTATTACTCGCTCGTCTATTGGAAGCAAAGATTACAGCAGTGGACTTCCTTCCAGCATTTCTTGAAGTGCTTGAAGATAGAGCGGATAATTTGGGCCTTTCTGAAAAAATAACAACTCTTTGCTGCTCAATGGATAATTTACCCTTCGCAAATGAGGAATATGATGTAATCTGGTCTGAGGGTGCGGTATACAACATTGGCTTTGAAAAAGGCATAACAAACTGGAATCGTTATCTGAAGGTAGGCGGACTACTGGTGGTATCGGAGATTACTTGGATCACAGACTCCCGTCCACCAGAACTCCAGAAATATTGGACGAGCGAATATCCTGAAATAGATGTGGCCTCTTCAAAGATCGCAGTATTGGAAAAGAATGGTTATTCTCCGATTGGTTATTTTGTTTTACCGGAGTATTGTTGGTTAGACAATTATTATCGGCCTATGCAGAATCGCTTTAAGAGTTTCCTTAAACGAAACGGTAACAATGAAAGAGCACGAGCAATCGTTGAAGCGGAAAATCGAGAAATTGAGCTATACGAGAAATATGGAACTCAATACGGTTATGGTGTTTATGTCGCAAGAAAGTTGGATTGGCGAACGCCTTAACAATTGCATCAACACGGATTGGTAATGGTACACAGCAGAATTTCAGGTTGGTTAGGAAGAGTCTTAAATCGACACTCTCACATCTGTTGTGCGGACCGAGTCGGAGGTACGGGTACACTCTTCAGTGCGCCCGAAGGGGCGTAAGTTTAGGCCTGCGGGACTTGGTATCGCCAAATAGAGAATTAACGGATGAAATCCATGGAGACCACCCATATATTGGGGCGACTGTTTGATTTCCGTACCCGTACATTCGTATGCCACGCTTCCCGTACCTGATAGCAGGGAGCTTTTATTTTTAACCTGACCACGATCGCCATGTACAAATTCGCAATTATATTGCGGGTTTGCACAAATTATCGTATACTAGCCATAGAAATATCGGGCCTTCTTCTGTATAAAAGGACCACTTCTCATGATCGAAAGAACTATGGCGACCAAAATGATCTCCCTGGCACAGAAATTCCAGGTGATCACTCTTACCGGGCCGCGCCAGTCAGGAAAAACTACGCTCGTCAGAGCCTCTTTTCCGGCCTTTCCATATATCTCCCTTGAGGAACCAGATATTCGTCAGTTTGCCTTGGCCGACCCACGCGGTTTCCTTTCTAATTATCCCAATGGCGCGATCCTGGATGAAATCCAAAATACCCCTGAATTGTTTTCCTACATCCAAAGGATTGTCGACGACAACCGCCAGGTCCAATTCATCCTGACAGGCTCATCCAACTTTCTTCTATTGGAAAAGATCAGCCAGACCCTGGCGGGGCGTACCGCGGTCCTGCATTTGCTGCCCTTTTCATTTCAAGAACTGGAACCGCTGGCAGAGCAGTACGAAAGCCTGATTTTTAAGGGTCAATATCCGCGGATTTACGATCGCGATATTGCTCCTACCGATTTTTATCCATCCTACATCCAGACATATGTGGAAAGGGATGTGCGCCTGATGAAAAATATCGGAGACATGAATGCCTTTATCCAGTTCACAAGCTTGTGCGCCGGACGGATCGGGCAGTTGCTCAACTACACCAATCTGGGAAGCGATGCCGGAATCAGCCCCAACACCGCCAAGGCGTGGCTGTCTATTCTGGAACGCTCTTACATAGTCTATCGCCATCAACCTTATCATCGTAATTTCAACAAGCGTCTGGTGAAATCGCCCAAGCTCTTTTTTTGCGACACGGGGGTTGCCTGCTCACTGCTTGGCATTCGCGAAGAAGATCAAGTCCGCTTGCATTACCTGAAAGGTTCACTTTTTGAAAATCTGATTATCAACGAGTTTATCAAGCGCAATTTCAATCGCGGCGAGAATCGCCAACCCTTTTTCTGGCAGGACAACCACGGTAAAGAAATTGATTGCCTGTTAATAAATGGCGAAAGAGTCACGCCGGTTGAGATCAAATCGGGGAAAACGATATCTACCAGCTACTTTGACAATCTAAAATACTGGCGATCTCTGGCAGCTCTACCGGAAGATCAGGGTTATGTCGTTTATGGCGGTGGCCAATCGTTGCAAACGAACGCTGGAGCGTTGATAAGTTGGCGCAATTTGGATCGTATCTCGGATTAACGGCTACTTCGACACGTGACCTCTGGCTACAGGACCAACGCAAAGTTCTATTCCAATCGATAGTTTTCTTAATCAGTTGTATAAAAGATCAGAGAGATATCATGATTATCTTGGCGCGGACCGAGTCGGATGTACGGGTACACTCTTCAGTGCGCCCGAAGGGGCGTAAATTTAGGCCGGTGCTTGCCGGCCCGCGGTAAACACACCATCATTCACGAATAGTGAAGGCGCTTTTTTTTGATTCATTCCCAGGAACGCCTATCCATCCAACGGGCTGCGCACCGTATTTGTTCAAGGATTTTTATCCTGGGATGGTCGGGGCATTTCGCTAACCGGTTTTCTTTTTACGAGATAAAATACTAAAAGTATTATTTAGCCAAATGACTGTATAAGATAACCCATCAGAGTTTTATGCAGATGGGTGTATAATTCATAGTTAGGTGGTTCATAAGCCTTTCGCGTGGTTTGTTGAAGGGATTTGAATAACAGGAATAAATATAGAGGTCGAATATGGCCAATTTGATCTACTCGGCAATCTCGTCACTGGACGGCTACATCGAGGACATGAATGGTAAGTTCGACTGGGCAGCGCCAGACGAGGAAGTACACAGATTTATCAACAACCTCGAACGGTCAGCCGGCACCCATCTCTATGGACGTCGAATGTATGAGACCTTGATGGTTTGGGAGACCGACCCCGATTTGGCCGCTGAGTCTCCACTCCTGCGCGACTTCGCCGAGATCTGGCAAGCCGCGGACAAAATCGTGTACTCCAAAACATTGCAGGCTGTATCCACGCGCAAGACGCAATTGGAGCGAAACTTCAATCCGACAGTCATTCGACAATTGAAAGAGGCTGTCGAACAGGATATTCTCATTGGGGGTCCCGAGCTTGCTGCCCACGCCTTCCGGGCCGGGTTGATCGACGAGTGTCATTTGTTCCTGATCCCGATTCTCGTGGGAGGTGGCAAATCAGCCCTGCCTGACAATGTGCGATTGGAGCTCGAGCTTTTGGAGGAACGCCGATTTGGCAATGGTACGGTTTTCCTCCGGTATCGAACACGACAAGAAAACGACACTTAACAATGCATGCAGCGGACTTGGTGGTCGCCCCCGCTTTTTGAGTTGTTTCAAGCGAATTGGTTGGGTAGAACGGGTTGGGGCATCTAGAAAAGGCGCGCACTTATCATGAAGAAGCCCTTGCCAAAGCCCGCTCGATTGATGAAAACTGGTTGATCTCCTTTGCGCTGAACAATCTTGGTGAAGTAGCGCGTACTCAGGGTCAATTCGATCTGGCACGGAAATATTATGAGGAGTGTGAAGAATTATTGAGGGCCGCTGGCGATAAAGGCGATGTGGCACGCTTCGTACACAACCTGGGATATATCGCCCAACACGAAGAAGAGTTCGAGCTGGCTGAATCCCAATTTAGAGAAAGCCTGACGATGTTCCGGCGCCTGGGCAACCGGCGCGGAATCGCTGAATGTTTGGCAGGGCTGGCAGGCTTGAAAGCGCAGCAGGGACAAATCGAAAGGGGTGCCATATTGCTTAGCGCGGCAGAGTCCATATTGAAGATTACAGGCGGCGCGTGGTGGCCTGCCGACCGCGTGGAAGTGGAACGGAACCGGGAGATGATGCAATCTGCGCTCAGCGCTGATGGTTTTGCAAAAGCACACAAGACCGGCGCGACAATGAATATCGATCAAGCCGTCGCCTTCGCAACGAATGAATAATAACCCCGGTATCGGCGCAACATCTGAGCTGAATTTACGTGTTAGTATCGCCACGCTGGTGCGAGCCGTTTTCAAACATCCAGGCAACGGCGAATGGATGCTGGCTCTTGAACGCAAAGCGACTCTGCGTGAAAATAAAGTTGAAGTAAAGATCCAACCCTTCGGCGGAGCGATCCGCATTTTAGATTTGGACGCCATCCACGACATGACCGGCGACTTTCACTTTGACAGCGAGCGTTCACGCACCGAACAGGATTTCCGCCTCTTTATCCGACCGTCAAGCTGGTCTGCGCTCCGGGAGTTCTGTATCCAACGCCTCAGCCATGATAATGATCCGATTCTCGAAACGGATCCAACACGTGAATTGGTGGAAGAATTTGCTGATGCGTTAAAGATCAACTTGCAGCCAGAGCATTATGCCAGCAAACCAGTAGCAACTGTCGTTGAGAATGAAGCAACGCCAACAGAAAATATCAACGCGAAAGGTATTCATACAGTTAGGATTTATCGTATCTTCGAAGCAACCATCATATACTCAGCATTGGCACATGCCATGCTGAAAAACAGTGAGAGTTTATCTCATAAGCGAATATGTGAGCTTGTACTGGAAGATGCCTGTAATGGTGGCAAAGGCAGGGCAAACGCTGTTTTAGCTCTACCCCTAAAAGGCATCATGAATACATACATAGCCCTAACACCTGAAGAACGCAATTCACCCATCTTTTTTGAAGAGAATCATTTTGACGAAACAGTGCCCGCGGTTCTTGAGGACATTACCGTCCGAAAATATCAAAGACTGTGAGAGACTGGCCAACAATGCGTTCTCAGGACACGGAACATGTCCTTTCGGGATACAAGATGGGTCGCCATCCTGATTGGGTGCACTGGACAAGTGGGGACTGCCGCTTCGCAGCGTGCGGCACGCTTCGCGTTGAGCATTTTTCTACGCCTCAACAACCTATTTCCGCTCAGACGGTTATTCCCCACCCTCCCAGCGCCACTATCATAAACCGTTAGAAAATCGCCATTACCTCCATAGCGCGGACCGAGTCGTAAGTACGGGTACACTCTTCAGTGCGCCCGAAGGGGCGTAAGTTTAGGCCAGTGCTTGCCGGCCCGCGGTAGCACTTCTTTAGTAAAGGACATTAAAAGCGCTTTCCCAAGCCAGGAGTGCGCTTTTTAATTCCAATCTCAGAAACATTTGTCAATCTAACGGGCTGCGCACCGTATTTGTTCAAGGATTTTTATCCTGGGATGGTCGGGGCATTTCGCTAACCGGTTTTCTTTTTACGAGATAAAATCCTAAAGGTATTATTTAGCCAAATGACTGTATAAGAAAAAGGTTCTCTGGGAGTTGGCGTAGTGGGTAGTATATGTGGGGGTGAATTTGGCGCTCCGCGCCAAATTCACCCCCACATATCTCCTCTTCCACGGCAAATCCCAATGAGCCAAGAAAAAGATGGCGCATCTCATATCCATTTCGTGTAAAATTAAATCATCAGATCTCAACCGAAAAATCCTGGCACATTGATTGTGACTATGACCTGGCGGGAAATTAAACGATCGCTATGGAAAGGATGAAATACATGAGTGCCTTATTTCCCGATACCCATCCAAAAATGGAAGCCTTGCAAATTGAATTGTGGCGGTCGGCCAGCCCCACCCGTAAAATGCAAATGCTGGCGCAGCTCAACCAATCGGCTCGTTTGTTAGCGTTGACAGGTTTACGCTCGCTATATCCCCAAATCGGCGAAGCTGAACTGCGGCGCAGATTGGCAGGACTGCTGCTTGGGGAAGAAATCGCATGTAAGGTTTATGGGGAACTGCCCGATGCAAAATGAACCAATTGAAGTCACAATCCGGGTCACCCAGATTCTCGAAAAACTGAATATACCCTATCTCATTGGCGGTTCACTTGCCAGCACTCTTTACGGCATGGTGCGCACCACCCAGGATTCAGACATCGTGGCCGAAATGCAGCTTGAGCATCTTATACCGTTGGTTACAGCTTTGCGAGATGAATTCTATATGGACGAAGAGATGATCGCCGAATCAATTCAGCGGCATTCAAGCTTTAACATCATTCATCGCGAGAGCATGTTCAAGGTGGATGTTTTCATTCCTCACCCGCGACCTTTTTTACAATCTCAACTCGCCCGCGCTCAAAAGCAAACCTTTCAATTTGAAAATGAAGTCAGCGCAAATTTTTGCGGTCCCGAAGATACTATCCTGGCCAAACTCGAATGGTATCGTCTGGGCGGCGAGGTGTCGGAGCGGCAATGGCGTGACATTCTTGGCGTTCTGAAAACGCGCGCCAGTAAGCTCGACCTGGGTTATTTGAGAAAATGGGCGAATGATCTAAAAGTCAGTGATTTGCTGGAACACGCCTTGAAAGAAATGGAATAAGACAATATGGGTAAACCGTTAGAAAATCACCTTTACCTCTGCGCTGCCGACCGAGTCGTATGTACGGGTACACTCTTCCGTGCGCCCGAAGGGGCGTAAGTTCCGGCCGGTGCTTGCCGGTCCGCGGTAAGCCCTTTTTCGAGTTAAGAGCATAGGAAGTGTTCTTCCAACTGGGAGAACGCTTTTTTATTCCATCTCGCACTGAGTGCACATCATGCAGAAGCACCTTTCAATTCAATGGACTGCGAACCGCTTTCGGCCCGCGGTTGAGGACATGGGTGTAGATCATGGTAGTCTTAACGTCTTTATGCCCAAGCAGTTCCTGTACTGTGCGGACACCTGCCCAGAACCGTAGGTGCTGGGTGTCATACCCGGCCTCAAGGAGATGCGTGGCAAAACAGTGCCAAAAAGTGTGGGGGCTGATAATAGGTACTATTTATGTCATCCATGTTTATCCCCTCAATCAAGCCAAAGGGTATACTATGGTCAATATTTCCATATAACCTCATCATGGGTGCAGGAGTAACTTCATGCTAAAACAGGAACAACTGACCCGCTTGCAACGTGCTTTACCAATCTTGGAGCGCGCAGATCCTCTGTTGGTACGCGAGTTCATCGCCCAGTCCTTCTTTGCGCGCATCCCGGCCGGCGAGGATGTTTTTATCGAAGGCGACCAGGCAGAAGCCATCGCCCTGCTCATCTCAGGGGTGGTGCGGGTATACAAAATTAGCGAAACCGGGCGCGAAATCACCCTCTATCGCTTTGGGCTGGGTGAATCCTGCATCCTGACCGCTAATGCCATTTTGAGTCGCAAATCCTTCCCCGCTATTGCCACGGTGGAAAAAGATGCCGAAGCAGTGATGATTCCCGCTGAAGTTTTTCGCGATTGGGTGAAGCGGCACGACCTGTGGCGCGAATTTATCTTCGACCTGCTCTCGGACCGCCTTTCGACGGTCATGGCGGTGGTGGATGAAGTGGTTTTCCAGCGTATGGATCGGCGCCTGGCGGCCTGGCTGCTGAAACTAGTAAGGTGGCAGAACCCGATTCGCACCACGCATCAGAATATTGCTGCCGACCTGGGCAGTTCACGAGAGGTGATCAGCCGCTTGCTAGAGGACTTTTCCCAGCGCGGCTGGGTGCTTGTAGAGAGAGGAACTGTTGAAATTCTGGATATAGACAGTCTGAATTCCCTGGCTGTTATGTGACTTTGTCACAGACAACTTGGGGTGAATCTCCTACAATGAGTGTATCCATTCAATCCAATTCAACCCAAAAGGAGATTTTCCTATGAAACGCAATATGTCCAACCTTGACCGCATTATCCGGGTCATCATCGCTGCCCTGTTTGCCTATCTATATTTTGGCGGAACCGTCACAGGCATGTTCGGTATTATCCTGGTAGTGCTCGGCGCGGTCTTTCTATTGACCTCCATCGTCGCGTTCTGCCCGCTCTACCTACCCTTCAAAATCAGCACCTTTAAAGGCTAATCCAACCATTCCCCCGGAACGGATGAGCAATCATTCGCTCGCTTGATTTTTATGAACCTATCAGACTTTCAAATCAAGATAACGCAAATGGGTAAGCCCGTGATTGTAGATTTCTGGGCGCCCTGGTGCGGCCCATGCCGTAGGACCAAACCTATCCTGGAAAAGCTTGCGCAGGAGTATGCTGAAACCGTGAATTTTCTGCCGATCAATGCCGATGACTCACAAGAAGTGCTCGAACAGTTCCACATATCGGGTATTCCTACTGTAATGGCACTGCGGGACGGGAAGATCGTTGGACGCGTAACAGGATCCCAAAACGAAACTGGCTATCGCGCCATGTTTATAGCTCTGGCCGATGGGTCGGAAGTAAAAATTCCCTTGACGCCCTTTGATCGTTACCTGCGCCTGGGGGCTGGTGCGCTGCTGTTCCTGGTTGCATTATTCACTGACAGCTGGCTGGTGGCTGGTCTCGGAGGGCTTGTTGCTTTTCTGGGGATTTACGACCGTTGCCCTATTTGGGGCGAGGTTTCCAAACTACTGAAGAGCGGTCGAAGCTGATCATGAAATGTGGGTGTTTATAATGGGTGGAAAAGCGTGGACTCCAATTCCGTCGGGCCGCGACTCTGCGTTCCTTAGATCGTTGTTGTAAGTACTCCCCCCGCGGACCGAGTCGTATGTACAGGTACACTCTTCAGTGCGCCCGAAGGGGCGTAAGTTCCGACCTGCGGGACTTAACGCCGCCTAATAAAGTAATTACCATGTATTTTCGGCCATCATCCCTATATACAGGGGTGAAAGGATAAATTCCATTCCCTACATCACCATGCCATGCCTTTCCGTTGCACGCAGAGGGGAGGCGTTTATATAGGTGACTACCATGAAATTCCGCTATTGGATAGCGGAATTTCATGGTATGATGCAGGTATGATTGACCGCACTCATCTCAGACAAACCGTCCAAAAGAAACTCGACGCCAATCGAGTCGTAGCCTTGATCGGCCCCAGGCAATCCGGCAAAACCACCCTGGCGCGAGAATTCATCTCCCCAAGCTCTGTCAATTATTTTGACCTGGAAGACCCATTAAGCCTGGCACTGCTCGACCAGCCCATGACTGCTTTGCAGGATCTGACCGGCCTGGTGGTTATCGATGAAATTCAGCGGCGTCCGGACCTGTTTCCCGTGCTGAGAGTGCTGGCGGATCGTAACCCGCTCCCTGCTCGTTTTTTGATCTTAGGGAGTGCTTCTCCAGAACTCTTGCGACAATCTTCTGAGAGCCTCGCCGGGCGCATCTCCACTCTTTCCATGAGCGGATTCAGCCTGGAGGAAGTGGGAGCGCAGGCACAAAACGCCCTCTGGCGGCGCGGTGGATTTCCGCTTTCATTCACTGCATCCAGCGAAGAAGCCAGCCTTGAATGGCGCAAAGATTTTGTATCCACATTTTTGGAACGAGACATTCCCCAATTCGGGTTCAGCATTCCTTCCACCAGTCTGTTTCGCTTCTGGAGCCTGCTGGCTCACTATCACGGGCAGGTCTGGAATGCGGCTGAAGCGGCTCGCACCTTGAACATCAGCGAAGGCACGGCGCGCCGGTATGTCGATTTACTTCAGAACCTGTTTATGGTGCGGCTGCTCCAACCCTGGTATGCTAACCTGGGAAAGCGGCAGGTGAAGTCTCCAAAAGTGTATATTCGTGACACGGGGTTGCTCCATGTTCTTCTGGGGATCCGCACCGAACAGGAACTGCTTTTGCACCCGCGCAGCGGCGCATCTTGGGAGGGGTTCGTGATCGAAGAAATGATCAAGGCGACTGCCCCAGAGGAAGTATATTTTTGGCGCACCCACTCCGGGGCTGAACTGGACTTGCTCATGATTAAAGATGGCAAGAAAATTGGCGTGGAGTGTAAACGCGTTGACGCTCCTCGGCTGACGCCATCGATGCTGGCGGCAAAGCAAGATCTTGAATTATCCACACTAATGGTAATTTACCCTGGATCCAAACGCTATTCATTGGCCGAGAATATCAGGACAGTGCCGCTTTCCAACTTGGCCGAAGAGGGTGTGGCGTGGTGAATAACAAGCGAAGTTTATAAAACCATACTTACCCAATTGGCGCGGACCGATTCGTATCTACGGCCATAAATTTAGACCGGTGATGCAGGAGGGTGGGTCAAAATGGTGAGGCGCTCTCTAGAGATGGGGGAGCGCTTTTTTGATTTACCGGTTCTGCGATCTTACTATTTTTACTTTTTGCCTCTTAGGTGTTCGCGATACCAGGCAATAGTTTCTTTTACGGCGGTATCGTGCGGGGTAGCCATATT
>JGI24111J20145_1000351_pt1 | contig 10970 bp, 4 predicted proteins | sample SubbioR11Jul_8B1_FD_20145 | JGI IMG/M metagenome (IMG submission 20145)
CTTGACAGCCTCATAAGCATCTACAATTCCATACCCAACTCCGTTTTTCGGGGGAGGACCCGGCAGTACGCATTCTGGCAGCACTCCAAGATAAGGTTGAGCAGTATCCGTCAGGATTCGGGTTGTAGTTTCCACATCACCGATTAAATTTGGGTTGGCAGACCACATCAATGCCACCACCCCTGCAACGTGCGGTCCCGCCATCGACGTGCCACTGGCGCTTTCATAAGTGCCGCCCGGATAGGACGACACAACCAAATCCCCTGGAGCTAAAAGTTCAGGTTTTATCCGGTTGCTCTCATCCACAACCACCGGCCCTACACTGCTGAAGCCGGCCAGATTCGCACTCTGGTTAACCGCCCCAACCGTCATAACCTCGCCATAAATTGCCAGGGGCGAATTAACCGTTTCACACCCACCCAATCCAGAATTACCCGCCGAAACGACCACAAACACACCGGCAATCCGCAAGGCAGTGACCGCAGGTAATAAAACGGTTGCATCACACCCTTCCACCTCCGGACACCCCCATGAATTATTGAGGATATGAGCACCCCTGGAAGGGACACCATCCTGAGCCGGATTACCTCCAAACGGGAAGGGTGCCAACATAAATTGCATACAATCAAGATACAAAGCCGGATTTGCAAGGTTACGAGCCAAATTTACACAACCTATCCACTCCGCATCGGGTGCTACGCCGACCCGGTCTCCAACGATCGATCCCAAGGTATGAGTCCCATGCCCGCCGATATCCGTAGGGGCGAGACTGCCATTCCAGGGATCAAACCAGTGGTAGTTATGTCGTCCGTTTTTGCCCCGGTAGCTTGAGGATAATTCTGGATGATTACCATCCACGCCAGAATCGGATTGTCCAATAACCACACCTGCTCCACGTATGCCCAATTCCTCCCACACCTGGTCAGCACGGATCAATGATAAATTCCAGATTGTGCCATCGGGCTGATTTTGGCTGCCCTTTACTGGAAGAGGGGTGCGATTAAGAGGACGAAGACGTGGACTGTCCAACACTCGGTCAACTTCTGGACGTGTATTCAACCAAATTCGAAGCAACGGACCACCATTTACTTCCAATCCATTAACTAAATAATAAGATTGAAACTCTATCCCAAACCGAGAAAAGATTTGAGCAAGATCTGACTGGCTTTTAAGGGAGTGCTCAGTCAATACATCATAAACAGCTTCTCGGCGTTTTATTGGGTCTTCGATCGCCTGAATTTGGCTAAGATCACCCTGGTCTTTCAGAATCACAAAGAGCCGTTCACCGTAAAACCCGGGTTGTCCGGCAGAAAAATAGAAGCCGAGTGCGACCATCCAGGTAAGTCCGGCAACAATTTTCCATCTTACTCCGCCCATAGAAACCTTTGCATTGGCAATGAGGTGATAGAACCCCAGAGCCACACCTCCTGCGAGCAGAGCGACTAAAAAGTTAGAGCTAAGGCCCAGGAGTGAAATCCACATGATCTCACCGGATCCGCTCCCGATGACCAGCATCAACTCATCACCGTCAACCCAAACCAATGGCGAACTGGCCGCAATGCCCAGCATTAAGGCTATGGTTCCCCAATTCAAAGCACCCTTGGAGGTTAAACGACCCCAATCTGCAAGCATTGTCACAACCAAACTAAGGGATGCAAGAATAACAGGCTGCAAATATTGAAGGCCAATAGGAGCGCTGCCACTGGAAAATATCAATAGGGTTATAAATACGAGGAAAAATCGTTTGATCAGCCTCACCCAATTTCTTTTGCGGGGATTTTCTTCAGTATTTTGGGATAACCCTGGGCGTAGAGTAAAGGAAATCGCCCCTCCTATTCCAACTCCGACCATCATTCCCAAAATACTATCCAACCAGGAACCTAAAGCTCCCCAAAAAACCCAAGGAATCCAAAGTAAACCCGCAATCATCATGGCGACTTGCCAGCCCCCGAAGGTTCCTCTGGTGATTACGAGACCTTGATTTCGCCCGATCAACCACCGCGTGACAATTAATAGGTAGAGGGCTAAGGCCAGGAGTTGGCCGGCCGCAACCGGCTGCCAGGCAGTCAGGGGGAAAAAGCGCAATGGCAAAGTTAAAAAGGTGAAAAACGAGGCGAATAACCAGGTTTTAAAAATAATATGGTATTCTGGTGAGCGCACAAGAATAGTCAACAAACTCAAAGGTAAAACCAGCGCTAATCCATACCCCGCCCCAAGGAATACCCTCCAATCTGGAAGGCCCAATGAACCTTCAAATAGAAATTGTTCGAATATCCATTGGCCTGCCAGATAGACGATGCTGACTCCGATAATCGATATTACCGATAAAACAAAAACCCCGATTACACCGCAACCGACCCCTGCCCGTTGCGGCAATGGTGTCTCATCGGTGGCTTGGTTTGTTTGAATAGTCATGATTGGATGATGCTTTAAATTAGAAAACGACAAATTGGCCGTTTTTATACAATATGACATCATCGACCCAGATTTCACCGCCATCTCGCAGATCGCAGATCATATCCCAATGGATCGCAGATTGGTTTCGTCCACCCGTTTCTGGGTAACTCGAACCCAATGCCATATGAAAACTGCCGCCTATTTTTTCATCAAATAAAATGTTCTTGGTAAATTTCGTTATCCCATGATTGGTGCCAATTGCAAATTCACCCACATATCGAGCGCCTTCATCGGTTTCCAGGGTTTTAAGTAAAAACTCCTCGTTCTTTTCTGCCGTCGCCTTGACAACTTTTCCTTTTTCAAACCATAATCGGATCCCGCTCACCTCGCGACCGCTGTGGATCGCAGGGTACGAATAATATACATGCCCTTCCAGGCTGTCTTCCACCGGTCCGGTAAACACTTCGCCGTCTGGAACATTCACGTGGCAATCACAATTGATAAAACTGCGGCCTTTTAAGCTCAAACGTAAATCGGTCTCCGGACCTAAGATGTGGATAGAATTTTTCCCTTCCAACCATTCGACGATCTTTTCTTGTTGACCCGAAATCTCCTTCCAATAACCTACCGGATCCTCCAAATTGGGCATCATCGCGTTAAAAACAAAATCAGCATATTCCGTAAAACTCATTTCGGCATCTTGCGCATGGGCGTTGGTCGGATATTGGGCCAGGGTCCATCGGAATTCCTTCTTTGCAGCCCGCTCCAGAAAGGTTGCAAATAAATCTTTTTGAGCCTGAGAAACAATCACCATTTTCTGTGGATCGATATTGCTCAACGCCTTCGTATTTTCATCCGCAAGGATATTAATTGAACAATCACAGGTTTCAATCATTAGTTTTTGAGTTGGACTAATAAATTTCAATTGGTCTTCGTTGGCAAATTTGTAGAGGATTTCCTGGGCAGGAGCCAAATTAGGCTGCAGGAGGGGATACCCACCAGCTAAAAGAACTTTTTTATAAATTTCCAGCAATAAATCTTGTGCCACGACGCCACCGCGTATCCAAACTTTTTCACCAGGACATACCCCTACCGAATAATTTACCAACATGTCAGCTAACTTTTCAATGCGTAAGTCTTGCATTATTTTGCGCCTTTCCTTTTCCAAGGATTGAAATATTGGTTAATCTGAGTTGAATTTTACCATCAACCTGCCTTCCAAGTCTTTACCTCTGCGCTAAGATGAACATGGATAAATCATTCCTTTAAAGAATTAAAAAATATTCTGTACGGACGAAAACCCGCCTATCCTGTCAATTGTGATAAATGAGCCTTAGTCCACTTAAAGCGAGTTCGTCGAAGCACAGGCAGTTAAGAACGTAACTGCTTATGGAAATATTTGGTTCATCGAGGCTGAATCGAGCCATCTCGTATTGAATAACCTTCCAAAAAATGAAAGGGTCGCCAAGATCATTCTTAAAAGGATCGGCACGATTAAAGTTCTTATACCAATCGAGTAAATGGGTTACAACTTGCACCTAAGGTCAGGACATTCGGACTTGACCGGCTTAAATTGCGCGAATACAATAATGAATGGAATTATGCAATATGAATGGGGGTTCGAATGGCGCAGGTTAACAACCCATTTACTAATCGACTGAAGGAGAGTGTTGATGGCTGATTTCCTGACACGCGGAAATCTGGTGGATGTGGATCCGAGGGTCCATGAACTGATTCAACTCGAGTCCGAACGCCAGTATCGTAAATTGATCCTTATCCCTAGTGAAAGCACAGCTCCATTGGCGGTAAGGGAAACCCTTGGATCTATTTTCCAAAACCTTTATGCCGAAGGTTACCCAGATGAAGAAACCCGCTGGATGGATGAGGAAGAAATTCTAGATTATACCGCCCGGCTGACCCATTTCAGGCGTTATTCTGACCCGCGTTATTATAAGGGGGTCGAGTATGCAGATATCGTCGAATCGCTTGCCCGTCGACGGTGTGCCGAGGTATATGCCAACGAATTTTTTTCTGCAGATCAGATATTTGTCAATGTGCAGCCCCTTTCTGGTGCGCCGGCAAACAATGCGGTTTACCACGCGTTAATCAATCCTGGTGACACCATCATGGGAATGAATTTGCTGCATGGCGGTCACCTGACCCACGGTTCTTCAGTTAACCGTTCAGGAAAGCTCTATAACGTCGTCCATTACAATGTCAACCCTCAAACTGAAAAAATCGACTACGATACAGTCGAAGCCCTGGCTTTGGAAAATAAACCCAAAATAATTATTGCAGGGTATTCTTCCTACCCTTGGGTACCGGATTGGGTGCGTTTTCGGGAAATCGCTGATAAATCAGGCGCAATTGTCTTGGCAGACGTATCTCACATCGCTGGATTGATCGCTGGGGGGGCTGTCCCCAATCCGATCGGGATCGCCCAGGTCATTTCCTTCACAACCCATAAAACCCTGCTAGGACCTCGCAGCGCTGTCATCATGACAACCGATCCTGCCTTAGCCCGAAAAATTGACCGGGCTGTTTTCCCGGGGGAGCAAGGTGGCCCACATATTCACGCAATTGCAGCCCTGGCGGTTGCACTAAAAATAGCAAAAACCGACACCTTCCGAAACTTGCAACACCAGATCATCGCCAATTGTAAAACGCTCACCGAAAGATTGGCGAACCGCGGCTTAAGAATTACATACGGCGGTAGTGATACGCACTTAGGGAATGTCGACTGTAAAACCATCATCGGAGCCGATGGCACACCTCTTTCAGGTGATTTGGCCGCCCGAATCCTGGATGTAGCCGGTATCGTTCTCAACCGCAACACCCTCCCAGGTGACAAAACCGCCCTTGCTGCTTCGGGTATCCGGTACGGCACACCCTGGGTCACCCAACGCGGTTTAGGAGCCTTAGAGATGGGAAAACTGGCGGATGTAATGGCAGATTTATTATTCGCTACCAGCCCTTATTCTATTTCATCGCGCAAAGGTGAGGCGATCCGCGCCAAAATAAATTTTGAAGTTCTCGAGGACGCCAAACTACGCATCCGCGAGTTAGCAGAAGGCGCTGGTTTCGATAGTGAAATCACCCGCCATGGGTACCCGCATTATTTCTTCATCGATGACAAACCACGGACGAATTCAGACCTGGTGACTTACGATATCAAAGGGGACAAGGTTCGTGCCTTTGTAAATTACACTTTTTCAAGTGATACCGAAGAATTAACCCCTGGTCAATCGCAAAACTCTGGCCTCTATGTTGCTTCAGAAAAGGTTCCTGGGATTCTCACCTGTCTCGATCCACATCACTTCCAATTTCAATTGCCCTCTGCCTCCGCCGGTAAGGCCATAACCTGGCTGCGCGAGTTATCCGACGGCTACACGATCTTTGATGACGACCTTTCAAAGCGAATCCCCGGACCCATTTACATCAGCGAGGTTGAAAATCCATCCACTCCTACCCCGCTCATCGCCCAAAAACAGGTGGCTAAACCTTACTATATCGGTATTCGTAATGATTTCATCGGCCACCCTCTTCCAGAATTCACTTGGGAGGAAACCGAACCCAATAGGCTTCGGCGTACACCACTTTTTGAGACCCATAAAAAATTAGGAGCGAAGGTCATTCCATTTGCCGGATGGGAAATGCCGGTTTGGTATACATCCGTAATGGATGAACACCTGGCTACCCGCCAGGCTGCCGGACTTTTCGATGTGGCCCACATGGGTGTGTATCAAGCCGAAGGGCCTGATGCAGCCATTTTCCTCGACTCCGTTTGTGGAAATGACATCGGTGGGCTTGAGGTCGGCGAATCTTGCTATACCCACTTTCTCGACCAAGATGCCAATGTAATCGATGATCTACTGGTTTACCGCCGTGAGGCAGAAAAATTCCTGTTGGTAGTCAACGCTTCGAATGATGACAAGGATTGGGCCTGGCTTAATGCTGTTCGGGGGGGCAAGGTCATGATCGACCGCCGGCAGCCTTGGGCGCTTGCCTTTGGACGCAACGTCGTCCTCCGTAATTTGCGAGATCCAAAAGAAGGCNCCGACAGACGGGTAGATATCGCTCTCCAAGGACAAAAATCGCGCGATATCTTGTTCTCTTTGGGCACAGATCCATCCACCCGTCGGAAAATCACTGGCTTAAAGCGCACGGAGCTTTGCGAGGGATTGGTGGGTGGTATCGATCTGATCATTTCTCGAACCGGTTATACCGGAGAAAAAATGGCTTACGAGCTGTTCGTCCACCCAGATCAAGCAGTTACCCTCTGGGATGCCTTACTGAAAGTGGGTGAACCTTACGGATTGAAACCTTGCGGACTGGGGGCACGCGACTCCTTAAGAACCGAAGCCGGGCTTCCGTTGTATGGGCATGAAATGGGCGGCGAACTGAACTTCGGGGTTGCCGAAGCAGGGTTTGCTAATTATGTAAAAACCTATAAACCCTGGTTTATCGGACGAGAGCCATTTTTACACCGCGAAAAAGGACGCAAAGGCGAAGTNGTCCGCTTCCGCTTCACNGAAAAAGGCGTGCGGATGGCTCATCCTAAGGATCCATTGATTGACCGCAAAGGCCGGGTTGTCGGCATGGTCACGAGTTGCGCAATTGATTCAGAAGGTTTTCTTACCGGTCAGGCCTTCATCGAGGTGAATTCTTCACAAGAGGGCACCCCCTTGTTCATCTATCAATCAGCATCTTCCGCCATGGGAAAACCACCTACGGAGCTTAAAATTGGAGATCGGGTCGTGCTGCCATCTGTAGCGGTTATTATTAGCCGCTTTCCAAAATAAGTCGACCATCAGGTGTGGAGGCGCAAGCCAAAACACCTGGTTTTTTATCCGACNTTTGAANANTTTTTTTGNTANTGCGTCCATGGGGAGGAGGAAGTTTAAATCGGGTAAAATGNAATTTAANTACNCAAAGAATNTTANATNTNCGAAAAGGAGGGGAACTNATTCACNCTGNATCCAACNACCCGCCCCCAAACGTTTGATTTANCCAATCCAATNAAGGAGTTAACGATATGCAAACCCCTTGGGATCATCGCTTTGCACAGCGAACTCAAAGGTTAAAAGCCTCGGCTATCCGTGAGTTGCTCAAAGTAACCGAATTGCCGGATGTGATCTCATTTGCCGGTGGCCTGCCAGCCCCAGAGGTTTTCCCAGTTGAAGAATTCAAAGAAGCCTGTATTCGAGTTTTAACTGACCAAGGCGCCATAGCCCTGCAATATGGTTCAACCGAGGGTTACCAACCATTAAGGGAAATGATCGCTCGGCATGCCACTCGTTATGGAGTGGAAATTTCTGCCGAAAATGTTATGATCACTTCCGGCTCGCAACAGGCATTGGATTTGATCGGTAAAGCTTTTATTAATCGCGGAGATCGTGTTCTCGTCGAATCACCCACCTATCTTGGCGCACTGCAAGCCTGGAATACCTACGGTGCCGAGTTTGTAACCGTTGGTACAGATGATGACGGCATGAACACCGATGACATTGAAGAGGCATTACGGACAGGCCCTAAGTTCATTTACGTACTGCCCAATTTCCAAAACCCGATGGGGGTCTGTATGTCGCTTGAACGGAGAGAATTACTGGTTGAANTGGCAGACCGGTATGGCGTCCCCATCGTTGAAGACGACCCTTATAGCCAGCTCCGTTTCGAGGGCAAACACTTAGCCGCTGTCGAGGTTATTGATGCACGCCGGCGTGTCCAAAACGGTAACTATACCGGCAATGTAATTTATTTGAGCACCTTTTCAAAAATTTTGGCTCCTGGAATACGCCTCGCCTGGGTTGTTGCCCCACCTGAGGTTATTCGAAAATTGGTGCTCGTGAAACAAGGTACCGATTTACACACCGCGACGTTTAATCAAATCGTAGCTTATGAGGTCGGTCGGCACGGTTTTCTCGATCAACACGTAAAAAAGATTTGTGAAGTTTACCGTGAACGACGCGACGTAATGATAGAAGCTTTGGAAAAACACATGCCAGACGGCATCACCTGGACACACCCACAAGGCGGTCTGTTCCTATGGGCCCGGCTGCCTGAATCGTGCGATGCAACCGAAATGTTTCCGGCTGCAATTAAGAATAAAGTTGCTTATGTCCCCGGTGAAAGTTTCCACCCCAATGGTGGCGGGAAAAACACCATGCGGCTCAATTTCTCATATTCTAAACCGGAAAAAATCAATGAAGGAATTGTTCGACTGAGCAATATGCTTAAAGATGAATTATGTAGGACTCAGAAAATCCACCAGGGTGGTTAACGACCCTTTTACAAAAATCTCCGCAGGTTACTACTGCGGAGATTTTTCGCTTTTTACGAACCCCTTTTTTTCCACCACAACTTAAAATCCTTAAAGATTGATCCGCCAATAAATTCCCGCAATATCGAATTGTCCGGGATCAAGTCGACCTCCACCGGATAGAACCACTCCAAAAAAGCAAGTAGGCGTTTGGCTTCGATGTACTCCTCACTACCATAGGGTACCTGGCGTAACAGAGGTTCGGCAAGTGGTTTCAAAGCCGACAATTCATAGACCAATGCCGAATTAAAAATCTCATCGCTATTCTCCTGAAAAGGGAATATGTGGTTTTTCTCGCCGCGCCGCACCGATTCCCAACGACCGATGGTACTTAATGCCGAATATCCCCGTTCACGAGCGTCTCGAACTATCCGGCGCAGCAAACGGGTATCGGTTGTAGAAATACGGTTGTGCCGGTCTAAATTTAATTGGGTCAGACAAGATATATAAATACGAAATGTTTTTCCTTGATCTATGGTGGGCAACAATAAAGGGTTAAGCCCGTGGATGCCTTCCACGATGATGAGTTGGTCCTCTGCTAGTTGTACAATTTCGCCAAGAAGGCTGTAGCCGCTGCGAAAATCGAACCTGGGGAGTTGTACTTCCTTCCCCGTGGTCAAGTTCAACATATCGTTCCCCAACCTCGTTAAATTTAACGCACCAAGAGCTTCGAAATCAAAATTTCCCGCCTCATCTCGGGGAGAATGGTCACGATCAACGAAATAATTGTCCATTTCCAATGCAAACGGCGAAAGGCCATAAGCCAATAACTGGACAGATAATCGCTTAGAAAAAGTCGTTTTCCCGGATGAGGAGGGTCCGGAAATTAAGATAATCCGTACCTGATCCGAACGGGCGACGATCTGACGGGCAATTTCAGCAATTTTTTGCTCTTGTAAAGCCTCGGAAACCAATATGATTTCACGGCTGCGATCTTGGGTGATGCTGTCATTCAATGCTCCGACACTTTCAATTTCTAAACGTGATAACCAGGCGCCATACTGCTTAAATGTTCGATAGAGCATGGGGTAATCGGGCATCGGCAGCAATTGGTCGGGTGCATGCCGGCGCGGAAACCTGAGAATAAAACCTTCATCGTCTAACCCTTTAAGACCAAACCAACGCAAAAATCCGGTGGATGGGACCATGTATCCGTGATGATAATCTTGATGATCGCCTAACCGGTACAAAACTAAGGTTTCTTTTTGCCGGTATTTTAACAGGTGAACTTTCTCGGTATACTTCTTTTGGTTAAAATATGCGATCGCCTCTTCGAGGGGTACGATCCTGCGTTCGAAGGGCAGGTCCTGCCTGACTAGGTCACCCATCGAATCTTCAAGCACCTGTAATTCTTTTATATCCAATGGCGATCTTCCACTCACCTGGCAATAATATCCCCCCGATGATACCGAATGATCAACAGTTAATCGTGCGTCAGGATAATGCGTTTCAAACGCTGTTTGCAGTAAAAATGTGAGCGAACGCCTGTAAATCCTCCCGCCATCTGTAGTGGCCATCGTAACCGGACGGACGATTGAATCCATCGAAATTGGATAGGTCAGTTCACGTAGGTCTTGGTTAACAATGGCGCCCACAATCGGTGGGTGGTCCCATTCTGGCAATGCACGCAAAAAGGTTCCTACGGGTGTATTGCGTTTGCCACTCAGCACACGGCCATCTACTAAGCGGAGTTCAACCGTATCGCGCGGTTGGGTGAAGTGTATATCAGCATCCATAGGATTTTCCATCGTTCCACTTTTTAGGACGCCTAGAGTATATCATACCCATCCTAACAGAGTGGTTGTGAGGACAAACCACAACCACTTTGCTCGGTTTTGATGGTATTAAATCTTTTTAAGGCTGCAGTAATTCAATTTGAGTAAATTCGTCAGGGCTTAAAGTGCCCGGGTCGGAATCGCTCCGAGGATAAGTGCTTAACATCACTTCTTGACTGGATGGGAAATCAGCCGGCCAGATCAAGTCGATGATGCGGGTGTGATTTCTTCCCTCTGGCGCACCCCCAAAACGCCATTGACCAGCATTAGGTTCAACATCCCGAACCCTCCAAACACCAGCAGAAGGGAAACCTTCCTGCCCTAACACAGCCACCACATAACCCCAATCAAGCGGATCGCCACCACCAAAAAGCGTGCGCGGTAGACGTAATGTAACGGTACGGGCAGCCGGATCAACCAAAATTTTCATGCTGGCATCCGTTAACTGGACCGGCTCGAGAGTATCTTCCAGGGGCTTC
>JGI24111J20145_1000362_pt1 | contig 10864 bp, 9 predicted proteins | sample SubbioR11Jul_8B1_FD_20145 | JGI IMG/M metagenome (IMG submission 20145)
GGCGCTCCTAACCGCGAGAACGTTATCAACTGGCTGCGCCTGATCGGCTCACGCGAAGGCCAGGACACCTTTAACCCCTTAAAGGGCTCCATCTCGCCGCGCCTTGATAGCGACCTGACTAAGTACAACGCCTACTTGCAGTCGGCTGCCGAAGACTTCCGCACCAACCGCCTGGTACCCAGCCTGGTGCATGGCGCTGCCGCTCGAGCCGCGTTTGCTAGCGAGTTTGCGACCGTCATGGGCATCTTCCTCGACACCCGCGACCCGCAGTTTGCTGCCAACGCCGCACAAGCGGTCGCCTTCCAGACCGGCCTAGGTCGGTAAATTGTTTGGGAGAGGGTAGGTTACTGCCCTCTCCGCTACCAAAACCATGAAACGCGTCAATAAAGACTACCTGGTAGCGTTTTTTATGCTGCTACCCTCACTGGTGCTGCTGGCGATCTTCGTTTATGGCTTTATCGGCCAGACGCTCTATGTTTCTTTGACCAACTGGGGCCGCGATCCGGTCCAGGCCTTAGCCCTCAGACCGGTCTTAGAGTTTGTCGGTTTTAGCAATTACGAGCGCCTCTTTACTAGCTTCCTTGAGGTGCGCTTCCGGCAGGATCTGATCAATCTCTTCTTTTTTACCGTCTTTTTCTTGGCCGGCTCGCTGGGACTCGGCTTACTGCTAGCTATCTTGCTCGATCAGGGCGTTAAAGGCGAAGGGCTTTTCCGCACCGTGTTTCTCTTCCCGTTCTCACTGTCTTTTATCGTTACCGGCACCGTTTGGCGCTGGATGCTGCAACCTCAAGGCGGGGTCAACGCCTTGCCGACCGCGTTCGGGCTACCACCGGGTGAGTTTACCTGGCTCACCTCGCGTCAGCAGATCTGGCATTTCAACTGGCAAGACCTGCCCTTCTTCACGGGCTTAGTAGTAGTGGCGGTGCTGCTCTGGCTAACGGCGCGAGCCTGGCGTCACCACCAACGCGCTCGGGCGGCTACTTTTGGCGCGGTAGCCCTGCTGCTGGCCCTGTGGAAGCTGACCGGCGCACGTATCGAGATCCTCCCCTTCCCCGAGCGGCACGGCTTCAATCTGGCGCTAGTCGGCATCATCATCGCTGCGGTGTGGCAGATGTCCGGCTACACCATGGCGCTCTATCTGGCCAGCCTGCGCGGCATCCCCGAAGAGCTGCGCGAAGCGGCCCGCGTCGACGGTGCTAGCGAGTTTCAGACCTACCGGCTGGTGGTCTTCCCGCTCTTGGGTCCTATCACCCTCTCGGCGATGATCATCCTGGGCCATATCAGCTTAAAGATCTTCGACCTGATTTTCACCATGACCGGGCCCGATCTGGCTACTACCAGTGTGCCTTCGCTGTTAATGTTCATCCGCACCTTCCGCGCTGCTCAGTTTGCTGACGGCGCCGCTATCGCCATGGTGCTGTTGGTGCTGGTAGCCACCATTATCATCCCCTACTTGTGGATTAGCCTGCGCGGCGAGGTGCGGCGATGAGTTACCGTAAAGGGCTGTCCTGGCGCTGGCTGATCTACCTACTGCTGGGACTAGCCACGCTCTTCTTCCTGTTGCCGGTCTATCTGGTCGTCATTACGGCCTTTAAGGACCCGGCCACCATCCGCCTGGCTACCGCCTGGCAACTACCTGAGGTCTGGTACTGGCAGAGCTTCGTAGTGGCCTGGGAGACGCTCGCACCCAAGCTGCGTAACAGCCTAATCCTGGCGGTATCAGCGACCGCGCTGTCGGCCATGCTGGGCTCGCTTAACGGTTATGTGCTGTCCAAGTGGCGGTTTCGCGGTGCCAACATCGTCTTTCCGCTGATGCTATTTGGCATGTTCATCCCTTACCAGTCGATCCTGATTCCACTCTTTCAGTTCCTGCGCGATGTCGGCCTTTACGGCTCACTGCAGGGGCTAATCCTCACCCACGTAGTCTACGGCTTACCGATTACTACGCTAATTTTCCGTAACTTCTACGCCGAGATCCCCGACGAGATGCTAGAAGCCGGTAAGATTGACGGCGCAGGCTTTTTCGGCCTCTACTGGCGCATCGTCTTCCCGTTGTCGATCTCCGGATTCGTAGTGGTTATTATCTGGCAGTTCACGCAGATCTGGAACGAGTTCCTGTTTGCCGTGACGCTCACTACTCCCGCTACGCAACCGATCACGGTAGCGCTAGCCGGGCTGGCCGGAGGTGAAGCCGTGCGCTGGAACCTGCCGATGGCCGGCGCCATCTTGGGCGCCCTGCCAACGCTAATAATCTATATCGTGCTGGGGCGCTACTTCATCCGCGGGCTGCTGGCCGGGTCGGTCAAGGGTTGATGCCGTCCCTTGCACGGAGCGACTCGAGCTGAGGTAAGATCAGGGCAATGTCATGCGACAGCGCCAAGGCCATGCTCCGGCATCCTAACTTTATGCCGGGCCATACTCAGTTGGCGAAAGGAGACCACCAAGATGCACGTGACCCTCACCCGCGATGAGCTTATCAGCGCCCTTAAACACTACCGCTCGATAGCTAAGCAAGATATCCTCCTCGCGGGTGATACCCCAGAGATGCAGTCGATCAAAAACCGTGCCGAGACCCGCCGCCAAATCTATGCCGAGCTGATCTCAGCCACCGAACAGGCCGGTCCAGACGGAGCGCTGGCGCAGGCTAAAACCGCCTACCGCGAGCTGCAAGCTCTGGCGCAAGCCGGTGAGGATAAAGAGGCTGAGCTGCATGCGCTGGAGAATTTCTTTATCCTGGTTGGCGTCAGCACGCCCCCAGCGGCATAATCGGTTTAGCAATCGCAAGTTGCGCAGGCAGCCTGCAAAAAGGCTCCGGCGCCTATTAGGTGAATGCTGATTAGGTGAATACTGAGGCCGCGCAGCCCCATGAATATCTTGCTCGATACCGCCGACCGACAAGTAATTAATAACTTTACCGATCATCCGCTAGTCGGCGGTATCACCACTAACCCTACCCTGCTTAGGCGGTCCGGGGTGCGGCGCAACGAACTAGCTGATTTCGTGGGGCACGTGCTAGCTCGCGGCTTTACGGAGCTGCACGTGCAGGTGATGTCTGCTACCACCGACGCCATGTTAGCGGATGCTGACACTCTCCTTGGCTTCGGTGACACGCACCGGCTGGTGATCAAGATTCCGGTTACCCATGACGGGCTGCGCGCTGCGCAAGCGCTGATCCGGGAGGGCGTGCGCGTCACGCTCACGGCGGGGTACGCAGCGGAGCAAGCGCTGTGGGCGGCGCGGGTCGGGGCCAGCTATCTGGCGCCCTATCTGGGGCGGCTTAACGACAGCGGTGAGGACGGCCTAGCAGTGATTGCTGACATGCAGACCATCGTGGAACAAGAGGGTAGTGCTACCAAGCTCCTGGTAGCTAGCATCCGCTCGAGCAACGAGGTCGTAGCGCTAGCCAAGCTCGGTGTCGGGACCGTCACGCTGCCACCCGCGCTGCTACAAGCGATGCTGACTAACTCCCGCACCGACGAGGCTGAGCGCAACTTCTTGGCCGATGCCGCGGCGCTGTAGGGTTAAAGCGCTAGAAGCGCGGCAGCAGGGTCTGGGTGCGCCCTAGCAGGTGATAGATGAAGATAGCGCCCCACTCGCGCACCACCTGGTCAAACGCTGCCAGCTCACCGATGATATTCAGGGTAGGAGAGGGCTCGAGCCCCGCGGTGCGGTAGTCGACCGGATAGGGTAGCACGCGCCAGCTCAGGGTCTGAAAGGTGCCGATGGCCCGCGGCATGTGCATGGCCGAAGTGACCAGCAGCCAGGTCTGCCCCGCTTGCGGCGACAGCGCCTGTTGGCTTAGCAAGGCGTCCTCAAAGGTGCTGCGCGCGGCTCCAAGGTAGATGATGCGGCGGTTCGCAAAGGCCGGGCCGCTAAAAAAACTCTGCGGCGTAGCTTGCGGCCTGAACTCCTGTGGGGCAGTTTCAGCGAACAGCCCGGTAAACACCAGCGTCGCCTGTGGGTAGCGTTGGGCCAATGCGGCGGCAGCCATCAGCCGCTCAGCGGCCTCGTTAACGGCCAGTTGGCCGCGCGCTTTGCTAACGCGCCACTCCACCGCCCCTCCTAAGACGATAATGCCGTCCACCCGCTCCGGCAGCGGGGCCGGCGGCACGTGACCCTCCAGCGGCTGCGCCAAGAGCGCCCGCAGCGGCAACACCGCGGGCAGCACCATCAGCAGCAGGGCGGCAAACAGCAATAGGCGACTGGCCCCCCGCCGACGCAGCAGGCCTACCAGCAGGCTCAGCACTAGTAGCAGCAAGACCACGGTGCTCGGCTGCAAGAGCAGCCATAAGGTGTCAGATAGGGGCAGGTTCACAGCTCTAGCGTGACCTGCCAACATGAAACGGCACTGAAAGTGGGTAGTGGGAGGTAGGGAGTAGGACACCCCCACAACCTACAATCCACAACCCACAACCCACTTCCTATGAACGTGCTGGACGCCGCTTGCGCTATACTGCGGCATGGAGATTCGGCAGCTCACCATAGCGCAGTTAGCCACCGCCTACCGCACCGGCGCCCTGACCGCCGCCGCGGTAACCGAGGCGTATTTGGCCGCCATCCGTCCGGGGCCGGTCTATCGCGTAGTGACAGCCGAACGCGCCCGCGAGCAGGCTCGGCGCGCCGATGAGCTGTTCGCCAAGGGGGTCGATCTCGGCCCGCTACAGGGGATACCGCTGGCCCTTAAAGACCTGCTGAGCACCGCCGGAGAGGTCACCGCTGCCGGCTCGAAGGTGCTTTTGCAGCGCCCTCCGGCCTTTCAGGACGCCGCTGTGGCAGCACGGCTGAACGCGGCCGGAGCGGTGTTTTTGGGCAAGACCACCATGACCGAGCTGGCCTTTTCGGGGGTCGGGCTCAACCCGCACTTCGGCACGCCGGGCTGCGCGCTCGATCCTACCCGCATCCCAGGGGGGTCGTCGTCGGGATCGGCGGTCGCGGTGGCCTCCGGGTTAGCCTGTGCGGCGATCGGCTCGGACACCGGCGGCTCGGTGCGTATCCCGGCTGCTTTTAACGGCCTGGTCGGCCTGAAACCGACCGATGGGGCGCTGCCCATGGCGGGGGTGACCCCGCTCTCCCCTACGCTGGATACGCTCGGCCCCCTGACCAAGACCGTGGAGGACGCTTGGCTGTTGTGGCAGGCGATGAAGGGCGACACCCCGCGCTACTTCCGCGCCTCAGGTCTAAGCGGCCTGCGGCTGCTAGCGCCGAGCACGGTGCTGCTGGAGGGGCTCGAGCCCGCGGTAGCGAGCGCCTTTCAGGCCGCCTGCGAACGGCTGCGCGAGTGGGGTGCGGAGGTCGAGACGCGCGAGCTGCCGATGATGCAAGAGCTTAACGAGCTATACGCCCGCTACGGCAGCTTCGCTAGCCACGAAGCGCTGGCCCTCTACGGCGAGCTGCTGAAAACGCGCCTCAGCGACATGGACCCCCGCGTCACAGCGCGTATCCTGCAACACCAGGGGCGCCCGGCGCAAGACTACGTGCGCTTGCAGCTCGAGCGCCGGCGCTTGCGGCAGGCGTTTTGGGACGAGTGCCGCGAGGTTAACGCGGTGCTCGCGCCGACCGCGCCGATCCTGCCTCCCAAGCTTGAAGAGCTTGCCCATGACGAGTCCTACCACCGCAGCAACAGCCTCTGCCTGCGCAATACCACACCCTTTAACCTCCTGGGCGTCCCGGCGGTGAGCGTGCCGTGTGCCCGCACCACCAGCGGCCTATCGGTCGGCCTGATGATCGCCGCTCGGCCCCATCACGAGGCGCTCGTTCTCTCCATCGCCAGGGCGGTCGAGGCCCTGGCGATAACTCCGGCCCGCTCAAGCTCGGCGAGATCGTCCGCGCTGTAACCCAATACCTCGGCTAAAACCGCGGCGGTGTGCTCGCCCAGCAGCGGCGGGGGGCCTGACGGTGTGGCTGGCGTGCGCGAGAAGTTTAGCGGATTGGCTACCGTCAGCAACGTCCCCAAAGTAGGGTGAGGGAGCGGCCAGAGCAGGCCCCGCGCCTCCACCTGCGGATCGGCAAAGGCTTCAGCCACGGTGTTAATAGGGGTAGCCGGTACACCGGCTGCGCGCAAGCGGCTGAGCCAGTAGTGGCGCGGCTTAGCCCTGAAGGTTTCGGCTAACAGCGGGATCAGCTCGGCCCGGTGCGAAACCCGCCCAGCGTTGGTCTGAAAGCGCGCCTCCTCTAGCTCCGGGCGCTCAATAACCTCAGTGACGCGGCGATATTGCTCGTCGTTGCCTGCTGCCAGCATAAACCAGCCATCGCTGGCGGCAAACGCCTGGTAGGGGACGATCTGCGGATGAGCGCTCCCCAGGCGCCCCGGCGACGCGCCGGTCATCAGGTAACTGTGGGCCTGATTGACCAGCGCCGCCAGCCCAACGTCAAAGAGCGCTAAGTCGAGGTGTTGCCCCAGGCCGCTCTGCTCGCGCTCACGGAGCGCCGCCAGGATGCCGACAACGGCGGTGAGGCCGGTCAGCAGGTCGATCCAGGCTACCCCCACCTTGACCGGCGGCCCGTCCGCCTCGCCGGTGATACTCATGATGCCGGTCGCCCCTTGCAACGCCGCATCGTAGCCGGGCTCATGGGCGTGCGGACCGCTCTGGCCGAAGCCGGTAATCGAAGCGTAGACGAGCCGCGGATTCAGAGCTGTCACACTGGCGTAATCCAGACCGTAGCGGGCCAGGTCGCCGACCTTGAAGTTTTCGACCAGCACGTCGGCGCGGCAGGCTAGTTCGCGGACTATCCGCTGTCCACGCGCATCCTTTAAGTTAACCGCCAGGCTCTTCTTGCCGCGGTTGCACGACAGGTAGTAGGCGCTCTCCCCGGCCTGAAACGGCGGCCCCCAGCGCCGGGTGTCGTCGCCAGTCAGCGACTCGACCTTCCAGACTTCGGTGCCGAGGTCAGCCAGCAGCTGGGTGCAGTACGGCCCAGCCAGAATGCGCGACAGATCGATGACCCGCAGGTCCGCCAGCACGGCTACGCGAGCGCCTCCAGGCCGGTCAGCTCGCGCCCCACGATCAGCGTGTGGATATCGAAGGTCCCTTCATAGGTATCTACGGTCTCTAGGTTAAGCATGTGGCGGATAGTATGGTACTCCAAGGTGATGCCGCTGCCGCCGAGCAGCTCCCGCGCCAGGCGGGCCCCTTGCAAGGCCACGCGGACGTTGTTGCGTTTGGCCAGCGAGACCTGGTGATACTTCAGCAGGCCGGCGTCCTTAAGTTGGCTGAGCCGCCAGGCTAAGAGCAGCCCCTTGCTGTGCTCAGAGACCATCTCCACCAGCTTGTGCTGCACCAGTTGGCGGGCGGCGATCGGCTTGCCGAAGGTGATGCGCGTCGCGGCGAAGTCGCGGGCCTCGGCATAGACAGCTTCCAGCGCCCCTAATACTCCCCAGGCGATGCCGTAGCGGGCCTGGGTTAAGCAGCTAAGCGGCGCCTTGAGCCCCACCGCCTGCGGCAGCAGCTGCGACGCCGGCACCCGCACCTCGTCAAGCACCAGCTCGCTGGTATTCGAGGCCCGCAGGCTGACCTTATGCTTGACCAGATTAGCCTTAAACCCCGGCGTATCGGTCGGCACGATGAAGCCGCGCACTACACCCGCGTCGTCCTTGGCCCAGATGATGGCGATGTCGGCGAGGTTGCCGCTGGTGATCCACATCTTGCTGCCCTGTAGCAGATAGTGGTCGCCGTCACGGCGGGCGCGGGTGTTCATAGCGCCGGGGTCGGAGCCGCCGTCGGCCTCGGTCAGGCCGAAACAGCCTACCAGCTCGCCGCTGGCGAGTTTGGGCAGGTAGTACGCCTTCTGCTCCTCGGAGCCGTAAGCGTAGATCGGGTACATCACCAGCGCCCCTTGCACGCTGGCGAAGCTGCGCAGCCCCGAGTCGGCGCGCTCGAGCTCGTACATGATCAGCCCGTAGGCAGTGCTTGAGAGGTTAGCGCCACCATAATGCTCCGGCAAGGTCGAACCCAGGAGGCCCATCTCACCAAAGGCCTTGACCAGGTGCTGCGGAAAGGTCTCCTCTTCCCACCAGCGCGCGATGTGGGGCAGGATCTCGGCATCTACGAACTTGCGCACCGCCGCTTGAATCTGGCGCTCCTCGGGCTTAAGCAGCTCTGTTACATTAAGGTAGTCGAGCATCACACCTCCTACCCGCACCCCGGCGTGGGGTCCGGGCAACCGCAGCGTCTCCGCATTGTAAGCCCTTAGCGGGAGGTTAGCACCCGGCTCGGATCGTACTTGGAGAACATCGCCAACAGGCCAAAGGCGGTCAGGAAACCGATGATTAATTTCAGCGCGATATCGGTAACGATCACCTCGACCATCCACGGCAAAGTAGCAAACGGCTTGCCGGCAAACGCCAGGGTGGTAAAGACTATCGTATCGACCGGGACGCTCACGGCATTGGAGCGCGCCACGCGCCCCAACCAACTCCGGTGGAGGTGGCGCTGATAGATTTCGGTATCGGCTGTGATCGATAGCATGATGGCCAAAAAGCCTACCGCCACATAGCGGATCGGCACCCCCAGGGTCAGCGCCATCACCACGTTGGCGGTCGCTGCAAACAGCAGCATCAGGTAGACCGCCTTGCGCCCGTAGCCGTGCACCCGGTCGCGCTGCGTGAAGGTAATGCCAAAAAAGAGCGTGCCGACGCTGATCAGCCCGTAGCCCGGCAGCGGCAGGAAGCTGTCGAAGGTAAAGGTAGCCAAGAGCGTGCAGACCACATAGACCGACATGGCGATGAGCATCGGGGCGTGGCGCTTAAAGAGTAGCGGCAGCAATTCACTCCAGGCGACCGCCGCCAACGGCGCCAGCAGGTACTCCGGCGGGGTCCCAGCTAGGAGGTAAAGCGCCAGGCTAGCGACCAGGCCGATGCTCCAGGCCAAACCGGGGGGCAGCTTGCGCTGCTGCCGCAGGTGGAAAAGCGGGCTAGCCAGCAGCACCCCGAGCATCACGATGACCGGCAGGGGCAGCTCCGGCTGAGGGTTCTGTCCAAACTGCGACAGCTGTAAGAGCAACACACAGCCCGCTTGGGCCGCTATGATAAACAGGCCATAAGTGATAAGCGGTAGGTGGCGCAAGGTGACTCCAAAGCAAATGCTGTCGCGGTAATGTCACCTCCCGCGCGGCAGTGATTATATCCTGCCTGAGCGCCTTAGCGGCTGAACCACCAGATCAGCGTATGGGTAGGAGCATGCCGCCATCCTTTCAAGAAAGGGGCTCTGCAGGAAAGCCGCCTTCACCGCCGACGCTACACTTTTTTGGGGCCGGAGGAGTACACTAAGGGTATGGCGAGATATCCGCTGCGTGGACTCATCATCGCAGCCGTGGTGATCGGCGTGGTCATGTTCCTGGCCTCGCAAAACAATGCGCGGCCGCCAAGCGGCCAGAGCCTCAGCTACTTCTTCCGGCAGGTCGAGGCCGGCGCGGTGGCTAGAGTCGTCATCGACGGTCAGGAGTTGCGCGTCACCCCGCGCAGCGGAGGACTTGAGCCGTTTACCACCCGCACCCCCAGCCCGCTCTCGATCGATGAGGTGGGCCAGCTTATCGCCCACGGGGTTGAGGTGGAGGTAGCGCCGGGCCGCATCAACTGGGGCAGTATGCTGTTTTTGGCCATCCCAATACTCTTAATGATCGGGTTTCTGTTCTATATCATGCGGGGTTCGCGCGGCGGCGGCAGCGACGGCGCCGTATCGTTCGGCAAGTCCAAGGCCCGCCTGATCACCCAGGAGAACAGCCAGACGCTGTTTAAGGACGTAGCCGGCGTCGAGGAGGCCAAGAACGACCTGTCCGAAGTGGTCGAGTTTCTCAAGAACCCCAGCAAGTTCCACGCGCTAGGCGCACGCATCCCGCACGGTGTGTTGATGGTCGGCCCGCCCGGCTCCGGCAAGACCCACCTGGCCAAGGCGGTAGCGGGCGAGGCGCGGGTACCGTTCTTTAGCATCTCTGGCTCGGACTTCGTGGAGATGTTTGTCGGTGTCGGCGCGGCGCGGGTACGCGACCTCTTCGACAACGCCAAGAAGAGCGCTCCTTGCATCGTCTTTATCGACGAGATCGACGCCGTGGGGCGGCGCCGTGGCGTTAATATCAACGGTGGCAACGACGAGCGCGAGCAGACCTTGAACGCCCTGTTAGTTGAGATGGACGGCTTTGAGTCCAAGCACGATGTCATCATCATGGCCGCCACCAACCGCCCTGATGTACTCGACCCAGCCCTTTTGCGCCCCGGCCGCTTCGACCGCCAGGTAGTGGTCGACGCCCCCGATGTCAAGGGGCGCGAGGCGATCTTGCAGATTCATGCCCGCGGCAAGCCGCTGGCCAAGAGCGTCGATCTTAGGGTGGTGGCCAAGCGGACCCCCGGCTTTGTCGGCGCCGACCTGGAGAGCCTCCTAAACGAGGCCGCCCTGGTAGCGGCTCGGTCCGGTCACCGGGAGATCACCATGGACGACCTCGACGAAGCCGCCGACCGGGTGGTGATGGGGCCGGAGCGTCGCAGCCGAGTCATCAGCCCTAAGGAGAAGGCGATTACCGCCTATCACGAAGCCGGGCACGCCATAGCCGGCTACTTTTTAGAGCACGCCGACCCGGTCCACAAGATCACCATCGTGCCTCGGGGCCGTGCCGGTGGCTACGTGCTGTCGGTGGCCGAAGAGGACCGCCTGTACGCCACCCGCAACATGCTGCTCGACCGCATCGCCGTGGCGCTGGCCGGGCGCGCTGCTGAGGAGACCGTCTTTAGTGATGTAACTACCGGCGCCCAGAGCGATTTCCAGCAGGCCACTAACATCGCCCGGCGCATGGTCACTAGCTGGGGAATGAGCGACACGCTGGGCAAGATCGCCCTATCCAGCAGCAGCGAGTCCTTTTTGGGCGAGTACGAGGG